>CETS01161792.1_pt1 | contig 11593 bp, 12 predicted proteins | sample 356391 | NCBI WGS metagenome assembly CETS01 (sample SAMEA2622673, study PRJEB7988) | marine metagenome | isolation source: saline water (ENVO:00002010), including
GGATGTCTCTACGGCGACAGCTGAAGAGAAAGTGACAGCAGGTTGATCAACCTGATCGGCGGTGCCGGTCCGGTCTATCGGGAACCGCGCACCGTTCATTTCGCTCAGTCTCTTAAACCCAAATCTAGTCGATCACCGTTTTGTAGATCGGCTGGATATCGACCGGGATGTCTGACATTGAGGCGATCACGGCTTTTGCCGTCTCATCGATATTTCCATATTCATCCAGGAAGGCTTTGGCGGCAGTGTAATTGCCATCTCCCTGCAGGATGACAAAATCTGCTGTCAGCTCAGTAATGCCTCTTTCCAGACGATCAAAGTTCACGCGGTAACGCTGCGCCTCTTCATCAAACCGGAAACCGCCCGCCTCTTTAAGAAAGCTGTACTGGACGGCCGCACCCTTGCCATGAGCTTCATTCGTGCCGAAGCGCATGGAGCGGAACAGGCCGGTAAAATAGGTCGCCAGAAAGTCTTCTTTCTCGGCGGCTGGCAGTTCGCCCAGCTCCATCATGTAGAGAATGTTATAGGCCCCCATCACGTCGGCCTTGCCTTCTTCCATGGCGGAATAGATTTCCTGAAGCTGTGCACTGACGGTTGTCTCCTCACCATCCACGGTGATCGTGCCGGGTCCGAGACTGTGTGAGAGCTCATGGAACAGGGTGAACATGCCCATATATTTTTCCATGAGCAGGTCGGCCTGCTCGGCAACAAGTACGTGCTTTGCCATTGGCTCGAGGATTTTCTCAAACTTTGCGGCCATCACGTTGTTCAGAAGGACCTTCTTTGCGCCCTTTGCCTCGCGCACGCGCTCGTCATTCGGCAAGTTGAAGGCAATGGTCTGAACACCGGGTACGTTGTCGCCGCCGCCATGGACCTGATTGACCACGGCGATGGGCGATTCAAAACCGCGTTTGAAGTTCTTATAGCTGTCATCGACAGGGAGGTTTTCTTCCATGTCGCGAAGCATGCCTTTGTATTTATCGAGGGCAGCGCTTTCCTCAGGATCCTTCACGGTCACGAAGACTTCAAATGCGGTTTTCAGGCCGAAAAGGCCATCCGTGTAGACCTCGTAGGGGCCAATGGCGACTTCGATCGGGCCATCCAGGTCCATCCAGGCCATTTCTGACTCATAATAATCGTCCGATAGAAATGCATCGGCGCGCAAATTCAGGAATGTCTTCAGACTCTCGTTTGATGTCGTTTCAGCAGCTTCCCTCAGCAGCTTGGCTGCAGGCTCCAGCCATTCCGCATAGGCTTCGGAATAGGGTATCGCGGTCAGGCCGCCATCATCGGTGCGTCGGATCACAGTATACCAGCTCTGGAAGGCCTCTTCGTCCTCAGGATGCTCTGCAATCCAGGTTTCGAATTCCTTGCGGGACATATCTTCCGGGTAGAATCCAGCACCTTCCGGGCGCTTTTCCGGCCCGTAGAAGGGCATGTCATCATGGAGCGGGTTCCATGGGCCGTAATAAAGGTCATAGAGCTCCGTCACGAGCGGATGCAGGTCGTTGTCTTTTCCGACAGCAGCTCGCCATCTCGGATTGTTCACGGAGACCTGCCTGAAATAAATTTCGTTCATCAGGAGCGCTGCTTCGTTCAACAGATTGACGACCTGGACTTCTTCATCCGTCAGGAAGGAGGTGTCTGGATCCATGTCGACAACAGCGATCTGATCGCGCATGGCCGAAAGCGTATCGAGGTCGGCCACGTCTACCTTCGGCGCTTCAGGCTCTTTCGTTGCGCTGTCGGTTGTTTCGATCTTGGTCTCGGTTGTTTCTGGTTCAGAGCCGCCGCACGCGCCAAGCAGGAAAGCGGCGCTGGTTGTCGCAAAGAGCAAAGTTTTTAGGGACATGGGAACTCCGGAGGTATGTCGAACCTTAATTGCCGTGCAAAGTGCAACATCTTTGCGGAGAAGACCAGCGGTCAGCCTGCGAAGTTACAGCCTGAATTTCACAGAGGCCGGATGGCGGGGGGAGAAAATTATGAAAAGCTATGTCCAACTGCTCAGCGTGAGCCTCGTACTTTTGGTTTTCGGCTTTTCGAGCGGGCCTCAAGCCCTCGCACAGGCTGGGGAAGAAGCCTCAGGCGTGATCTCGCGCAGTGCGGATTCTTCTGCTGATGACGCCATAGCAGAACGCCTCAATGAGATTTTTTCACAAATCGATGACCTGCAGGGCGTTACAGTCAGCGTGACGTCCGGCGTGGTTGAACTCTCTGGCGAGACCATGACGAATGAAGCATCAGAACGGGCGGTGCGCCTGGCCAATCGCGTTGAAGGTGTGGTCGCGGTGGAAAACCAGATTCTGCGCGATGTTTCCGTGTCTACCCGCGTGACGCCGACATTCGGCGCCCTCGAAGCAAAGCTGCAGTCCTTTGTGCGTGGTTTGCCGCTATTGGCGTTGGCGCTCGGCGTGTTTCTCCTGATCCTTCTGGTTGGCTGGTTCGTTTCGCGGCGCGATCGGCTCTGGCAGGCCATGACGCCCAACCGGTTTGTTGCGGACCTCGTCTCCACGGGCATTTTCGCGGCCTTTTTCATCATTGCTGTGGTGACGGCGCTGACCCTGCTCGATGCAACAGCGCTTCTGGGAACTTTGTTGGGGGCGGCCGGCGTGTTCGGCCTTGCCATTGGTTTTGCCGTCAAGGACACGATTGAGAACTATATTGCGTCGATCATGCTGTCTGTGCGTCAGCCGTTCAGACCAAATGACCACGTGCTGATTGATGGGAATGAGGGGCGCGTGATCAGGCTGACTTCGCGGGCCACCGTATTGATGACCCTTCAGGGCAATCATCTTCGCATTCCAAACTCCGCCGTCTTCAAGGCGAATATCCTGAACTACACGCGCAATCCGGAACGCCGATTTGATTTCGGGCTGGGTATCGATCCGGAGCAGGAGGGCCTTGTCGCCATCGAAATCGGGCGGGATACTCTGGCTGAGCTTGAGTTTGTGCTCAAAGACCCGCCGCCAGCAGGCATTATTGACGAGCTGGGCGAGTCCACAACCAATCTCATCTTCAATGGCTGGATCGACCAGACCAAGACCGATTTTGTGAAAGCTCGATCTGTGGCCATTGCCACGGTGAAGAATGCGCTTGAAGCGGCCGACTTCAGCCTGCCTGACCCAAGCTATCGGATTTCGGTCAAAGGCGGTGGCCTTCTGACAACGCAGCAGATGGATGTCGAGGAAGTGAGCTCTCCTAAGACAGACGACCAGTCAAAGCCTGCGCCATCGCCCGCCTCGACATCGCAGGAAAGCGTTGCGCCCGACACGTCGCTGGAAAGACGTGTGGAAGAGGAGCGGCAGGAAGAGCCCAATGCCGACCTCCTTTCTTACGAAGGCAAAACCGAATAACTTCGCCGGGTGAAAGCCGAGGGCCTCTGCCCAGGCCGATAGGTGAACCGTTCTCATGACACATGCAGCGCCGGGCAAAACTGCGGATAAGGGGCAAGGGACACACACGAGCCTGAAGCGCGTCTTGCTTGCCTTGCGGGATGTCAGTCCCATGATCGCTGGGCCGCTTCTGTTTGCCGGGGGTGGTTTTCATCTGCTTTCAGCTGCCCTGCCGCAACTGACTGGCCGGTTGAAATCCCTTTCTGACTGGCTGCCGCTCGGCGTGATCGAATTTTCCCACCTTGCGGGGTCGATCGTCGGCACGTTGATGATGTTTGTTGCCTTTGGTGTGTTCAGGCGTCTTCAGGGCGCTCGCATACTGGGTATAGCCTTGTGTGCGTCAGGGTCTGTGTTCACCTGGCTTCATGGGGCGAGCTATCTGGAAGCGATTTATCTGGCAGGGCTCTGCCTGCTGCTAGCATTATCGGGGCCAGCCTATTGGCGACAGACCCGGGTATCGAACATGACGCCCGCTCCGGTCTGGCTCTTGGTGTTCGTCATCGTGATCTGTCTGGTCGGCTGGGTTGGCTTGATCCGATATCAGTCCGTCCCCTATTCCGATGAGCTCTGGTGGCGCTTCGTGCTCGATGGGGATGTGTCGCGCTATCTGAGAGCTGCCGCAGCTGTGCTTGCGACGTGCGCGCTGATCATCATCTGGGTTTTGTTTCAACCCAAGCAGCCTCTCCATTTTTCGACGCCAGAAGCATCAGAACTGGCAAATTGGCTGGATGCGGCTGAGGAGGCGCGACCGGTCACGCGGTTTGCGCTGACAGGCGACAAATTTGAGTTCGTCAACGAAGATGGCAGCGCACGGCTCTTCTTTGCCGTTCGGGGTAATGCCTGGATTTCCATGGGCGGACCGGCAGGGGACCCTGACAAGTTCTCAGATCTGGTCTGGAAGTTTCGCATGGAGGCTGATCGCCACAATGCATGGACCGCGCTGTACTCGATTGAGGAGTCCGAGCTTTCACCCGTGCTTGATTGCGGCCTGACAGTCAGGAAAATCGGAGAGTCAGCAATTCTGCCGCTCCCTGACTTCAGCCTTGCAGGCGGATCGAAGTCGTCACTGCGCCAGATTATGCGCAAGGGAGAGAAAGAAGGTCTCACGCTCGAAGTGCAAGAAGCGGGGCAACCGATATCAGACGAACTGGCTTCTGAATTGCGGCGCGTGTCAGACGCTTGGCTCTCAGCGCATGGCGGGCATGAGAAGTCGTTTTCGCTCGGCCAGTTTGACCCCGATTTCTTGTCACTGGGTATGCTCGCAATCATTCGGCAAAATGGTCGCGCCGTTGCTTTCGTCAGCCTGCTGGTCGATCCGAAAGAACGTCGCATGCTGGTCGATCTGATGCGCTATCACGAGGCACCGCCCCAGACGATGGAGTGGAGTTTCCTCAACATTGCGCTCTGGGGGCAGGAAAACGGATGGGCTGAGCTCGATCTAGGAATGGCCCCATTGTCAGGTCTCTCATCTAGGCGGTTCTCGCCGATGACCAGCCGTCTGGGCGCCATGGCGTTTGATCATGGAGAAGCGGTTTACGGGTTTGAAGGCCTGCGCCAGTTCAAGTCCAAATTCCGGCCCGTCTGGCGCCCGCTTTATCTTGCATCGCCCGCAGGGCCGCGCGCTGTTTTCGCCTTGCTGACCGTCGCGCTTTTGACAGCCGGCGGGTGGCGTAACCTGCTCTCTGGCGGCGGAAAATAAAAGGATTGACCAAGCTCAAGCTTGCATTTATCGTTTATCGATGATTTTTGAGCAAGATCTTCGTCCCGGCGATATCGTATCTGTGCGGTTTGCCGGTGTTCTTCGGCACTATGGGGTCGTGACCTTTGGGGGACGCATTGTTTCCAATAGTCGGAAAAATGGCGGCGTCGTTTCGCAGACCTATGAACAGTTCGCACAGGGCAGGGTGGTAGAGCGCCACGGCCAACAGCGACACGGCGATGACTATATCGCTCACCATCGCGCGCACAGACGGCTTGGTCACGACTATGATCTGACCGGCTCCAATTGCGTTCACTTTGCAAGAAGCTCGACGCGGCGCTCGCCCACCGCCACCCAATATGCCCGCGGCGCGCTGATGGCTTTCGGCGATATGTTCGGTTCCAGAAGGCGTTGAACAAATCCCGGCGTCATCCGTTTTGTCTTCAGAGAAACGCAAGGAGAAACAGATGACGACGATTGAAACCGGACCCCGCGTAGAAGACCTCGGTGTGTCAGATCACACCCTTGCGTCAATTGTTCTTCAGGCCAAGCGTTTTGACGCCATCGTCCCGGAGAGCGATCCGAATGATGCCTCAAATGAATCGGATGACCGCGAAGTGGATGTGCTTGAAGATCAGGCGGACAATCCGGCCCGCTATGAGCTGACAGCAGCGATCAATGGCCTCGAACCCACAGAACGCGAAGCGCTCATCGCTCTGACATGGCTTGGCCGTGGCGATTACGAGCCAGAACAGTGGGAAGAGGCGAAATCTGTGGCCGCTGAGCGGAATAATGGCTCTGCAGCCCGTTACCTGACTGGAATTCCGCTTTTGGGTAATTATCTGGAGGCTGGGGCTGCTGCACTCGGTATCAATATTACCGATGCAGAGACTGAGATTCTTACTCATGATCAGAACCCTGATCCAACGCGCTCTACACAATAGCTGAGCGTGCGAACCTGCTGGCCTCACGGCTTCGGAACGCACTCCGCTCGCATGTGTTCGATAATGTAGAGCGATAACAAAACCGGAGGCCAGTATGACACTGACAACAACTCACTTTGGCGTAGAAATCCCGAGCCTCGGTTTCGGTACATGGCAACTGAAAGCCGACGAAGCCCACCATTGCGTTCTTGAAGCACTGAATTCGGGGTATCGTCATATCGATACCGCGCAGGCCTATCAGAATGAGGAATATGTGGGTCGAGGTTTGCGAGACGCAGGACTGCCGCGCGATGATTATTTTCTCACCACCAAAATCTGGATGAGCGAATTCCGCGATGGTGATCTTCAGCGGTCTGCCAAATCGAGCCTGAAGCGGCTGGATGTCGATCATCTGGACCTGCTTTTGCTGCATTGGCCCGATCCGCAGATTCCAATGTCAGAGACCATCGGTGCACTGAACCAGGCGCGCGAAGAAGGCCTGACCAAACACATCGGCGTTTCAAACTTTAACACCGCTCAGCTTGATGAAGCCATTAAACTGTCTGAGGCACCGATCCTGGTAAACCAGGTCGAGTATCACCCCTTTATCGATCAGACCCCCATGCTTGAAGCGTGCAAGTCTCATGGCTCAGCTCTGACGGCTTACTGTCCCCTGGCGCAGGGCAAGGTGTTTGATGATCCTGTGATCAAGGAGATCGCGAAAAAGCACGGCAAGACGGAAGCTCAGGTCACGCTGAGATGGTTTGTGCAACAGGAAGGCGTTATCGCCATCCCACGCTCGTCAAACACAGCTCACATCAAGAGCAATAATGACATTCACGACTTTAATCTGGATTTCGACGACATGTCGGCGATCCACGAACTGCGTCGCCAGCACGAACGCCTCATCAATCCGGGCTGGGCTCCGCAATGGGATGAGCCCGCCCTCGTCTGATTGAAAACTACTGAAGCGCAGTAAAGGTGTCGCACTGGTTTGGATCCCCGGTGCGATAACCGCGCAACAACCATTCCTTGCGCTGTTCTGAAGATCCATGGGTGAAGTTCTCAGGCGTCACCTGACGACCTGACCGGCGCTGAAGCGTGTCATCACCAATCGCGTTTGCGGTTTGCAGCCCCGCTTCAATATCGCCTGACTCCATAGCCACTGCACCATTGGAAACCCGTGACGCGTTTGCAGCCCAGACACCAGCATAACAATCCGCCTGAAGCTCCAGCATGACAAGATAGCGATTGGCTTCTTCCTGAGAGCTGGCTTGCTGTTGCCGCTGGCGGACCTGTTGAGAAGCACCCGTCAACGTTTGAATATGATGTCCCCATTCATGGGAAATCACGTAAGCCTTGGCGAAATCTGCGCCCGATGCACCAAGCTTGGTGCGCATTTCTTCCCAGAAGGAAAGGTCAAGATACACCGTCTGATCTGCCGGGCAGTAGAAGGGGCCCATGGCTGCCTGGCCATAGCCACAGCCCGTGCTTGTGCCCTGTGTGTAGAGGACCGTATTGGGCGGCTGATAATCACTGAGGAAACTCGACCATACATCATTGGCATTCGTGCCCACGACATCGACGAACCTTCCCGCATCATCTTCGGGCGTTCCCATTTCACCGGCTTCCTGTGTGCCAGCACCGCCAAACTGGCTGGCGACTTTCATGGTGGTGCCCGGGTCAACACCAAAGACGAAATAGCCGATCAGGGCGAGCGCAATAACGCCCAGTCCACCGCCAGCTGCCACGCCGCCCTTCATACCTCTGCGGTCTTCAATACCGCCGCTTGTTCGTCCACCCTTCCAGCGCATGCTGAGCTCCCTTCCTGATCGCTATCTGTTTAGCGCAAATCTGAACGCCCGTGCCAGAAGAACGTTCGCAATTTTATGATGGATGGGCCAGCGCTCTGACCATCTTCGGTTCAAACCTCCGAGCGAGCTTGGTAGAAGAGACCATGATCAATACGCTCACGCTTCAGACCACCGGCCCCGGACTTTATGAATTCACCAGGGACGCTGCGCGTTCTATACCGGATGGGGCAAGCGGCATGCTCACCCTGTTTTGCCGTCATACCTCGGCATCGCTAACCATTCAGGAAAACGCTGATCCGGACGTTATTCGAGATCTGAATGCGTTTTTCACGCGGCTGGTTCCGCGGGCGGACGAGCCAAGCATGAGTTATCTTCGTCACAGAACCGAGGGCCCGGACGATATGCCAGCGCACATCAAGTCAGCCCTGACGCAGGTCAATCTTTCCATTCCGGTGCAGAATGGCCGGATGATGCTTGGCACCTGGCAGGGGATTTATCTGTTCGAGCATCGCGACGCCCCACATCGCCGCGAGGTCGTCGCGCATTTCAGGCCTGACTGAAAGGCCCGATCCTGGTCTCAGACGATACTGTCGATCACGCCGCCATCGACTCGCATGGCCGCGCCAGTTGTTGCTGAGGCGGCGGGAGAAGACAGGTAAACCGCAAGATTTGCCACTTCTTCAACTGTTGCAGGTCGTTGGATGATGGAGGAAGGGCGGTTCTCCTGAACGAAGTTGCGTCCGAGCTCTTCCATGGATTTCCCGGTTTTTTCGATTTCATCCTCGAACATGGCTTCGAACCCTTCTGAGCGGGTGGGGCCTGGCAGGACCGAATTCACTGTGACGCCTGTATCCGCCAGACGCTTGGCGAGACCCCGTGCTAGAGAGACGTCGGCCGTTTTCGTCACGCCGTAATGGATCATTTCAGCTGGAATATTATAGGCCGACTCCGAGCCCAGGAATATGACACGCCCCCAGCCGCGATCGACCATGCCGGGCGTGAGCGCACGAGACAGGCGCACGCCCGACATGACATTGAGCTGCCAGTGACGGTCCCATGTTTCATCATCAGCGTCGTAGAAATCTTCAGGCTGAAAAATGCCAGCATTATTGATCAGAATGTCCACATCTCCAGCTCTTTCTGCAACGGATTTGCATCCCTCCGAGGTCGCGAGGTCACCTGCCAGGCCGTCTGCTTCGACGCCACTAACCTGAGATTTGAGCCGCTCGACTGCCTTCGCGGTTTTCTCTTCTTTCCGTCCGTTCAGAAGAAGGCGCGCGCCGTGCTCTGCCAGACCTTTGGCGATGGCAAAACCAATGCCTTCGGTCGAGCCGGTGACGAGGGCGGTTTTTCCTGTGAGATCGAGGTTCATGAGTGTCTCCTGTCGTCTGATGGAACAGGTTTCACTTATGTCGGCGTTTGCGCGTTTTAAGCCCGCAGGGCTTATCCGTCTCTTTAGTGAGACCGAAGGAACGCTTTCGATGTGGGTTTAGGCCCGGTCTTCGAGCAAGGCGATAACCTCTTCCATCAGGGCACCGATTTCTGACTGGACAACCAGGTCTGCCAGATCGTCATGCTCCGTCGGCTCGCGATTGATAATCACGTATTTTGCGCCATTCTGCTTCGCATAGAGGGGAATAGACGCAGCCGGATAGACAACGAGAGACGACCCCAGAACAATGCAGAGGTCACAGTTGATGGCCTCGGCTTCGGCATACATCATCTCTTTTTCGGGCATGGCCTGACCGAAAGAGATGGTGGCGGATTTCAACAACCCCTCGCAAAATACGCAGGTCAGATCCTCACCGGCCTCATAGCGCGGCTTGAGGTCCTCATATTCATAGCGTTTGCCGCAGTTCAGGCATTTGGCGTAACTGGCATTGCCGTGAATCTCGATGACGCGCTCATCTTCAATGCCAGCATGCTGGTGGAGATTATCGACATTCTGGGTGATCACCGTCTGGACTTTACCCATCTCAACAAGTCTGGCGATGGCGATGTGGCCTGAGTTTGGGCTCGCGCCGGTCCAGCCCGCCGTCCGATTGTAGACACGGTCCCAGGCTTCCTTGCGCTTTTCTCGTGAGGCGACAAAGTCTTGAAAATAGATGGGACTCATCTTGCTCCACACGCCGCCCGGGCTGCGGAAATCAGGAATGCCGCTCTCCGTAGAGATGCCGGCACCAGTAAAGATCAGAACGCGATCAGCGTCCTTGATCATTTGCGCAATTTTGGCCGCATCAGACATGGGGCCAGCTTAACGGCGTGGCCTTGATTTGTCTTCCTTTTTGCGGACGGGGTCGAGCACTTCCATATCGGGACGGGACTGGGTCAGCTGGTTCTGCTTTTCCTGCCAACGCTTGCGCCGTCCGAGCTGGTAAAAGAACCAGCCAGCGATAAGGAGGGGGAGGGCAATGATCAGCAGCATGAGATCGAGGTAGTCGAGCGTTGCCGACCGCGCAAGATATTCGTCGCATCAAGCGCAGCGGGTTGATGTCGGGAGCCTATAAGAAAGCAAATCTGCACATCAGACTTTCAGAAGCTGTTCACAAATCTCTTCGAGCCATTTCCGATCAGTTTCGTCAAACGCGCTGTAGTCGGTTGAGTCGACATCCAGAACAGCCACCAGTTTGCCATCGGCGTCTCGGACCGGAACGACGATTTCAGAGTTCGAGCGGCTATCGCAGGCGATATGGCCCGGGAAGGCATGTACGTCTGGAACGAGCTGAGTTTCGCCAGTTTGTGCGCAGGCCCCACAGACGCCTCTTCCAAAAGGAATACGCAGACAGCCCAGCGTTCCCATATACGGGCCAACCACGAGCTCGTCCGGCTTGAGAGGGTCCACCACGTAAAAGCCAGTCCAGAAGAAGCGCGGGCGAAATGCCTCCGACAGCAGACAGGCTGTCGTGGCTAGGCGCGCTGGCAAATAGGTTTCACCAGCAACCACGGAAAGGATCTCGTCCTTTACAACAGCATAGGTTTCGTCGGTTGTTGCAGAGCTCATTCGGGCAGCTTTCATTCTGAATGTCCGCATGTGCCGTCATGAACCGAAGACTTCAAGCCCTCTCTTCCGCGCAGCAGGCGATTTATGCTGAACAAAGTGTTCACGACAACCGCGCCAATTCCGAAGTGGGGAAGGCGGCTCGGTTAAGGTTTATAGGGTAGGCTGAATGTGTTGTGAGCGTCCGGCCTGGCATGCTCATGATCGGGCAGGACCCCTTACAAGAGGACCACCATGACGAGACGACCAGATCCGAAACGATTTATGGCGGTCAGCATGATTGGCTTAGTGTCAGTCTGCTGGCCGGCCCAGGCCGCCAATTCCAACTTTATCGCCGAACTCGAGGCAAAATCGCCTACAAGTGACTTGTTTCAGAGCGAGTTTCCACGTCGGGTCAGCACGCAAGATGACGCGTTCGTCTCTACCGCTGTTGTGCCATTCTCTGCGCCATCTGCGTCCCCGCGAGCTGCTGTGTTGCCGCCTCCGACCGCTCTGCCAAAAGCTGCTGCGGTAAGCCCCCTGGAGGATGATGGGTTCAGAACTACTCCAGCCTCACAATCTGGCGCGCTTTCAGCACCTGCCGAACCTTTCACCGTGCAGGCGGGCGCTTTCCAATCGATTTCAAACGCAAAACGCCTGGCCGACCAGCTTTCTCGTTTTGGACATGCCCGCACCGTCAAGACCGAGCGGGACGGTGCCACACTCTATCGTGTGCTGGTGGGAGCGTGGCCGGAAGCTGAGCAGGCTCAGCCTATGCTCGACCTGAT
>CETS01064803.1_pt1 | contig 11478 bp, 7 predicted proteins | sample 356391 | NCBI WGS metagenome assembly CETS01 (sample SAMEA2622673, study PRJEB7988) | marine metagenome | isolation source: saline water (ENVO:00002010), including
AGATGGTGTTCCTCACCACGGCGCTCGATGCGCTGCTGGCGAGCCACCCCGACGACACTCTGCGCAAGCGAACCCATGCCGCTTACCACCGCCGCCTGGCCCAGCTCGGCTTCATTCCTGCGCGTGCGAAGGAGGTCGGCGATGAAGAATAGTATCGTCAATTTCACCCGCGGCACCCAGCTCCTGGGACACTTCGGCTTCATGTTTGCAGCCGGCTTCAAGCTGCCGCTTATGATCTCTGCACTGGTCGTGCTGGGGACCTGCTGGTGGCAGGTCAGCAGCGCGCTTGACGACTACCAGGCCTACCTTCTGTGGATGCATCTCTATGCCTCGGGCTACATGTTCATGGAGTTCGATCCTGCCAAGCTGGTGAACCTGCGCCTGCCCGATGGTGACATGATTGCCTTTCCCATGGCGGTCGTCAGGGACTTCCCGCCGATGCGCGAAGCATGGGACCTGTTCTTCGCCACGGTGAAGCAGGCGGTCGTGCTCTCCACGGTCTGCCTTGTGCCGCTCATGGCACTCTTCTGGTGGGTCGCCGAACACTTCGGCGAGAAGTCCAAAGCCAAGCGCCATCTGCGCGGTGCGCGGCTTGTTTCGTTGCCCGAACTCAAGGCCGACATCGCCCGTCACAATCGCAGCAAGCGCGCCCTCGAGTATGGCCGCGAACTGGGTTGGAAATGGCGGCTCGCGGGTCGCACCGCTTTGCAGGAAGCGGGCCTCTACGCTCCTGCGCACCTCGCCGGCGTCAGCTACCCTTGGCGGCAGGAACAGGGGCACGCCATGCTGGTCGGCACCACCGGCATGGGCAAGACCGTGGCGCTCTTCGAACTCGTCGATGAGATCAGACAGAGGGGAGAACGCGCGGTCATCTTCGACCTCACGGGGGCCTTTATCGAGGCCTTCTACGAGCCCGAACGCGACGTCATCCTGAACCCGCTTGATGCCCGCTGTCCGGCCTGGAGCGTGTTCAACGACTGCACCACCAGTTCCGAGTTCCATGCCGCTGCGGAGTCCCTCGTGCCGCATGACGGTGGCGGGGCAGAGCAGTTCTGGGTCCTCGCAGCGCGTACCCTTTTCGTCGAAACCTGCCTCAAGCTGGTCGAGAATGGCAAGGGCACCAACGCGGCGCTCGCGAGCGACCTGATGAACGCCAATCTCTCCGACCTGCACCAGCTGCTCGAGGACACGATGGCCGGGCCGATGACCGATCCGCAGGCTGCGAAAATGGCGGAATCGGTGCGCGCGGTGTTCAACGTCAACGCCAAGGCGCTGCAATTGCTGCCGACCGAAGGCAAGCCGTTTTCGATCCGCGACTGGGTCAAGGGCAGCGGCAAGGAGGGATCGTTCCTGTTCCTCTCGGCGCGCTACGCTGACCTCACGGTCCTCTCGCAAATGCTCACCCTCTGGCTCGATACGGCCATCAATACGCTGATGACCGGGCGGACCTCGTCTGACCTCAAACTGTGGTTCCTGATCGACGAGCTGGGCGCCCTCCATCGGCTCCCTTCGCTCGAGAAGGGCCTGCAGACCGCGCGCAACTACGGCGGCGCTATCGTCACCGGCGTGCATGCCTATGCCAAGCTGAAGGAGGTCTATGGAGAGAACATGGCGATGACCTTGTCGTCGCTCGCCAAGACCAAGCTCATGCTCGGAACGGCTGACCGCGAAACCGCTACCTGGTGTTCCGACACTGTCGGTCACCGCGAGGTGCGCGAGGTCGAAGAGAACCAGAGTTATGGGCATAACAGTGCCCGCGATGCGGTGAGCCTGACAGCCCGCCGCGAGATTGCACCCCTGCTGCTCCCCGACGAGTTCATGGGATTGAAGAGCCTTGAGGGATACATCAAGTTTCCCGAGGGGCTTCCCACCGCACCCATCACGCTTGAGCCGCAGGACTGGCCCCGCGTGGCCGAAGGGTTCATCCCCCGCGAGATACTGAAGCTCGCGAAACCTGCTCCCAAGCCCGTCGCCGTCGAACCGGACGATGACGACGATAACGGGCATCATGGCGGCGACAGCGACGATTCCGGTGAACGCCGTCGCCGTGATGAGAAGCACCGCGGTCAGCAACTCGATAGCGATAAGGAGAAGCGTCCAAATCGGGGGGCACGGCGCAAGCGCGCACGAGACCGGTCGAGTGAGGAAGCGCGCGACAGGCATTTGACTGACGAGCGTGAAAGATCGGGTCGAAAGGGAGGCACTGACAATGCGCAGCGGCGCACCGAACAGGGAAGCAATCGGCAAAGCGAACTACCGCTAGGGACCGACAAGGATCGGGCGCGCGACGAGACCACCAAGGGTCGGTCCATGAAGGACGGTGAGGAACATAATCCGCACCGCGACAAGACGAGCAGAGAGAAGCGCAATCGTGCCGACCAGGAGCGACGACAACGGGGTCTGCTTGGTGGTGCCGCGCATGACAGGGACCGCGACAAGCCTGACCGGGACGAACCTGACGTGGGCGATATCGAGCCGGATATCTGATGCGTGGGCGAGCGACAGCAGTGAGCCAGTGGGAGGACTAGGCAGTGCTCTCAATCGCCAATGTTCGTTCGCCCTCTGCTGCCGCCAGCTACTTTGCCGACGACAATTACTATGCCCGGGCCGATGCCGATCGGTCCGGGCAATGGGTCGGCGAAGGCGCGAAATCGCTCGGCCTATCGGGGCGCGTCGAGACCAGGCAATTCGATGCCTTGTTGCGCGGTGAGCTCCCCGATGGGTCGAGCATTGGCAATCCTGGTCAACCGCACCGGCCGGGCACCGACCTCACATTTTCGCTCCCGAAGAGCTGGTCGCTGCTGGCACTCGTAGGCAAGGACAAGCGGATCGTTGCTGCCTACCGCGAGGCGGTAACCGAGGCGCTCAAATGGGCTGAAAAGAACGCTGCTGAAACCCGCCTTGTCGAACGGGGCAAGGTAAAGACCGTTGCCACCGGCAACCTCGCCATCGGCCTGTTCCAGCACGACACCAACCGCAACCAGGAGCCCAACCTGCACTTCCACGCGGTCATTGCCAATGTGACGCGAGGGTCCGATGGCAAATGGCGCACACTCAAGAACGACAAACTCTTTGCGCTAGGCACGCTGCTCAACTCGATGGCCATGGCGCGCTTTCGGATCGCGGTCGAGAGGCTCGGCTACGAGCCCGGACCGGTCGGCAAGCACGGAAATTTCGAGGCCCGCGGGATCACGCGCGAGCAGGTGATGGCATTCTCCTCGCGGCGAAAGGAAGTGCTCGAAGCGCGCCGTGGTCCGGGGCTGGAAGCAGGCAAGATCGCGGCGCTCGCCACCCGTTCGCCCAAGCAGCCGATCGAGGACCGCGCGGTGCTGGGTGAGCAATGGCAGGCGGCTGCGCAGGCTATCGGCCTCGATCTGCCGCGACTGGTCGATACCGCGAAGACGAGAGCCAGCGAACGCGATAACGCCGATGCAAAGGCTCCCAATCTGGTCGAACGGGGCCTGGCGCTGCTCAAGGACTTCGCTGCACGCATAAAAGGCAAGGAACGCGATCCGCTTGTTCCGGATCATGTCCTCAAGCGGGGGCCTCTGGAGATCGCTGCGGCCCAGGCCGTGGCATCTGCCGTGCGCCACCTGTCGCAGCGCGAGGCAGGCTTTGCGCGTGAAGACCTGTACAAGGCGGCGCTTGATTTTGGATTACCGACGACCATCGCACATGTCGAGAAGGCGGTGCGCTCGCTCGTGCGTTCAGGCCAGTTGCTGCGGGGCAAGGGCGAGCACAACGGATGGCTGGCAAGCCGCGAAGAAGTCGAGCGCGAGGCACGCATTCTCGCCTGGGCGAATCAAGGCAAGGGCGCGGTTGAACCCATCCTCACCGAACGGCGAGCTGACGCCAGCGTACAGGCATCGGCTATCGTCAATCAGGGCTTCAAACTGAATGAAGGCCAGCTGGGTGCTGCTCGACTGATCTTGACCTCGCGCGATCGGACGGTGGCCGTGCAGGGCGTTGCCGGTGCGGGCAAGTCGAGTGTGCTGAAGCCCGTCGCCGATGTGCTGCGAGAAGAAGGCCACAAGGTTTTGGGCCTCTCAGTGCAGAACACGCTCGTACAGATGTTGGAACGCGACACCGGGATCGAGGCGCAGACGCTCGCGAGCTTTCTCAAGCGCTGGGGACCGATCAGCGAGGGGGAAGGGCGGTCTGGCCTCGATCGGGAGGCGACCAAGGAACTGGGCGGCAGTGTCCTCATCCTCGATGAGGCCTCGATGGTCTCCAATGCCGATAAGGAGCAGCTTATCCGCATCGCCAATCGCGTCGGTGCCCAGCGGCTTGTGCTTATGGGGGACCGCAAGCAACTTGGTGCGGTCGATGCCGGCAAGCCCTTCGACCTCCTGCAGCAGGCAGGAATTGCGCAGGCCCAAATGAACACCAATTTGCGCGGCCGCGATCCCATCCTGCGTGAGGCACAGGCAGCAGCGCAGGCGGGGCTGGTTCGCACGGCGCTCGACCACCTCAAGGGCAACACGGTCGAAGCCAAGGGCGATGGAGCGATCGTTGCGGCTGAGCGCTGGTTGGCGCTCTCGCCGGAAGAGCGTGAGAGGACCGCGATCTATGCTTCGGGCCGCAAGATCCGCGCCGCCGTCAACGAGGCAATCCAGACCGGCCTTGCCGCCAATGGCGAGATCGGCCCGGAGAAGCTCCGGCTCGAGGTTCTCGATCGCGTCAATCTCACGCGCGAGAAACTACGTTACCTTTCCGCCTACAAGCCCGGCATGGTGCTCGAGGTTGCGAAGCTTGAGCGCGCGCTTGGTCTCAAGCGCGGCGAATATGCGGTGCGCAAGGTCGATGATCGGAAGGACACCGTCGAGCTTGAGGACAGGCAAGGCAGGCTGCACAAGCTCAAGCCGTCGCGGATCGGTCGCACGGGCAAGGACGACAATCTGGCGCTTTTCGACAAGCGCAAACTTGAAGTTCACGAGGGCGATCGAATTCGGTGGACCCGGAACGATCACCGGCGCGGGCTGTTCAATGCCGGTCAGGCTCGAGTAGTCCAGATCGACGGCGATCGCGTCACTGTCCAGATTTCCAAGGGTGTCGAGCAAAGGCTTGGAAAAGACGATCCGATGTTGAAGCGCCTCGACCTCGCCTACGCGCTAAATGCCCACATGGCGCAGGGCCTCACATCAGACCGCGGCATTGCCGTGATGGACAGCCGCGAGCGCAACCTTGCCAACCAGAAGACATTCCTGGTCACCGTCACACGCCTTCGCGATCACCTGACGCTGGTGGCTGACAGCGCCACAAGGCTCGGTGCCGCCGTCTCGAAAAACAAGGGGGAGAAATCATCGGCGCTCGAGGTGACCGAGCGTTTAAAGGCGGCTGCAAAGGTGGGGATGGGTAAGGTGATGGCTGAGAAGACCTCCCAGGTTCCCGAGCCGGAACTCGTCAAGGAGCGTAGTCGCTCGATGGACTTCGGTATCTGAGAGTGCGCTATAGATCGGCATTGGCGGCCCTGCGCCCGAATTCCTGTCGCCAACCCAACCGAAATGCAGCCTTAGAGCAGTCATGCAATCGATGATTTCATCAGGGGCCTCCGCCTCAAAGACTTATCGAGATGGCCAGCTATCGGGAACCAGTTTATCTCCCTCGCGCCAGCGCTCGATAACACTGTCCTGAAACCAGTCTTCTTTCTCATCGGCGTGGTCAAGCACGATGGTTTGAAAGGGTCGATCCATTTCGCTATTTTCGTGCATAAATTTGAACAAACGAACGACCGATTGGCGATCATCGTCATCAACACCGCTAAGATCGTCGAGTTCGGGTGGGTAATGCGCTTTTGACGGTTGGTCGAAAACGACAAAGGCCGGCACCGGTCTATTCTTGGATCGGAACCAATTGTGCAGCGCCATGTGCGAAATTACATGGCAGCCAACCCAGTTGTCACCACTGCCCATGTCCTCGAGCGGAATAGAACCGTATCGCGTTTCCGACACCACCGTCAGCTGGCGGGTGTCAAGTCGTGTCTGGCCATCTGAGTGTTCAAGTTGCAGCTCGCGCGCATACTCGGTCATCAGCCGCTCAAGGTTGGCCTCTGCATTGCGCAGGCGCGCGTAGAAGTCGTCGCCATCGATGTTAGATTCGAGCTGCGCAATGGTACGCCTAAGTTCCTCAGCTTTCATTTCCAGCTCGTCTCGTTCATCGGACGAGCTCTGCTGTTCGAGGAACGCGCTTATCCGACCCTGAACGCGTGCCCTTCGCGCCTGTAAGTTGCGTATCTCGCGAAGTTGCTCCGCTTGCGCGAGAATTCCGTTGATTTGAGCTTGGCTACTTGAAATTCGCTCGCGTAGCTCGGCCTGGCGCGCTTCCAAGCGCGAGATATGTGCTTGAAGGCGGGGGCCATGCACCTGAAGCTCGGCTATTCTGTCCGATACGTCAGAAATTTCACCACTTAGAAGGGCGAGCAGTGCTTGGCTCTCTTGGTCCGTTTGGTGGCAAAGAGGGCAAACAACAGTTTCGTCGTCGCTCTCGGGCAAGAGCGAGAGGCGCGCGCGTTGCTCCAACAGCTCCTTTCCGTATTCTTTCCGGCTGACTGAAAGGCTCAGCGCATCATCGATGCGCTTGCCGATAGCAAAATACTCGTCCCTGAGGCCATCTCGCTCATCCTCCAGTTTTTCGAGCTCGTCATCCATATCCATGAATTCCGGGTCCTGAAGCGTCATGGAGGGAACCTCGGCAAGCAACTCGAATACGGCACTGGGCAGCACTGGACGCTGTTCTGGCGCAACGAGTCGGACTTGGCGTGCCTCGGCAAGAAACATCTGCGCGCGATCTATGGCTGCTTCCTGCCAGCTAACGGCAACCGCCAGTTGCTTCTCGATTTGCTTCAACCGCCTCTTCATATTGGCTAGGCGATTCTGATTGAGCAGCTCGTCTTGGTCCACCGCTCCAAGGAAATACGGCAGCGTATCGCGAATAGCCAACTCCACGAAAGACTCATTCTGGGCGTAGAAGAGTTGGTTTTTGTTGTCGATCAGGCTTTGATCTTGGAAGCTATAGATAATTGCATGCCGAAAATTCGCTTCGAGCGGATCACGTGTCTGGCCTTCTGAAGGCACATGCAAATTCTCGTCGATACCAACTGCCGAAGATAGGACTCGGCGCAGCCCCTCCAAGTTAGCGTTGGCCTCCAACTCTTCGTACGACACTGGCGTTTCATCAGGTTGAGTATCAAGAAAGATCTCATGCGAGGTTTTCATTCCGGGGTCGGGGTTCTTACGCGCGACGAAAAGCTCGCCCTCATCGAGAACTAGCTTGACGGCGTACCAGGCCACTTTCTCTCTGATTATGCCAAGCGGCACGTGGCAGTTTTTCGAACCGAGGCAGTAGTCCAGAATATGGATGATCGCCGATTTGCCCGACTTGGACTCGCCAGTGATGATGTTCAATCCGCTCGAAACGAACGTAATCTTACGTGCTTGGCCATCGTGGCTGTAAACGAGAATTTCGGCGACGCGCATTTCAGAAGCCAATCCCGAGAATGCTAAGTACGGTTGGTTGGTTGCCTGAGACGGAAAGCCACCGTCCTACAAAGTGACTTTTCTTCATGATATCTTCGATCTCATCCGACTGCTTCAAGGATTTCTGGGCTGATTTGGGATTAAATTCTGACGCGGGGCAAATCCGAGCGTCGTCATCGAAAGCGATGATGTCGAAATGTGCGCCGATCACGATCGCCGATCTGACTGCAGCCTGGAGTTCGCGAGCATGATCTGGGAGAAACGCCAACTCTGCCGAATTCTTGTGCGCCCAATCCGGCAGTTTTGACGTAATCATTTTTGGCAGGACGACACGCGTGTCTTTGTGAAGCACTAGGGGTGGAACAATGAAAGCCAATGCGAAGGGCAGACCCTGACCGCGGTGTTCGGAATAACCGACAGCAGCATGACCAATCACGGTAGCCAGGAAAGCCGGATTTAGAAGCCGAAGGGTTTCAGGCGTCATTTTTCAGTTCCGAATAGATCGGAGAAATCCGGATGCCAGCCTACTTCAAGGGAATCGGCCAATGCATGATATGAGCCGCTCGTGAGGTAGACGCTGCGAGTCGACCTGATTGGCACCTCGCTTGTCTCTGCCCAGCGCAAGACTGATTTGCCGACATTGGACTTGTCATCAGGCGTGGCTTTGGAGGAAAGCAGGTCGCATTCACCAGCGTGATGGGCTTCCCATCTGCCCCGCAATTCGTCGTCAAAACTATTGAGTTCAGTCGGATCGATGCGATGCTCGCGCACCCATTTTGACCGTTGAACCTTGGCGCGTAGGAACGCCTTTTGCGCATTGCGTAGACGACGGTCGCTTTCGGTCACTGCGCGGATTTGCTTGATGAAGATACTGTCTTCCATCAGGTCTTCACAATCCTGCTCAGGCACATCTAAGGGGAGTTCACTACGCTTGTAGCGTTCCTTCAAGAAGCTCACCTGTGCGCCAAGTTCCTCAAGTTCGATTTGGGCGCCGCCATCAGCAACCCATTTGTCGAACACGCGTCCAATCCACCACCCTTCTAGATCTCTCCGAAAACCTGCGACTTGCTCGGCTTCGCACGCGTAGCGAATTTGTTGTTCGATATCGCCGGCGATCGCTTCGAGATTTGGCTTGGCGTCGGCAAGCCGAATGCGCCGAACCAAGGACAACCTCTCCCCGTCCGAAGCGCTCAGAAAACTTGAGCGGTCGTTCTCAGTGGCGCTGCTCGAGGAGCTCTTTGCCGCCGCCTCTAATCCTCCAAGCGCCGCGCTGATATCCAGGTCGCTCGGAGTTGGGCGAAGGAGATGCAATGGGTTTTCGTCGTCGACTTCAGCTGTCGTAATGAAATGGAACTCGTGATGCTCGTCTACACCTTGGCGTAAACGGGCAAGCCAGATTGCAAGTGTGCGCCAGATCGCTGGACTGAACTTCGAAATCTTCTTGCTCGGATCGACACTATGTTTGAGCTGGCTGTCGATCGTCAGGTGTTCTCCAGCTATCGAGATGTCATCTAGAGTTTCGATAGAAATGATCGACGTCGGATTTTTGGGGAAGACTTCCAGTGCGCGCAACAAGCCGTATCGCAGCTGATAAAAGTAACCAGCTGCGGGGCCAACCGCTGAACTACTGGAACCTGTTGCCTCCCCTGCCATCGCTCGAATAGAGGTCAGAAGCAATTTCTCGTCAAGTACTTGTGCCGTCTTTCACCTGGAATGCAGTGGGCAGAAATTCGCTGATGGACGCCAAGTCGGGAGGCTCATTGCGATGGCAGACCAAACGCCAACCATCTGCGCTTGAGTCCGAAACTATCATACATTTTTCGGACTTGCCGCTTGTCTACCTTATGCCACCTCGGAGCATATGCCTCGCTATCATGACACTCGAGCGAGGCGTTCGCACGCAGGACCGATCAGCGTCCAAATGGCATCAACAACCTCCCGCAGCTCCACATGCTCGAGCTCAATCGAAGCTGCATAGGCCTTCCACTGTCGCTGTTTGTTGGCGTCATCCGCCATCTCCGGCGTAAGGCCGCCTGGCCGTTCAGTGGGAATGGCTGTTCCCCGCCGCCCGAAAGTCGCCGCCAAAGCAGCATCGAGCTCATCGTCCGGGACTTGGATGGACCTTGGGATCGCCCACAGATCGTAGAAGTCCTTCATGCGTCCGTTTGCAATTCCGAGCGCCACAATCGCCTGGAACTTCTCGGCTATCACTGTTGCGGGAGGATAAGTCCGGATGTTCGGTGCAGGCAGATCGAGCAGCGTTGGATAGTCCAGCTGGTGTGTGGGGTCCGCCATCGCGTCGCCGAAACCAATGTCGATGGTGATCGGGATGCGCGTTTTCTCAAGATAGGCGACTGTCTTCAGCCGAGTGCCGCCATACTCCATCTCCTCGCGGATTGCCGTCGCCGAGAGGTTGTCGATATCGAAGACCAGTCCGTCGTCCACATCAACGCTCATGATTTCCTTGAAATCGGCCACAAGCCGGTCGGCATCCGCATCTCCGTGTCCAAGGAAATCGGCATCGCGTGTGACCCGGTTGTCGTCGTCTAGCCAGACGGTCACGAGCATTCCGCCCTTGAGCACGAAACGATCGCGATGCGCGGAAAGTGACAGCCGATAGAGCAGGCGCTCAAGCGCGAAGCGCACGAGCACAACATCGAACACCTTGCCTTCCGCCCGCGCGAGGTTGAGCAGCCGATCCTTGACCGACTTGGCGAGGTTGACCGGCGGCTTAGCCATTGGAGGTAAGGGCCTCGAGATAGGGTTGCATCTTCTTCCAGGCCCCACCCTCAACGGCCGTCTGGGCTATTTCGCCGGGCCGAGCCTTGCGCTGTTCAATCGCCGCGCGAAGACCTTCGATAGCGACCGAGCGGTCCACGAGCTTCGGGTTCCGGAAGATATCCGCCAGCGTCTTGGGCACGGAATAGATGGGCACGGATACGCCGGCGATCTGGTGGTGCTCGATCCCTTGCTGGAGGTACTTGTCGCTGAAGCGAACGGTGCGGATTGGTGGATAGGACAGAGTAGGCGACCAGTCCTGGTTTCCGATCGCGACCCAGATGCGGCGCGGCATCTGGTCGGTGAGGCCGTGAAAGGCGAGTGCGGAGAGCATCGCAATCACGCCTTTGGGAATCTTTTTTGCTATTTCCGCCAGGGCCTGGTCTGCGTCGTTATCAGCATCGGCGTATTGATAAAGGCCGCGCGATATTCTCTCGATCTCGCCGTCTTCGACCGCCCGGGCAATGGTCTGAGGAGCGACACCTGCCTGGCGCAGGTCGCGCGCGCGCAGGATTGGCTGCGCGCCGAACAGTTCGCGCAGGGTGTCGCGCTGTGTTCCTTGCTCTGGTGGCATCGCGTGACATTTCCTCAAACTGAAATTCAGATTATCCGAGGAATTGTCACATAGCACTGAAATGCCGGGACCCGCAAGCTCGCAGCCCGGTCCGATCCCTTGACCTCGATCTATCGGCCACAAAAGATCAGAGTGCCCGCCCGAACCAGATGACCCGTCCGACCACGTGCACTTCGGAGCGGTCCATGTCGTTCCAGGTCGGATAGGCCGGATTGTCGCTGGCGACGGTGATCTGCTTCGCCCCAGGCTTTATGGCGATGCGTTTGACTGCCAGCACATCGTCCGTGCGCAACACATAGATGCCATCACGCAGACGGCAGCCATGATCTGACGCATCGACCAGAACCTCGTCACCGTCGCTCAGGGTGGGCTCCATAGAGTCCCCCAGCACGCGCACAATCGACAGGCTGGCGCTCTTCGCGGGAGTCAGTGCGCGCAGCCAGCGTTCGTCGAAACCGAACCTTGTGTAGGCATTTTCGCTCGCCGCAATCGCCCCGAACCCGGCCGAGGCCTGCACATCGAGAATGGGGATTTCGACCATGCCGTCATTGTCGCTCTTTTCCGGGCCACCGAGCACGTGCTCATCGACACCCAGAAAGGAGGCGAGCATTCGGCGATCATCCGGTTCGAGTGTCTTGGGCGAACCGCGCT
>CETS01063586.1_pt1 | contig 11442 bp, 12 predicted proteins | sample 356391 | NCBI WGS metagenome assembly CETS01 (sample SAMEA2622673, study PRJEB7988) | marine metagenome | isolation source: saline water (ENVO:00002010), including
ATCGCGCGCTGTCAGGATCAAGACTGGAAAGTCCTTGCCATCTTCACGCCAGCGCTCGAGAACTGTGACGCCATCCATCTTGGGCAGGCCGAGATCGAGGATCACCGCATCGTAAGGCTCGGTGTCGCCCAGAAAATGGCCGTCTTCACCATCCTCAGACGTATCCACGGCATAGCCAGCATGGGTCAGCGCGTCTGAAAGCTGGCGACGCAGATCCGGATCATCTTCAACAACGAGCATTCTCATAGCGTCTTACCCTCTTTCACTCAGAACCTGGCCATTGCGTGCGCTCACGACCAGCTCCTTTACGCGTCCCTGAACTTCCCAGCGGATCAGATACCGATCACCGTCCAGCATCTGAGCGCTGACGGGCTGACCACCCCGATAGCGTTCTCGCAGCATATTATAGATCTCGCCAAGGCTCAGCAGGCGGCCCTGGCGCACGGCATCACGCTCCTTCTGAGGCAGGAGGTTGGTCTGCCCGAACTGGGCAAACGCGGGCGTCACCGTGAACAGGCTGGCCGCAAGACAGATCGCAAGGAATGGCTTCATGGTGTGTTTCTACTTCGAAATCGCTGAACCGTCTCTGAACAATGCGTACATCTTAAAGTTTCCGCGTACAAATTGCAGTTCTCTTTTTGCATCGGAACAACAATCGGGGCGATCGGTTATGAAACTATGACGCAAACAGCAAGTGCCGATGGCAGCGGCCAGTCCCTCAACCGCAGCATAGGCCTGTCAGGCCTCGTCTTCTACGGATCAGGTACCATTCTGGGCGCAGGCATCTTTGTTGTTATCGGCGAAGTGATTGGCGAGGCTGGCACCCTCTCACCGCTCGCCTATCTGCTTGCGGGCCTCGTGGCCATTACCACAGCCCTGTCATTCTCCGAAATTGGCGCACGTATCCCAACTGCAGCCGGCCCGATCGACTACGTCGAGAAAGCTTTCAACAGCCGGAAGTTTGGCTCGTTAGCAGGCTGGATGCTCGTCATTGCCAATATTGTCAGCGGCGCCACGATCACGACGGGTTTTGCGAGCTATCTCTCCAGCATTGTTGCGGTACCAGACTGGGTCGCCATTACAGGCCTCATCGCCGTTCTCAGTATCATTTCCATCGCTGGCATGAAGGAGAGCGCAACCTTCATGACCATCACAACAGCGGTGGGCATACTGGCCCTGTTATTTGTGCTCTTCGTAACGCGCGACTCACTCGCTGCTGCGCCATCGAAAATGATAGGCGAGCTGAGCAGCTTTGATGGGGCGGCGATGTCTGGGCTGTTCGCTGGCGCCTTCCTGGCAGTCTATTCCTTCATCGGTTTTGGTGACATGGCTCAGACGGCTGAAGAGGTGAAGAACGTCAAACGCAACCTCCCGCGGGCGATCATCATCGCCATGATCATTGTCTTCGCCTTCTATCTCGCAATCTCGGCAGCACTGATTGGGCATGAAGATATCGAAGCGCTGACTGAGGCACGTGCACCATTGGTCGAGGCAGTGGCGAGAGAAGGCTGGCCAGCCCTGCCAATCGCCATTGCCAGCCTGTTTGTCATCGTGAATGGCGGCCTCACCCAGATCATTGCTGCCGCCCGGCTTCTGATGGATCTGGGGCGTGACGCCAGAATGGCTGCACCAGAGTTTCTTGGACGGATAAACAGCAAAACGAAAACACCAGTTATCGCCACGGGAATCTCGCTCGCCATCGTTCTGGCGCTTGCGCTGTTTGTGCCTCTGAAGGGTCTCGCCAGTGCGACCAGCCTCGTCATTCTGATTGTTTTTGCGGGCGTGAACGCTTCACTCTGGCGCCTCAAGGGCCAGACGCAACCGGAAGACGCACCAAATATCTGGCGCATCATCCCGCTTCTGGGTCTGGTCTTCTGCCTGATCGCAATCGCTGGCCAGATTTATCTCTGGAGCGCGGGGTAGTTATGGCCGCGCAGGCTTTTCCTCGCGCTGATCCCAGTTTTTCACGAAATCCTTCAGCTCGCCGGATGGTTTTTCAGGCAGCACAATCTGCAAGGTAATATAAAGATCGCCCGGATTGTCTTTCTTCTGAATGCCCAGCTTCTTCATGCGCAGAGTTGAACCGCCCTTCGCACCAGATGGCACAGATAGGTTTTTCCGGCCCATCGGCGTTGGCACTTCAATCTTTGCGCCCTCAACCGCTTCGGTCAGAGAGATCGGCACAGTCATACGCAGATTGTCGCCATCGCGCTTGAAGATCGGATGATCTTTGACACGCACTTCGATCAGCGCGTCTCCGGGCGGGGCACCGCCCATGCCAGGATGGCCCTGTGAACGCAGCCGCAAGGTCTGACCAGTGGTCACGCCAGCTGGAATGTTTACGTCAAAGACCTTGCCGTCCGTCATGCCAAGGCGCTGTTTCTTGCCGGTCACAGCATCAAGGAAATCGACGTCGATCTGATAGCGCGCATCCTGACCGCGTGCAGATTGCGGGCGACGTGCACCGCGTCCGCCACCGCCGCCAAACAGGCCTGAGAACAGGTCCTCAAACCCGTCCATTCCCGGTTCCTGGCGACCAGCATTGAAATTATGGGTCCGAAACTCGGTTTGCTGACCCCACGGGCCAGCACCACCGCGTCCACCGCCACCTCCAAAAGGATGGCCACTGTGGAAGCGGGCCTGTTCCTGACCGTCCGCGTCGATCTCGCCGCGGTCATACTTGGCTTTCTTGTCGGGATCGGAAAGCAGGTTGAACGCCGCCGTTGCGCGCTTGAACTTGTCTTCAGCAGCAGCATCGTTCGGGCGCACATCAGGGTGCAGCTCTTTGGCCATCTTACGATAGGCTTTTTTCACAGCGGCGGCATCAGCGCCTTTCGACAGACCGAGCGCCGCATACGGGTCCCAACTCACTTAATCTGAATCCTTACTTTACTCAGGGTTTTAGTTAGTGAGCTTCACCCTGAATTCAAAGGCCTGAAGTGAGTCCTTATTCGCGCGTTCCAGTGCTTAATCAATCTGCGATCAGCGTATCGACGGTTTCAGCAATCCGCGTGACAGCCAGTTCGTAGGCTGCATCCCGCAAGCCCGCATCATCGTCTGTCAGGTCGGATACTGCTTCGGCGGCTGCACTGATCTGTTTTTTCAGGCGATCATTGACCTCGTCTGCTGTCCAGTAATGGCCGGATTTATTCTGCAACCACTCAAAATAGGAGACGATCACGCCGCCTGAATTGGCGAGCACGTCGGGAATGATCACCACGCCTTTTTCATAAAGCGCCTTGTCAGCAGATGGATCGACCGGCCCGTTGGCCACCTCGAGGATGGCTTTCGCTGAAACGTCCGAGACATTGTCCTCATTAATCACGCCACCAAGCGCCGCCGGGACAAACAGGTCACAGTCCAGCGATACGATGACATCGCGATCTTTGCTTTCCGCTCCGTCAAAGTCTTTCACCTCGCCCGTGTCCTTCTTGTGGTCTTCAAGAGCATCCAGATCCAGGCCATCATCATTCACGACACAGGCTGATGAGTCAGAGACGGCAATAACTTTCATCCCCCGGTCACCGAGTTCGCGGGCAATTTGCATCCCCGCATTGCCATACCCCTGAAAGGCCACGCGCGCGCCTTTGAGATCAAATGGCAGACGATCTTTCAGCACATCCACACACAGCGCAGCACCCTTACCGGTCGCGGCGCTCCGTCCTTCCGAGCCGAAAAACCTGACCGGTTTGCCCGTGATAACCGCAGGGTGCTGAGCATCCCTCAGATGAAAATACTCATCTGCCATCCAGGCCATGGGCTTGCCGCCCGTGGCGACATCAGGCGCCGGAACGTCTTTGTCCGGACCGATCAGACTGTAGAACGAACGCACATAACCGCGCGACAGGTTCTCCAATTCACGCGCCGAGAGTTCGTTCGCATCAATCTTGGCACCGCCTTTTGCTCCGCCGAACGGCACATCCGCGACAGCAGTCTTGATCGTCATCCAAAAGCCGAGGGTCATAACCTCATCCATAGAGACGCTCTGGTGAAATCGAATCCCCCCCTTGGTCGGGCCACGCAGGGAATTGTACCGGCAACGCCATGCTTTCACGATCTGCAGAGAGCCATCATCGCGACGCAGCGGAATAGATGCTGCAAGCGTCTCGGTCGGATATTGCAGCCTTTGAAGCGTTTCCTTGAAGTTCTGCTTGCGCGCGCAAACCTTCTCAAGCCGCTCAACGGCTGCCGAATGCATCTTTCCCATGAAAATCAGTCCTCTCAGCAAAAGGAACTAGGCGACCGAGCGCGGGTTCCAATGCCGAAACTGAAACTTCACACGCTCATCTGGGCGGGTACGCCATCGCCCACTCGCGATGAGATCTGCGCCACTTTGATCGTGAAGCCGCTTGCCGGAATGGCATCTGCCATTTGAGATGCGAAGTCATAAGGCCAGCGGACGTCCTCCACCTCCTCTGTCCGAATGAGCGCGCCGTCACTGAGAATGCTCACGCGGAACTTCAATTCATCTTCGAGCCGGGGCACATCGGGTGGCGCCAGTCTGTCTGCTGAATGCCGGGGGCGCCGAGTCCAGGACACATCAAGATCGCCATCGGTCTGACGAAGCGCGCGCAAATGGCCGGGACGAAGGGGCTTAAGCGCCCGTCCCTCAACTGTGCTTTGGAAGGTGAGCGCGTCGGCTTCGGCGCCGGGACCAACAGCGCGCCAGATCAGGTCTTGCCCCAGTTCATGATCCGATAGCTCAGCCGGGACCAGCGCTCGGTTCAAAACCACAAGGCGCGCCCCCTCCTCTGCGCCAATAGCAGAAAGGTCTTCCGTGCCGCCCATCCCTGTCAGCAGTCCGCTCAGCTTCCAGAGTTTATCCGAGACCAGTTCTGCGCGTTGATAAGCTACGATCATCCATCCCAATCCCGTCTCCACTGCGATCAGATTGTCTCCAGAGAGAAAGTCAGTGTGCGAGACGGAGACCAGATCTGCGTCCGGAAACTCTGCGAACAGGCTCAAAGTGTGGCGGATGCGGTCACCAGGCCCGGCCGGCAGAGCCGTCAACAAACGTCCGATCATGGCGCGCTCTGAAAGGCTGGCCCGTGTCGAAAGGCTGGTTTCCGAACCACCTGCCTGCACCGACAGATATTCCGGCCAGGGTGAGGCGCTCGCTGCGGCCAGCGGGCGGATGTCATCTTCCCGACCAGGCAGTGACGGCAGATCGAGCACGACCACGTCAGGCCGTGGCACATGCGCGGGAGGCTTGCCTGCGCCCGCAAGCGTCGACTGTCCGTCGAACCCATCAAGGGCCCTGCCGAGGGTCAATGTCGAAGCGCCGCCCAGAGTGCAGCCAAGAACGCGGCTTGGCTCCAGCTCTCCGGCCAGCATCACCAGATCGCCCTCACAGACGTCCAGCCGCTCTGGTGACAGCGAAAGCTGCGTCTCCCATTTCGCTGAGGTTGTCACCGAATAGAGATAGTCCGCCAAAGCTTCGAGATCGCTCGAAGGCAGCGCGAAGGGGAAACGTACATGCAGATCGCGATCTCCGTCTGGCGTTTCACCACGATGGACTGATACAGGTTGATAGTCGGCATCTGGATCCATCACCGTCACCCGTAGGCCGCGCGGACTATGGTCCATCATCTGGCGGGTATCAGACCGCGCAGACAGGCGCTTTCCAGACAAAGCGAGGTCGTCATCTCTGATCATATGAAGCGAGGAACCAAGCTCATTTGCAAATGACACCCCTGTCTCTGCCTGCACACATCGCAGGCCAAATGCGGAAGCAATGGGCGAAAGAAACTCCTGCAGCGTTGTGAGACCATTGGTACTCACCCCATACAGCCGTCCGCGCACACCGCTCACATCCGCGGACACGCCGACCTTGCCGCAAGCTTCCTTTACAAGCCCGGCCAGATCGGACTGTGAAAGCCGCCCGTTCAACCAGTGACCCCGCTCCCAATTCGCCCCATCTGACCAGACATCCTTGCGCATCGGAAAGGCTGGAAAGGGCCGCGCGTCATAGGCCCAGACGGAAATGCCATCCTCTGGAATCATCGGGCCTGCATAGTGCGGCGAGATCGGATTGGTGCCGGGCGTCTCCAGCCAGTAGTCATAAATGGCCTTGATGGCTGCGGCCTGTATGGCGTCATCGCGAACACCGCTTGAAAATGGCGGTAGCCCGCTTTCCGAACTCTTCGGATCATAGAACACGTTTGGCGCATTCGTGCCTTTATCGACCGCGCCGCAGCCTATCTCGATCAGTCGGACGGGCTTGGATTGCGGCGTCCATGCGGTTGGCGTCGCAAATCGAACACCAGATTCGCGCGGATGGTGAGACGACTGCCACCAGCCGCGCAGATCCTTCACCCGGAAGATCCAGTCTTCATTATAAGCCGTGTCTGAGATCGGTGCGCGGATCTGCTCAGTGCGATCGTCCGCGCTGGCATAATACCAGTCAAACCCCTCACCGCCTGCGACATTGGCTTTCAGATAGTCCGGATCGTAAATACTCGGCCAGTTGCCGCCATCCAGGTGCTCACCGTCGCGCCAGTCAGACAGCGGCGCGTACCAGTCAATGCCGACGAAATCGAGATGAGTATCGGCCCAGAGCGGATCGAGCGGAAACAGAACATCTCCGCTTCCATCCTGCGGGACATAAGCGCCGTATTCCGTCCAGTCCGCAGCATAGCCGAGCTCGACAGAGGTGCCGAGCACGGACCGGACTTCGGCCAGAAGCTCTCGCATCTCATCCACCGCCGGGAAGTCGCCAGCATCATCGCGAATACGCGTCAGACCAACCAGCTCAGAGCCGAGAAGAAAACGGTCAACCGTGCCTGCCTGTTTTGCCAGCATGGCCAGATGGAGCACGAACCGGCGATACCCCCAATCAGACGGTCCGGAATATGAGACCACTCCCTCTTCAAGTGTGAAGTCGCTTGCGCTCGCCTCGCCGAAAAATGCCTCCACCTGCTCACGCGCCTGCGCTGTCCCATCGGAGGTACCGACGACACCAATAGCCGGATCACAGGAAATCCGCCCCCGCCATGGGAAAGGCGCCTGTCCTTCGCCTCCGTAAGGGTCTGAGAGGTCGTTTTCAGGCGGCACATCCATCAGAACAAAGGGCGAGACTGTCACGCTCACGCCGCGGCTGTTCAGTTCATCCAGCAACGCAAGCACAGACGCATCATCCGGCGTGCCGCCATAATACGGGCGACCTTCCTCATCCCGACTAATCAGATGAGCGGTCTCGCGGGTCAGCCCGCCTGCTGACCAGTCATCTGGCAGGTTGATCTGATCGGGCGTTTCCACGCCGGGCCAGATCTCGCACATCCCGCAACGCAAATCCGTCCCGAACCAGGCCAGCGTCAGATTGAGGGTCGACACATTGGGAAGCTCGGCCTGCATCTGGTCGAGCGAGCGCAAGACATCCACTTCTCCCGTGGCAGAATTCCGGTTCAGCGTCTCTTCCCAACCGGGATATTCAATGCGCCTGACCAGTTCTGGTGAATACACCCACTCTCCGCTCGCCGGAATGAAGTTCACTCCCCGAACGACATCGCCCAGCATGGGGCCGTTGGCAGGCGGCACCGGCCGGGTCACCTCAAAGGCGAGTTGCGGCAGGCGCGCACCGTAAGCGTCCAGCGGAAAGTCTTCCAGCACCAGATAGGCGAGGCCGCGATAAGCTGGCGCACTGCCCTCAACAGCTTCGATCAGCGGGTCCGGGCCCTGCGTTTCCGTCCCGCGATAGAGCCGGGTATTGAGCCCCGCCAGCGAAACCGCTTCGCCATTCGCCCAAATCCGGTCGAGACTCGTAATCTCGCCTTCGCACAGCGCGACGGCAAAGCTGATCGTATAGCTGTACTCACTGACTTTTGGGCCGGTCTTACCACCGACCTTTTTGTCCGTTTTGATCTCACGCAGATGAGTTGCCCATATGACCTGCCCGGCAATTCGGGTGCGGCCGTAAACGCTCGCAATGCCGGCACCTTCCCGGCTTTCCATCACCGACAGACCATCCAGCCGCCGTCCTTCGCTAACCGGGCCCGATAAGGCGTGTTGTAGGCCTGCCCCAGCCACTGCGCCGACAGCCTGACCAATCGCTGCACCTGATATCGTTTCACCAAGCAGCTGAAAGCCCTCAGGTAAAAGTGCAGCACCAACACGGGCGCCCACTTCGGAAAACACAAGCTGAGCCATCAGCAAACCTCATCAGTGATCGGAAAGGAGAAGGCGGCGACAATGCGTCGTTGCCACCAGGGTACGAGCCGAGTCTCACACACAGCACGTCCCCAATAGGCGTGAATGATGCGCCCCTCGCCGGAGAGAATGGCGACATGTTTGGCGGGGCAGCCCAGACCCATGCGAAACACAAGAACATCTCCGGGTTCGGCCTGGCTGACGGCCCGTTCGACGAAATGTCGATGGCAGGCGGCCAGCAGCAGATCCTCTCCCGTGGTCTCTGCCCAGTCCGGCGAATAATAAGGCGGCACTTCTGGTTCAGCGCCGACCACCTCGCGCCAGACACCACGCAACAGACCCAGACAGTCTGCCCCCACCTGTTTGCGACTGGCCTGATGGCGGTACGGCGTCCCCACCCAGTCGCGGGCCGCCGCCAGTATCCGAGCCCGGCACATCATCGTTCGATCCCACGAGAGGACCCATCACGCTTGTCGCCCGGGCCTGAAATCACCGCGTCATTTCCCGGCATGTGGGGAAAGCCGCGAAAGTTCACGGCGTTGTCAAAAACGTCCCGGCAAGTGGCAAACCGCTTGTCGCAGCGATCTTGCGATGACGCGCCGGGATCGACTTTGCATCGGTGGTCTCCAAAAGTGGCATCACAGCGCCGCCCATAGACACGGCCCATGGTCCGCTCAAGCGCTGACTTACCTGAGGAAAATTGAACCCTGAAAGCGCTGCCCTGATCTTCAATCGAGGTCATATGACCGCCCCAGAGCCAGATGCCGTGCTGAGGCGCGAGCCAGTCGACGCGGTAAATCTGCACGTCCGCGCCGTCCCACACGCCCGCCCTGAGATCAGCCTCAGTTATGCCCTCGGCAGTCAATGCCCCTGAAAGATCCAAAGGTTGTGGCGACAGCCCAGTCGTCCGGCGAAGGGCCGAAGCCTCAAGGGCAAGACCTGGCTGAAAGACTTCATCCTGAAAGATGAGCTGACGATCATGATCCGTTGCGCGAACGACCTTGTCTCCACTGGAAGACGTGATGCGCCAGCAATGGCAAAGCGTTGTCGCCCCGCGAAAATGTTCAAGTGTGTCTGGCGCGAGCGTCATGTCCCCACCTCGCGCACTTCCAGCAGAGACAATCTGACCAGCTGACGCGCCCCATTGCTGGTCTGCGAGAGCTCCAGTCCATCCGCCTCAAACCGGACCGGCAGATCATACTCATATCCTGCGGTCAGCACCGCGCCATTGGACGGAGCGGTATCGAACGTCACCACACCGGTCTCGCTTTCCACCGTGAAGGCACCTGTCTCCATGCCATCAATCGAAACCCGCACACTCGCGCCGACCGGTCGCGTGACAGGCTGAAGCGTGTTGCCGCCAATATTTCGTGTGAGCTGAAAGCTGCGTCTGCCGCCATCACCCAGCCCCAGGGGCGTATCTTCGGGCGTAATCGGGTGGGCAGAGCGCCACCCAAACGGGTCGCGAAACCGGAAGCCCTGATGCGCCCCGGCGCGCGCGTTGAAAAAGTCGATCAAAGCTTCACTGCCCGCCTCATCCACAGGCACGCCGGAAACCTGCCAGCGACGAAGCGGCGCAGACCAGACACGGTTCCGCACCTCACATCCATTCGACAGAGGCACAATCTCTGTGCGCCAGCGCGGGCCGCCAGTGGTCTGAAATCCGATCGGTGGTTCAAACCGGATATCTGCGATCTCAGTCATGACCAGCGCGCTCCGGACATGACGGCCTGAGAGAGCGCGGCGGCGATCTGGCCCTGCGCTGAAAGAATACTGTCAGCCCCTGCCCCTTCAGGCACTGCGATATTGATCGAGACAGGCGGCGCACCGGAAATAGCAGAGCCGATCGAGCCAATGGCATGATCCATCACGGCGCCAACACCAATGCGCGCCAGATCAGCCAGCACGCTGGTAATCATGCTTTCGAAATTGAGTTCGCCCGTTCGCGCGGCGCGCGACAAAGCCTGTTCAATGCGTAGCCCAGCCTGCTCAAACGCGTCCGCCATGGCATCTGCGGCCTGCGGAACACCCACCTCACTCAGGTCGGTGACCTGGCGTTCAAAGGCGAACAGGTCATCCAGGGAAGACGACAAATCGATCAGAGGTTCGGAAGTTTCATCCGCCATTATCCATCTCCATCAGGAAAAAGAGCGATTAGCTCGGAAAGATCAGAGCGCCGGAAAACAGACGCTCTGGCGCCCGAAAGCGCCTGCCATTCGCGGAGGCTGAGCCGCCAGAATTCAGACGGTGAAATCCCGAGCCGCAGCCCAGCCTGCAAAAGTGCGGGCCAAACATCTGCGTCTTTGCGCCGTCTCATGCTGAGGCATCCCGGAAACAGGCCAGCACAGCCGCAATGGCTGAGGCAGGATGTACCGACATGCCTGGCAGAGCCTCAGCCGCCGCTGTCTCTCCGCCGCCACGTAACAGAGCGGCAAGAACCAGTTGCAGGTCCTTCGCCGAAACCCGCTTCAGTCGGGCAGACAGATCCTTGAGACTTTCACAGCCCAGCGCCGCTTCAATCTCTGCAAGTGCGCCGAGCGTCAGGCACAGCTTTCTTGTCTCGCCCCCGATATCGAGTGCGACCTCTCCGCGTTGCGGGTTCATGCTTGTCTCCTAATACTTAGCTTCTGTGGCTCGCCTTCGGCGCGCGCTTAGCGCCCGAACGCAAAACGGACCGTGTCCGAGCAAAAAATCAGATTTCCGCCACGCTCACTTCGCCTGCGCTTTCCAGCGTGATGGAAAACAAGGCTTCACCGTCGAAATCGCCACTATAAGTCAGCTGAGAAATCAGAAACGGGCCGGTCATCTCGGCGAAGTCTGGGACGCAGAGCTTCCAGTTCACGGCATCGCGGCTCATGAAGATGTTCCGCATGCGCGCATCGGACGTTTCGTCGCGAAACACACCTGAGCCTGTCACGCGTATGGATTTGACACCGGCGCGTGCCAGCAATTCACGCCAGCCACCGGCACTTCCCGCATGTGTGGCATCCACCAGACCCGCATTCAGCGCGATTGATTTGGCGCGCATTCCCGCAACGGAAATAAAATTTCCAGGCGTCACACCATCTTCGAGTTTAATCAGCACATCCTGACCGGCTTGTATCGACATTTCTCACCTCATTTTGTTCAATAAAAACAGCACCCTCGAAAACTTTTCAGTTTTTTTGTGCTTTTTTCTGCATTTCTCAGGAACCCCATCCGGGTTCGCGTGTTCTCATCAATGTCCTCATGGACTTTCCCCGACTAAGCGGAAGCCCGATCCGCTAAAAAAAAACCCGCTGGAGCCTCCCCCGACAC
>CETS01054783.1_pt1 | contig 11311 bp, 12 predicted proteins | sample 356391 | NCBI WGS metagenome assembly CETS01 (sample SAMEA2622673, study PRJEB7988) | marine metagenome | isolation source: saline water (ENVO:00002010), including
ATCTGACCACCTGAAAGATCACCAATGTATCTTGTATAATGATGTGCGATTAAAAGATATGGATTATCTTTTGCAACTTCATTAAGTCTATCAACATAAGTGTTACAAGGTTCTGATGGTCTTGCAAGATCTCTCCACATAGGACCATAATAATATCTAAGATCTAATTCTAATCCTGATGTGCGAATCAGATCCACTTGCCATTGCTGTAATACTCTGGCAACAGGATCTGTAGTTTCTTGAATCAACTTCTCCATTGTGGAATACACAAAGTAAAAGTCTGTAATTAATTTACGGTATTCCTCTGGATCGAGAACACCTCGAAGAAAGGAGGCAACGAATTTAGTATTCTCCGCTGCCGAATGGGACTCCTTGGTTCCTTCCTTTAATTGTTTTGCTAGATCGGTCATCCTAATTCCTGAATTTCAGTTTCTACATCTGCATCTATTTTATCATATAATTCGATGAATGACTGCTTTGTTTCATCATCGAAACGATTGACGCAAACTTTAATTGCTTTTAGTCTATCATTCCAAATTGCAAATGCACGAATGATATGTACTAAACGACGAGTTGAAATAACTTCATCTATACCACCATCTCTAAAAGTCCTACGGATAATGTCTGACCAGTTAGAAAGGTTCTCGCAGAATTTCTCGTCTAGTACCCCAAGACTAGCAGCAACCTTTTTAAGTATCTTGGTTTCAACAGTAACTGTAGGATACTCTTGCTCAAATGTCAAGGCGAATCTTTCGAGGAAGGCTTCATTGAGCACGTTAGTTCCAATAAATCTTCCGTCGTCTGAACCCTTACCCTTAGTATTTGCGGTTGCGATGATGTTGAATCCTGGTCTGGGTCTAACGAATTTTCCAATTTTTTTAAGAAAAACTCCAGATCCCTCAAGTATGCTCTGAAGGCAGAGAATTTTGTTTGAGGCAAGGTCGATTTCGTCAAGGAGCAAAACTGCACCTCGTTCAAGGGCTTCAATGACTGGGCCATTGTGCCATACGGTTGCACCGTTAACAAGACGGAAACCGCCAATAAGATCATCTTCATCTGTTTCAATAGTAATGTTTACACGTATAAGTTCTCTACCTAATTGAGCACATGCTTGCTCAACTGAAAATGTTTTACCATTACCTGAGAGTCCAGTAATGAATGTTGGATAGAACATCTTAGATCCAATGATCTTCTTTACATCAGCAAAGTTACCAAATGGTACATAATTTGGATCCTTACTTGGAACAATATTTTCTTCTACAGCAGGTGTTGCTGGTAGTCCTTCATAGACTCTCTCAAGCTTCTCTGCTACAGATAGATTCCACTGTCCACGTGTTACTTTCTGGAACTGTGGAAGTTTCTTAATTCTTTTAGTGACGCTCTGAACCTTTACTCCAAAATGTTCAGCAGCACCTTTAACCTGATCGCTAGTTACTACTTCACCATCCTTTGATAGGAAGTTAATCAAGTCATCGTTTGTAAATTTGGATTGAAAAGGCATCGGATTTTTTATTTGTATGAATGTATTATAATTGATTGTTGATTAGTTTCAACCAATAGGGTGACAGTTTGTTGACTGTCACGCTATCTGCTCAACGAATGAACTAAGAAGCTTCTTATTGGTAGACTTACTCTTAAGCATCTTTTTAAATGCTCTAGAGATATCTGCTTTCTTAGCACCTTCCTTAACTTCAAACTCAACATCATCATCAAGATTCTTTGATGAGATAGCATATAGAGCACTGTATCCTTTAGGGAATGGTAGGATAGCAGACTTCTGCTTTCTCCACTGCTTCTGTACTTCCTCATAGTGTGAGTAGTCAGCGAATCTAGCAACGAATTCAGATAGTCTGTTAGGTGGAAGGATACGAAATCCAGTCACACTTACACCAGCATTTCTATCACGTACTTGTTGAATTAATGTGGTGGTTGTATTTTGGTATCCATCCATTTGCTTATATACTATACCAGTCTTACGATCACGTAACTGTACGTTACCATAGTCAAGACTGCGAGGACGTACTGTTTCTTCTTCACCTTCATACTGTGTACCAGCACCATAGGATAAAGACATTGCTTCACCATCAGTTAGAATGCAAGCATTTACTTTCTGAAGATCATTATCCTTCTTGAACTTAGGAATGATGTGGTTCAATAAAATAATTGCTTCATTCAATGGAGTACCAGATAGTTCTAATCCTATTGTGTAATGATAAAGAGTTCTGTTACGGAATGCATAAGCTTCTGCAAAGAAGTTCTTACACTGTCTCTCATAATCTTTTGGATTAGAACGAGAAGAAAGTAAATTAACCATATGGAACTCACCTTCTGGAACATAGAGCTTACCTTTGTTTAATCCCTTATACTCTCTATAAGAGTTACCATACCATCCACCATAGTAATTAATTTCTTCACCAGTTGCAAGAGCACGTGCTACTTTCTGCCACTCATTTGTGAAAGCATATACCTCAAATGGTATCTGAACTTTCTTACAGAATGCAGTTAAATTAAGTAATTGCTTAACAGTAGCAAGGATCTCATACTGCATAGAACCAGACCAATCAAGAACAAAAATCATACCATGATTCTTACCATCAGGAATAATATTAATTCTCTTGAATAGATCATCATTGTACTTGTATGTGTGAAGATTCTTTGTATCTAATACACCAGTTCTTGCTGTAGAAGATCTTGCATATGCATCAGCAGACTTACGGCACTCAAACTCTTTAACAAGATAGTTAACTTCTTTCTTGTTCTCATTACGAAACTCTTGGTACTCACGAAAAACATCTGCTCTAGATGCTCTATCATCATACTCATTGTACTTCTCACTTTCCTCTGTTTGCTGACTATCTATCCAATCATGAACAACCTTCCAGTCAACAATAAACTTATCAAGATTAACCTTCTCAGGAATCTCAACATAAGTTATATCTCTTATTCCACTTGTATTGGATAGTGACTCTGCTTTTTTATCAAACTTCTCTTGAGTCTCACCATCATAATGCTCACCACCTTCATTGTATGAAGGATTCTCTCTATCAAACTCTTCTTCTTTCTCTTCATCAGATAGTTGATCATCATATTGAGTATTATCTTGACCTAAATCAGGACGGTTCTCCTCACCTTCTTCTCCTGTCTCAGGTGAATCTATTTGATTCTGTCCATCTGTATTGTTGGCAGAAGATTCTTGTTGATTCTGTTGCTGCTCCTTCTCTTGTTGTGCTTTAACAAAGTCACGAATATCTTTAGAAAGGGTTAGTACCTCATCAAATGTTTCTGTGTTCTCTGCACGTGTTACAAATACTCTCTCTTCATCTGCGAAAGGAATCATCGCAGCAGCACCAACCTTATAGTGTAGGTTGATACGATCAATCAAAGCAAACTCTGTTAGATCTTCATCTTCAATCTCAAAGAAGTCCAATGCGTTTAGTTCAGCATACCCACCAGCAAAACTCTTACGTAGACCAGGATACTTACGCTTCATTAGTTTCTCAATGCGAACATCCTCAACGACATTCACATATGACTGGGGAACTTTAACCTTTAGAGTCCAGTCCTCATTTGGTGTGAACAATGCATGGCCAACCTCATGACCAACAAGCATATCATATACAGTGCTGCTTGCTTTGTCCCAGTTAGGAAGAGTAAGAACCCTACGATCTACATCAAACTGTGCTGTAGGTACGTTACGGTGTTCAACCACTAAATTTTCTGTTGCTAGGAGTCTTGCTAGATTTCCTTTAATTTCCTGCTGTGACATGCTTAACTTTGTTTGATATACACATGATAGCAGAAAAATATGCTAGCCAACCAGTGAGTGTGTCACTTCGTGAACTGTCTCACTAATGGTCGAATAATTTTTAACTTTCTCAGCAGTAATAGTTCTATCAAATTTATCACTAAGTTGTTCCTTGTGACTTATGACAAAAACATTAGTGCTATCGTCGAAATTACGTAAGATCCAACCAAGATCAGAAGAACCAGATTGGTCAAGCGAGCCGTCAAATATTTCATCTAAGATAAGAAGGTTAGTGTCCACGCTATTTTTAAGCTTAGCAACAGAACGCCAAGTAAGCAACAGAGCAATATCAATTCGAGCTTTTTCACCCTCCGAGAAACTGTCATATGAAAATACGTCCCTATACCTACTCTTAATTATTTCTTCAAAGTTTTCATCAAGGGTAAAATTGACATAAAAGTCCATGGACTGAAGATACTTATTAATCAATTGATTCATCGCAGGAAGATATGTCTTGATAATTCTAGTCTTGATACCATTATCTTTTAACAGTTGTGACGCAACAAATAAGGTATCCTTATCTTTCTTACCAACAGACAACTGCTGCTTCAATCCTTTTTTATCTTTTATAAGACCTTCTAACTTAATAAACTCTGCTTTCTTATCTGGATTAGATCCTTCTAGTTCTTTAATCTCAGTATCTATATCATTGATACTCTTTCTAATAGTCATCAATTGATAATTAAGATTTGTTATTGTAGTATTCCTTTCAGTAACTTGCTGTGATAATTCAAGAAATTTTTCACTCCTCTTTTCTTCTGCTTCAATTGCTGTAGTCAGTTCTTCATATCCACCATGCATTTCCTCAAGTTTAGACTTACCATTTTCTATCATGTCATGTCTAAACTCATCTGATAGATCTTGTGTGCATGTAGGACACACATGATTATCCTCAAAGAACTGGTGCTCCTTCTTACACTTCTTTAATTTTGTGTTTAACTTAATTAATATAGTATTTAATTTCTTAAGTTTGATAGAGCTTTTAGAATAATCCTCCATCTTAGAAGATATCTCCTCTACTTCTTTGGTAAGTCCTTCAATCTCTATAGTATTCATTGTCTCATCTTCCATCAAACATCCCTTCTTCTCATTCTTCTTATCCACTTCCTCTTTATTTCTTTTCTCCATATCAAACATATACTTCTTCTGAAGATCTATCTTCTCTTCCAAAAGGTGTACTTGATAATCTAAATCTTTAATCTCTTCATTATTCTCTCTGACCTTATCCTTCAATCTCTGATTCATGATAGAGAATACTTGGATGTCAAGTATATCCTCAATGATCTCTCTACGTTGAGGAATAGAAAGCTTCATAAAAGGAACGAATGTACTAGATCCTAACACTACAATCTGTGTAAAGGACTTATAGTTCATCTTCAATACATTCTGTTCCAGATTCTTCTGTTGATCTACTGCCTTTGAATCCTCATCCCACTGCTCTCCATTACAATAGATCTCAAACTTATTAGGTTTAATAGCTCTATGGATTTTATATTCATTCTTACCAATACTAAATTCTATTTCAACTACAGTATCTTTCTCGTTGATACTGTTAACCAACATACTCTTACTAATTTTTCTGAACGGTCTACCAAACAACGAAAAGGTCAACGCATCTAAGATGGTTGACTTACCAGCACCATTAGTGCCAACAATTAAATTTGTCCTAGACCGCATCAAATCAACTTCTGAAAATACATTCCCTGTTGATAGGAAATTCTTCCAGCGAACTTTTTTAAAAAGAATCATTTGTTAGTGGCATCATCTACAGGTGGTACTAATAGGTCATCGGGAGATACAATAGTAAATAACTGTCCTCTCTCTTGACATGCTCCTATTATAACATGGTCTTCAATCTCTAATACTTGCATAGGTGGATAGTCTGGATCATTATCTAATTGATAACAATACCTTTCGGCATCATCCGCAACTTGAAACAATGGAACGATCCTTTGTTTTGGATTACTGTCTGACCACACAGAGAATACCCCTTCTGGTTGATCCTCTAGGGTGACAATAAACATTAAACTACCTCACAACTTTCAATATATAGGGATCTCATTAGTTTCTTTAAGTCTGATTTATCTACTGCTATCTCTACCTCATCAATATATTCATTGAGTAAAGTAAGAGTATCTTTAGTAGATACTTCTAGATCTTGTTTATCATCTTCACTGACAAGAGTCTCTACGATCTTGACATCATACACTCCTGCATTATAAAGACGATCTACCAAAGTTTCAAACATCTGATAGTTTTGCTTTTCTTCTACAATAATTTTGACAAACTTATTCTTATAGAAAGAGGCATCAAGTTTATTATAGTCATGCTCCGTATCATTATAGAATACTTTTTCAAATATTTCAAATGGATTCTTAATGAACTTAAGTTTATCAGTTTCCGTATCATAGATATGGAATCCTCTTTGATCCTTATAATCATTCCAGAACATCTGGTATGGATTACCTAAGTACTGGATGTTTCCTTTCTTTGATCTATGATGAAAATGACCAGACCATACTCGATCAAACCTTTTAAATTTAGATGGTTTAAATCCGCCATGATCAAATTTCATTCCAGGTGTTACTTCAAACCCATCAATTTCTAAGTGACCACAGCATATATCAGCGTTACTAGTTTCTAAAAACTTATCTGATATTTCTGAATTAGCACTATTGATCCATGGCAATAATAAAAAATTCTTGCTACCAAATGAACACTCATAAGGTTCGCTGAATATTCTAATATTATCATACTGTTCTAACAGTAACTCAGGAGAATTAATATGACTACTATTTTTATAGTATGTCGTATGATTCCCTAGAATCATGTATACATCATACTTTCTAAGTCTGTCAAAATAATTCTCTTTAATACGAGCAAAAGTATTAAAGTCCAAAGACTTTCTATTATCAAATGTGTCACCCAAATCAAGGACAGTGGTGATACCCTCTCGCTCAAGAGTTGGGAAAAATATTTCATCATAAAATTTTTGGAAAAAATTCCAGAACGGAAGGGAACCCTTACGTCCATCTAAATGTTGATCGGTAATTACTGCAATCTTCATATTATCTGATCCAGTGTATACAAACTAATCAATTCTAATTCATTGTCTAAGAAAGTAAAAGGATCATGTTCCTTCCTATCAATGATAGTAACTACTTCCTTAACATAGTAACCAGCATCTCTCAATTTATTCACTGCCAGTATAGCAGATCCTCCTGTAGTAATTACATCCTCTAGGACAGTTATTTCAGTGTCCACTGGATGTGGTGGCCCTTCTACCCATGCAGAAGTCCCATGTCCTTTAGGTTCCTTGCGTACTATCATAGCATCAAGACCACCCAGAACTGCACAACCACATACTAAAGGATCAGCACCAAGAGTTAAACCTCCCACTACCTTAGTTTTAATAACCTTAAGGAGAGCCGCTGATGTTAATTGTAAACCCTCACCAGATAAGATAACAGGTTTGCAGTTAACATAGTGTTCACTGGTCTTACCAGATGACAACTTGAACTCTCCTTTACGATATGCTTTTTCTTTTAATAGAGTTAAAAGTTTATCCATTTAGTATTGATAGTATATACTGCTTTATTATTAGGATACAACTCTCTCAGTTTTTTGACTACAGCAAGTTGTACTTCAAGAAGATTCATAAGGTTTTATAATAATACGATTGTTTTTATAGTCTGCTATAAATTCTAATGCAACTTCGTGATCCCACATGAGTTCTTCGTACATTGCATTCAAACGATCCATGTCTTCCCAAAGATCATTAAGGTGTTCAGGCAAATGATCATCAGGTTCAATCATCGGTTCATTTTAGTTTCAATATTTTCTTTAATACTACCCATATCAGAATGTGAAGCATTCATACCTGACATATTACCAGAGTATCTATCAGTGTGCATAACTTCATCAAAACCTGATTTCTCTAAGATTTTATTTTTAATTTCTAGTTGCTTCTTCTCTTTCTGAATTCGTCTCAAGAAAGCATAATATATTATTTGAGTAAAATAAGCAAATGGGTTCTTGGATTTGTTAGGATCAAAATTGAGAATGTATTGGATACAATTTTCTATACCATCAGAGATCATATCATCTCTAAACATATAGTTTACAAAGTTTGGTTTGTAAGAAAGATGAGTCGCAATCTTATCAAAACAAGAACCCAAATATTCATGACATCTTTTGAATCTAACAGAAGTTCTACGATCTTTATGATACCTAAAATATCTGATAGATTCTATATGATCCTTGTGACCTAAATTTTTTCCTTCCAGAAAATAATCTCGCAACTGTATAACGTTCGCAAGAAACTCCTTGTTATTAACGTAATACTCGGTTTTTTTTCTTGCCATTTTTACAGCCATGTGTGAGTTTAAACCTGTACAAAGTATAGCACCCGAAACCAATTTTGTAAAGGGGGCTTGACACGTGCCGACAAACGCAGTAGACTAACTCTGTCAAGGGTTGAAGGGAAGAACTAGCTTAGCTCTTTTTATAGATATCTTCTAAATTCCTTTTGGTTTCCTTTATGGAACCTAAGTAACCTGAAGAACGCGAAAGTTTTTGACCATGCTGTGCTCCTTTACCTGAAGCTATACGTTGTAAAGTTTGTTTATAAAATTTTTTAATAGTGTCATCTGTTTCTGTAACAGTGAGAATATGATTCCTATTAATAATATACATATCATCGAAAGAAGCAGCAATCCATTCTTTAAGAGCGAACCCTGCAATTTCTAAATTACCTTTTCTAGTACGAGCAGATTCTACTTGCAATGGGCTTTGTAAAAGAACCTTATCCTCATCAGGAAGATAACATACAGTAGATATTATTTCTTCAGATGATATAAGCTTGACAGTTCCAATGAACTCTTCTTCAGCTATAGTAAGATCTTTTTTATCCATTTCTTAGATTAATTCGTACAACCTCATATTTAAAATTTTCATCATTATAGATGTTAACTCTTTCATTGAGATGTTTTAGAGTATAATTCTGACCCCCGATATCATCAGCGATATCATAGAGTGTCGCCATATCTTTTCCTTCTCCTTTCCTTAATACTCTACCTATTGACTGAAGATTTCGTATTCTGGACTTGGACGGCGACGCGAAGACGATGTTATGTAATCGCTTAATATTAATACCAGTACTAAAAGTCCCATACGACGCAACAATAACGGCATTGTCCTCTTCCTCTGTTATTTTACGGACTTCCTCTCGGTCCTCCACATCAACTCCTCCGTGTACAAAGAATACTTTTCGCGGAGATGTTACAGAATTATTTATTAATTCAAAAAGTGGTTCACCATGCTTCTCTACATAGTTAAATAGCACTAGAGTATTACCTTCTAGATCCTTTACCAAATTTTTAATGAGATTATTTCTAGATGTATGATTGACCAAATAGTCAATCTCATCATGGAAAGTTTCAAACATCTGAGGTTCATGGTCGCATAATAATATCTTGATTCTAAAATTTGATAGGTAGCCAGACTTGATTAAATCGTCAGTCTTTGTTACTCTATTACAAGAACCAAAAAGTCCTTCTAATACCCACTTATGAGTTTTACTACCATCTAGTGTACCAGTAAAACCGAATCTATATTTCGCATTGTGAAGTTTTGTCATTATTCCTGTCAATGACTTAGACTTGAACAGGTGAGCTTCATCACCTATAACACAGTCTATATCATCGAAATATCTTTTAGGGAATTTGTAAATAGATTGCCAAGTAGATATTATAACGGGCTTATCAGTATTCTTATCTTTTCCACCATATATTTTATGAACATGAGCATCCGCGTTCCAGCCATAAGAAATGAAATCATCGACCATCTGCTCAACAAGGGATGTAGTTGGGACGATTATAAGTATCTTCTTTGCGGTGGCAGCGTAGTATCTGACTATGGAGTAGATCATAAGAGACTTCCCAGAACCAGTAGGAGAAAGAAGTAACTTACGATTATTTTTTATAGCTTCGTAGACTGCTTTGTATTGATAGTCTCTAGGTTTAACCTTAGAGATCTTATCCATGAATACTTTAACACCTGGAGGAGATACAAAATTATTATCTTCAACTACATCACCATACCATTCATCGGGTGCAAGATAGATTTTATATTCTCTTTCATCAGCCCATGTCTGAAGATGATCTATCAATCCACAATATAATGAACCAGAACCAGGAGAGTACAAACGTATAGTACCATCCCAATATTTGTATCTAGGATTCTTTTTTAAATACTTTGCTTCAGGCACTTCAAATGTGAAGTAGTCTGCTAATTCTTTATGGACATGTTCTTCATCAGAATGAATTGTAACATATACTTCATTCTTCTTTTTTACAAAGAGGTTTGTCATTACTGTCCATTAATAAATTTTTCCCACTCAATAGCACTCTTGACTTGGAAACCTCTATTAGAAATTTGTTTCATTACCTGATCTAACCAATAGAGCATTTGATCTAGGTATTTAATTTTCGCTTCTAGATTGATGATTTCATCATCAGACTCTAGATAAACTTTCATCTTTTCAGATGTCTTGATACTATTGCCGAAAGGTTTCTCGGCATATATCCTTGCGTCAGCTTCACCTCCATAATACTCACGCTTTTCTTTAACAAGTTTACGAACTTCAAATTCAAGTGAGGTTTTAATTTGAGATATATCGGTATAGTGGTTTAAGTATTTATTATGGCAGAAAGGTATGTCCAGAGCGACCTGAGCTAGATCAGCACTGTATTGTTTATTCTTAAACTGAAAGTCTACATGACTATCTTCCGTCCACTCTGCTCTCAGTTTTTCAAATTTATTACGAAGAGATTCAAAATTCATAAAGTAATTTCTTTCATATTCTTATCGAGTATATGATGCTTCTGATGTTTAAATGTAACCTGAGCAGTAATATACTCTACGTCAGATATTGTAGCATCAAAGTTCAATGCTGTTAAGCTTACAGGAAATACATTTGTATATGTTACTACAAATGCTGGATTATATTGAGAAGTAACTATGTGCAGTTCTGCTTGACTATACTCTTCTTTCTTTGGAGTATTAGCATCATCATCTGCTCTACCATTATCTCGTATCCATTTGTGTATTGAATAGTAGTTCAACATATCTTCATCTACTATAAATTCTATCTGAAGATCTCCAAACTCTACTCCACCACCAGGAATAATAGGTAAATTTCTAAACCGAGTTGGAACCTCAGTTACAGGCATACTAATATCAGGTACGTTTACTCTTTGACAAAAGAAATCCGTACCCTTAAATTTTTCTAATTTTAAAAGAAACCCTACTGGGTTTAAGAAGTTCCTATTAGTAGGTTGCTCCTTATACCATTCAGCTGCCATTTCAATTCCTAAGATACACTACTATTTAGATGCGTGGTATATAACTCTTATATTTCTCAACCTGTGGTATTACATCATGCTCTACCCTCTCTACAATCTGATCTACTATACTAACATCTAATCCAGCGAAAGGTGGAATGAT
>CETS01161356.1_pt1 | contig 11232 bp, 9 predicted proteins | sample 356391 | NCBI WGS metagenome assembly CETS01 (sample SAMEA2622673, study PRJEB7988) | marine metagenome | isolation source: saline water (ENVO:00002010), including
CCCTCATCCCAAACCCTTCTCCCCAAGGGGCGAAGGGCTTTTTGCTCAGCCCCAACCACCCGAAACCGGGCCGATTTTGCCATGGGATTCTCAACCAGCGACACTTCCACCAACTCGACTTCAAGAAGGTCTCGTCCGCCATCAGGGCGGTGCCGCCAGCGCATCGGACGAAAGCCAATCGACAGTCCGTTCACGCCCGTTCCGATGCCTTTCAGGGCAAGCCGGCCATAGGGTTTTCCGCCATCCACCAGCCCGCGCACTTCCAGCCCGCGCCCCGTTTCACGAACACTCGTCCAGACACCGGCGAGGCTTCCCGGGCGGTGTCGCCACAGCATGGGCACCGATCCAGCGCGGCGAAGGCTGTCAGCAAAGGCGCCAGGCCGGACCCGGTCGCCGGAACTGTCCGTTTCCAGAAACACAGAGGCGAGACCTTCAATCAACATGGTGGTCAGAGCGCTTAGCTCCCCCCTCCGCCCCGACACTACGTGTCCGGGCACCTCCCCCTTGAAAGGGTGAGGAAGAGGTTCTGTGCCCTCCTCCACCGCTTGCGGGGGAGGTGTCAGCGGAGCTGACGAAGGGGGGAGCAACAGGCTCCAGTCCCGCAATCTCACGCTTCTCTTCGGTCGTCAGAAACTCTGCATCGCCCAGACGTCGCCACAGCGCTTCACGCTCAGGCCCAAGCGCCGGCACAGCATCAAGATCGGCCTTCAGCTTCACCGGTGCCTCAGTCACGCCGGAGAACCAGTCTTCCAGCGCATGCACTGTTCGCTGCACCAGCGGTAGAACCGTCAGCCGCCAGAAAGCGAGATTGGCCTCGCGATAATTGGCATAGGTATTGTCACCCGGAATGCCGAGCAGCATGGGCGGCACGCCAAAGGCGAGCGCGATCTCTCGCGCGGACTCCCTGCGCGCCTCGATGAAATCCATATCCGTCGGCGACAGGCTCATCGGCTTCCAGTCGAGCCCGCCCTCTAAAAGCATAGGCCGTCCGGCATGTTTCGCGCCCATATGCGCGCTTTCCAGCTGGTCTTTCAGGCGGGAAAACTGGTCGGGCGTCATATGCGCCCCGTCCCGGCCATAGATCAGCGCGCCGGACGGCCGGGCCGCATTATCGATCAGCGCTTTGGTCCAGTTGGACCCGGCATTGTGGATCTCCACCGCCCGGCTCGCGGCCTGTAGCGGAGACATGGCGAGGGTTCTGGACGAAGGGTCGAGCGCGCGTAGATGCAGGAGCGGCGACCAGCCATTTGCATCAGAGCGCACAATTCGGCGCCCGCCTGCCGTGCGAATGGCGAAACCATCACCCGTTTTCAGCGGCTCAACCGCGCCAACCGGCACACGCTGCAGCCCGGCGACATCCTCATCCGCGCCAGACACCAGCTCCAAGAAGGCATTTCCGCTCACCTGCAGATCGCCATAAACAGCGTCGAGAAGGCTCTGTCCGGAGACACCCGGCTGAGGCCGCTCCAACAGCTGGAGCACACGCGCCGCGTCGCGCTCACACAGCTCACAGGCCAGCCGCACCGGCACGCTGGCAGATGTCTCAGCCACCAGCCGGATACAGCGATAGCTGACCGGGTTTTGACGGAACCCCGCCTCGACAAGGCGCTGGCCGCTTGTGGCCTCCCACTGCGCATCCAGCACACCGGACAGGGCAACAAGGCTCTTTGTTTCTGTTTTGTTCTTTTGCTTATTCCAGAACATGGGTCTGCCTTCAAACAAGTGAAATTCGCGGCGGGTTCGCCTTCAAAAGGAGGTGCGTCACGCCATGGACCAGCGCATCGAGCCGGTTGGGGCTTGCCCCTTTTCCGCCGGTGAAAGCGAGCATCTCGTCTTCCAGCTCGAGGAAATGGCCAACATGATGCACCCGGCCCGCCTCATAGAGTTGAGCCACCGGCCCGGCTCTATGCTTCTTGGACAACCGTGCATGGATCAGCCGTATCGCCCGGCCCGTTCCAGCCTGCTGCAAGACCTGACGCACCAGCTCACCGCCCTGATTGGCTTCAGCCAGAATACAGTCGGCATCATGGCTTTCGGCCAGCTCCACCACGCGCCTCGCCCATAGGGCTGGCGGGCCGTGCAAGGTTGCATCCTCCAGAATGAAGGCTTCATCCCCGGCCCGACCAAGCGCCATGATCCCGCAGGCATCCGACCCATCATTCGCGGTCACGGCCGGGTCCACGCTCACCAGAACTTCATCCAGAACCGGCGCTTCAGCGACACGCATCTCATCCAGCACAGACAGCCGAAACAAGGCGCCGTCCAGGTCTTCAACCAGCTCGCCTTCGAGCTCCTGTCGACCAAGCTCAGAGCTGCCATATTGCGCTTGCATGGCCTCCAGAAAGCCAGGCGCAAGATTGGCCGCGTTCATCACGCTACCGCCGCGCGTCTTCTCGCAGGTGTCATCCTGCAGCAGCCGTTTGATCAACTTGACGGGCTTCGGCGTCGTTGTTGCCATCACGCGCGGGTGCTCACCCAGCCGCAGCCCAAATTGCAACATGTCCCAGCTCTCGCTGTCTTCATCCCAGGCGGCAATCTCATCCGTCCAGGCCGCATCAAATTGTGGTCCACGCAGCCGGTTTGGCTCCTCAGCTGAAAAGGCATAGCCCACCGCTCCGTTTGGCCAGCTCAGCCGGTGACGCGAGGGCTCATAGACTGGCCGCTCGCTCTCCAGCCCGACAGACAACAGCCCGCTATCGCCAGTGATCATCACTTCACGCACATCGTTCATGGTCGGCCCCACCAGCGCCACGCGACGGGCCGCGCCAGAGCGCACAAGCTCGCGCACCCATTCCGCGCCAGCGCGGGTTTTCCCCGCGCCCCGTCCGCCCATGAACAGCCAGCATCGCCAGCCGCCCACAGGCGCGAGCTGGTCGCTCCGGGCCCAGAACTCCCAGGTCTCAGCGAGCAGATACACATAGACATCAGGCAGCGCCCTCACCCATCTCATCCGGACGGATGGTCTTTGCGATGCGATCCAGTCGACGCAGGAGTTCAGCGCGCGCAGCCTCAATATCTTCAGCGGCAAGAAATACGCCTTCTTGTTTGTCGGGGGTCTGGGACTCTTCGAGCTTCACCTGAGCTTCGACAGCGCGGATCAATTGCAGGGTCGCTTTGCCCAGCGCCTCAGCGCCCTTCACATCCCCGCGCGCCAGCATGTCCTGCGCCTCGAGAATGTTCTCTCGCAATGCCGAGGTCAGCTCGGGCAGAGTTGGTGAGGCTGCCCCCGCCTCTTCCCGCCGCGGAGACGAGAAACGCGCAGTCCTCACTCCCCCTTGGAAAGGGGGAGCTGGAGGGGGATCAGTTCGTCCGGTCTTTGGTGTGTTCGTTTCCATGCCGAGCATCATAGGCTCAGCTCACGGGTGTAGGATTATTTTCCTAAATCACTGCTTCCCGTACCCATGGAAGTGAATCAGTGTTAAAAACTCCTATTTCTCCTGAAGATCACATTCGGAAATAGCCGAAACCGGGAGAGGCTTGGAGCCTGTGGAACTTGTATAATTTCGTATTGAAAGAGTTTCACCAGTTAGTTTTTAAGCTATCCGAAGTGCGAAACGGAGCTGCTTACTACGATCGTCGGGGCGAACCTCTCACCGACGATCTTACGGCAGAGTTAAGCGAATTGCTCAGTGAATTTGCTGATTTTTTTGAGCGGTTTTCGATGCGTCATGCCCTCGCCTGCGCCAGGCATTTGGTGTCGAGGCAAACAAGGCTTTCGCAAAATCCAGGGGAACTCGCGATACGAATTCAGACGCTACACGACGCCATCGTAGATGATGTCGATGGGATGTTTTTATTTCTGTACCAAGACGATAGAGCATCTGTATTGCGATCAATCGACTCTGATTGGGCAGACGTTTTCAAAGCGTTTCCAAGTATTGAACCCGAAATTCGACCAGCCTTGGATCTTTGGGCTTCTGGACACCCCACGGCTAGCGTATTCCACTTCATGCGAGCTTGCGAACTGGGGCTGCGCGCTCTAGCCCGTGACCTAGGTATTACGTTCCACACTAAGCCAATGGAGTGGGGCACGTGGGGAAGCTTGCTGAAGCCGCTCGGCGAGAAATTAGACGAACTGAAGAAGACGACTTCCGGACCCAAACGAGATTCTGATTTCGAATTCTATAGTCGGGCCGTTTTGGAGCTGACTGCGTTGAATGGAGTGAGGGATCAAGTGATGCACGTGAGGAAGGGATTTCTGCAAGCGGATGCGGAAATGGTGAGAGAACACGTCAAGAATTTTTTCGATAATCTCGCCACACGCCTCACTGACCAACTGTAAAATTTCTTTGACGGTGCAACCTTCTTGAACGCAAGCTTAAAGGCGTCCTTTGCATCGGACGACCCATTTAGCGGTTTCGATAAATCGCTCATTTTTCCGGCTTCTCCCATTTGTCAGCTTTTATCTCTTCTGGAAGATTTGGGGTCGGGGTTAGTTTCCCACCGTGTTTGGTGTTGATTGCCTCCGGAACCGCTCTCTGCCCCCGGCGTTACTCACCCCGGCTGGGAAGGAGAGCCAAATGTGGAAGACATTCAAAATTCTAACACCGCTCGCTGCGCTTGGCGCGCTGGCGGCCTGCCAGACCGATCCATCCATTCCGGCAAATTGCATTACCAAAGAGCCGGTGCGTGGAACCGTTATTCAGGTGGCTCCGACTTATGTCGTCGCCACTGCTGAGGATGGAAGCCAGTTTAACGTCCCGACTGAACGTCTGGAGCGTTCTGCTGCCGTTGGCGATATCCTCACCTTGATGCGTGAGGTCGTCGCACCGGACTGTCAGGGTACTTACTGACATTGACCGTTAGCGGGAACATGGCGAGCTGCGCCACGTTCCTGCCAGACATTCACAGAAGGAACAGATCCATGATCCGCACTTCAATGATGATCGCCGGCCTCACTGGCGTATCTCTGCTCGGCGCCTGCCAGACCTATAATCCGGTTCAGACCAGAGGTGGCCCATCCGCCCCCTGCACGACGACAGAGGTCATGCGCGCAGAGGTCATCGCCATTAATCCCGACTTTGTCACGGCTGTTGGCCCGGATGGCGAGTTCAACGTCGCAACCCGGTATCTCAATGAGATGCCGCGTGTGGGCGACTATCTTCGCATTCGCCCCACCGATGTCGGCGGCAATTGCGTTTATCGCCCCGGCTAAGCCCGGATAATGCTTGCCCATGGCCCCCGGATCGCAAAAGTCGTTCCGGGGGTCTGGATATTCACAAAAAGGGTCACACCATCTGGCGCGAAACAGGCACCGGCGAATTCAGAGTCGCCGGGATGGGCATTGCGCGCGATGGAATACACACGACCATCAGGCGACACACCGCGTACAAATTGATCGTTTGAACCGTCTTCACACACCACCAGATCTCCCCAGGGCGCGGCGACGATATTGTCGCACATATCCATATCCGCCGCCGACTGACTCTCATAGTGGAGTACCAGCCGTCCGGGTGACCTGGCTTCATCAGCTGTGCCCTCATACGGGCTCGGCACATATTTCCAGATCTGGCCCAGTCGCTCGCGGCCACCATTCGTGCAGGCAAAATAGATCGCACTTCCGGCCTGCTCCAGCGCGAAGCTCATGCCCTCACCGCGCGCAAACAGCGCCGCGCCTTTTGCATGCCCTCGCAGTCTCAAATCGCCATCGGGCGACGTCACATCTTCAATATCCAGCCAGTCGACATCCCAGGCCCCGCTCGGGGCAAAGCGCTGGTCGATCCAGTTGCGCGTGTCAGCGCCCTTCGCGCCTCGAACGGCGAGAACCTGCAGCCGACCACCTTTTGAAAGCTCGCCCGGCACGTCTGGCAAGAAGCGATAAAACAGCGAATCGCCCTGATCTTCGGTCTGATAGACGACGCCCGTCCGCGGATCGGTCGCCGTGGCTTCGTGTTTGAACCTGCCCATATCTTTCAGCGCTACCGGTACTGCGCGCTCAGTCGCGCTCGCTGGCACTTCAAACACATAGCCATGATCTTCGCGCGCCAGCGGGCCGGAGGTGATCTCGGTTTCCTCACAGGAGAGCCAGCTCCCCCACGGCGTCAAACCACCCGAGCAATTGCGGAGCGTGCCTGAAAGCGACAGAAAGCTGCGTTCAACCTGATCTGTCTTCAGATTATAGACGAGCGTCGTCGTCCCGCCGGGCAATGGCGCGCCATCAACACCAAAATCATAGCTGAGATCAGGCTGGACGTCCGTGCCATCTGCATAGGCACCAAGATGGGCTTCGTCCGGATCGAGCTCGTGATTGCGCACCAGAATGCACCGGTCGGCGTCACCTTCCATGGGGAAGCACGCCATGCCGTCATGCGCGGCCGGAACTTTCAGGCCGTCGGACATGGTCTCGCCCGTCCGCGAAATCGCCGTATAGGTGAACCCCTCCGGCAAATCCAGAAGACCGTTCGGGTCGGCGATCAGAGGGGCGGAAGACCCTGCCTGGCTCGTCGCGCAGCCGGACAGCATTGGATAGGCGGATGTCGCCACGCCAAGTGAGATCGCTGTTTTGAAAAAAGACCGACGGCTCGCAATCATCTTCACCTCCCCGGATGCGAAAAGGTTCGGCTACCAAATCAACACGACAATCTGACGACACCGGGCCATCATTCTGTGGAAACAATGCGGTATCAGCTCGACCGGCAATCCTTTATATTCAGTGCGAAAGCCTCGAAATTGCCGAGACCGTTGCCATGAATATCCTTCTTCTGACCTACGGGACACGCGGCGATGTCCAACCCTTTCTGGCACTTGGCCAGGGGCTGAAATCGCGCGGACACCGGGTCAAACTCGTCACATCGGTCAGGTTTGAGCGCTTCGTTACGGATCAGGGGCTGGAGTTCGCCGGCATGCCAGATGACCTTCTGGCCATTCTCGACACAGATGAAGGCAAGTCGCTGATTGAAGGCACGCAGAATGTCTTTGACACAATCAGCAAGAACATCCAGCTGACCCGTCGATTACAGCCCATGCAGGAGGATCAGCTTGATGCCTGCTGGTCGGCGGCGCAGGATTTTGCGCCCGACTTCGTGGTGTTCCACCCAAAAGGTTTTGCTGGCCCGCAAATCGCTGAGGCCTTTCACTGTTCTGCATTGCTGGCTCTGCCCTTTCCCATGCTCGTTCCGACCGGGGACTGGCCGCATATCGGGTTTCCGCGCCTCCCTTTTGGCGCACCCTATAATCGCCTGACCCACAAACTGGTCAACAGCCTCACAGCCCTGTCGTTAAGAGGTCCGATCAAGGCCTTTCGAGCCCGCCACGACATGGAAGACGCGAAACGTTATGACTGTCTTCACCGTCCCGATGGCACGCCATTGCCAAGCGTCACGGCCGTCAGCCCCTCAGTGGTTCCCACCCCGTCTGATTGGAACTCGCGTCACACCATGTGCGGTTACTGGTTTCCTGAGCCGGACACAGACTGGTCGCCATCACCCGAATTGTCGGCATTTCTCAATGCAGGGCCGGCGCCAGTCTATATCGGTTTTGGCTCCATGGCTGGAAAACGCCCTTCCGCCCTTGCAGACATAGCGGTCCAGGCCCTTCAGAAGACCGGTGTGCGCGGCATTATTGCGACCGGCTGGGGTGGCCTTGAACCCGGCGACCTCCCAGAGTCGGTTTTCAAGCTGGACGCGGCGCCACATGACTGGCTGTTCCCTCGCATGGCCGCAGTCGTGCATCATGGCGGAGCCGGAACGACCGCCGCCGGGCTGCGAGCTGGCGTCCCTTCAATCATCACGCCCTTCACTGGTGACCAACCCTATTGGGGCCGGATGGTGGAGAAGCTTGGAGCCGGGCCTGAACCCATCTCTCAGGAAAACCTCACAAGCACGCGTCTGGGTGAAGCCCTGACCCAGGCCCTTGGCGAGAAACGCTTCCGGGTATCGGCGCGAGCAATCTCAGAAAAGATCAGATCAGAAGATGGTGTGGCAAAAGCCAGCGAGATGATCGAAGCGATGGCGAGAGATTGGCCGCGGTGAGGATGCGCCGAAATCAAGACGGGATGCCTGGCACAAGGCATCCCGCCTGACTGGGGAAATACACAAAAAAAAAAGCCGTGAAGGTATTTACGCAAACCGCTTGGGCAAATCGGTATCTATGCGCAGGTCATTCCTTCACGGCTCCGGCCCGCGTGCGTCCCCCACCTGAGTTACAGCGCTGACCGAAAAAGATTCTCTCTGTGTCCGCGAAAGATAATTGAACACACGCCGGGACAAATCAGAAAGAACACCCAATTTTCGTTGACCGCGCCACCTAATTTTCAGAGATACTTATCTCGGGACGCAAGGGATAGGTAATAGTGCTAATAGAACGAGACGCTGAACTGCAGTCGATGAACCACTGTCTCGCGGAGGCGAGGCGTGGAAAGGGTCAGGTCATTCTGGTCTCCGGCGAGGCCGGGATCGGAAAGTCCAGCCTCATCCAGTCGATGCGACAGGTGGTGGAAGCGGAGACTCCCAACACCCGATGGTTTGAGGGCGGCTGTGAAGCTTTGTTTACACCCCGAACCCTCGGCCCTGTCTTCGACATGGCTCCAAATCTTGGTCGTGTCGTCGAACTGGCGCTTGCGACGGAGGGCACGCGCTCAACATTGTATTCGGCAATTTTGTCGTCACTGGAAAAAGCCCAGCCCGCAGTCATGGTCTGTGAGGATTTGCACTGGGCCGATCACGCCACTCTGGACCTGTTGAAGTTCGTTGCACGTCGTATCAACCTGCTCAGCGTCACACTTATTCTCAGCTTCAGGGATGATGAAACCACACTCACACATCCGATCACCCATCTGCTGGGCGACCTGCCCGGCAGCATAACGACGCGTCTGGCGCTCAAACCGCTGAGCGAAGCTGGTGTGAACCAGCTGCTTGCGTCGGGGAATCGATCCAGTCATCAGATTTTCTCGCTCACCGAAGGAAATCCTTTCTACGTATCGGAGCTTCTGGCGGCCGATACTGGTGTGGACTATCTGCCAGCGTCGATCAAAGACGCTGTTGCGCTTCGTACAGCACTTCTTCCCGCCCCCGCCCGCGAAGTCCTGGAGCGCACATCTGTACTGCCCAAGGCTTCAACTTTCGCCTTTCTTGAAGCGTTGCTGGGCGAAGAGCTGGCCCAACACCTGACCCTCTGCCTGAACAAGGGCTTACTTATTGAAGACGGACTGATGATCCGCTTCCGGCATGAACTGACACGGCTTGCCATTTTCGACAGCCTATCACCTGCACGACGGCGGCAATTTCATCTCGATTGCCTGAAACTGCTTGAAACAGAACGATTTCGAGGCTCATTGGACGAGATGGTTCACCATTCTGCCGGTGCGCATGATGGTGACCGTGTCCTCCGTTTTGCGCCGAAAGCCGCAGAGGCTGCCGCCACGGCGGGCGCGCATCACGAGGCTGCCGCACACTATCAGTCGGCGCTACGCTTCGTGAACGAAGCTGAGCCGGAACTGGCTGCACTTCTCTATGAATCCTGGGCTTATGAGTCCGCTTTGGCGGACCGGATGGACGACAGTGTGCTGGACGCACGGCGCCACGCCATCACGCTCTGGCGTGCGCTGGGTCGGCAAGACAAGGTGGGTCACAATCTCCGCCATCTTGCGCGCCTGCACTGGTATCGTGGCGAGAGCAGTGACGCAGCACGTTATGCTGATCAAGCAATCCAGGTGCTGGAAGCGCTTCCGGCCTCGTCTGAACGCGGCATGGCATATTCCATGCGCTCCCAACTTCATATGCTGAATGACCAGATGAACGAGGCCGTCGAGTGGGGATTTCGCGCACTCGATTTCGAAAGCAGACATTCTGATCCCGACACACGCATGCACGCGCTGAACAATATCGGTACGGCCATGGTGTTTCGGAACAATAAGGATGGCTTGATCCACCTGCAGGAGAGCCTCCGTCTGGCCTTGCTTCACGGTCATCATGAAAATGCCGCGCGCGCCTACAACAACCTTGCAGAATACGGCGTTGAATGCAGAGATTTCGAACTCGCAGAACGAATCTTGCCAGAGGCTCTGGCATTTGACCGCCAGTACAATCTTGATGCGTGGTCCAATTATCTGGCTGGCCGACAAGCCCATATGCGACTCGACCAGGGACGACTGGACGAAGCCATTCAGATGGCAAATGATATTCTGGACTTAAAACATCCGAGCTTAAGGTCACGTCTTCCCGCCAATGTTGTTGTGTCGCGGGCTCGAATGCGCCGCGGAGACGTGGAGGCGGAACGCCTGCTCCTGGAAGCGTTGACCAACTCTCTGTCCACAGACGAAAAACAGCATATCGTTCCCGCACGAATTTCTCTGATCGAGTGGGCCTGGCTCACAGATTCGCCGGGGCGCGCCCGCGAGCATATTGAACGGCTGAAGTTGCTCGCAACTGTTGACCGTCATCCATGGAACATCGGAGACCGGGCGATCTGGCTGAATTGCTTTGGTGTGCCTGTCGACGAGTTTGTCGATCACACGCTTCCAGAACCCTTCAGGCTCGAACTGGAAAAAGACTTTCAGCGATCCGCACAGGTCTGGCGTGAACTTGGTCTGCCCTATGAGGCCGCCATGGTCGAGCTCCGCAGTGGTGACCCTTCCTTGCTTGAACCTGCCATTCAGGGCTTTCAGTCGATTGGCGCAGAGCAGGCGCTGCGCAAAGCACGACGACTTGCCGAAGCTGCAGGCATTCGCGTCAGTTATGCTGAACGCAAGCGCGGCCCCTATCAGGCCGCACGCAATCATCCGCTTGGCCTCACCGCGAAGGAACAGGAAGTTTTGTCGTGCCTGAAGGATGGTCTCAGCAATCGAGAGATTTCAGACCGGCTCAACCGTTCCCACCGTACGGTTGAGCACCATGTCTCATCGATCCTGGCAAAGCTCAACGCCTCAAACCGGACTGCCGCCATTCTGCGCGTTCAGAGGGAACCCTGGATCGTTAAATAGATTGCGGACAACACCGGTTTACAGGCCCTGATGCAGAGAAACCACAGTTCTTCATTCACCCCAGGTTCAGCGGACAAAGTGTGGATCGAATTCTCTCCTGAGGCGTATTGAGTTGAACATCCTATCAGATATCGGACACACTTTACGGTGAAACGAACAGAGTTTCTTAAAACGGATCGCGTAAGCTGGCTTGATCGGGTAAGAGCCTACTTCTTCTGGCGACCAGATGATCCGGTGAGGCTGACGGGTGGGACAGCGATGACAACATATCGCGCTGACATGGAGCAGGCACACACGACGCGCCTGCGTCGTCG
>CETS01022635.1_pt1 | contig 11206 bp, 7 predicted proteins | sample 356391 | NCBI WGS metagenome assembly CETS01 (sample SAMEA2622673, study PRJEB7988) | marine metagenome | isolation source: saline water (ENVO:00002010), including
CAGCTAATAGGGAATACAGCTTCTTCTCTAGAGTATGGATGATTCCACTCACTACACACTTCTCCAATTGTGTGTGGCGCATTAATTAATACATTATCTTCTTTAGATTTTTTCCCATCCGCAATATCATTTATTTCTTTTTTAATATTAATCATTGCATCACAAAAACGATCTAGCTCATCTTTTGATTCACTTTCAGTTGGTTCAATCATTAATGTACCAGCAATTGGCCAAGACATTGTTGGAGCATGATACCCATAATCAATCAATCTTTTTGCGATATCTTCATTTGTGATATTAGCACTGTTTTTAAATTCCCTACAATCAATGATAAATTCATGTGCATTTAATCCACTCATTCCACGATAAAGTATGGTATAATCTTTTTCTAAACGTTTTGCCATATAATTAGCATTTAAAATTGCGATTTGTGATGCATTCAATAGTCCTTTACCGCCCATCAACTTCATATAGATATAAGAAATCAATAAAATGCTAGCACTCCCATAAGGGGAAGAAGACACGGAGTAAAGCTGTTCTTCATTTGTGGTATAATGTGTTGGTAAAAATGGTGTTAATTTTTTATTAACACATATTGGACCCATTCCTGGACCTCCTCCTCCGTGTGGTATACAAAATGTTTTATGTAAATTGATATGCATAACATCTGCACCAAAATGTCCAGGTTTACAGATTCCAACCATTGCATTAAGGTTTGCTCCATCCATATAAACTAATCCACCATTTTTGTGTATAATTTCACATATTTCATCAACATTATGTTCAAATACCCCATGTGTAGAGGGATAGGTAATCATAAGGGATGATAAATTTTTTCCTGCCTCTTCTGCTTTTGATTTCAAATCGTCATAATCAATATTACCATGTTTATCACATTTAACAATTACTACCTTTAATCCAGCCATAATTGCGCTAGCAGGATTTGTGCCATGGGCTGATTCTGGTATTAAACAGACATTTCTTTTTGTATTATTTGCTTTATGGTATTCTTGTATTGTTAATAGTCCAGCATATTCTCCCTGAGCACCAGAATTAGGTTGAAATGAAACAGCATTAAAACCAGTAACTTTAGAAAGCATTGTTTCTAATTCATTAATAATCGATTTATAGCCTCGTGTCTGTTCATCTGGAGTAAATGGATGTATTGTGTTGAATTCTGGCCAACTAATTGGGATCATTTCAACGGTTGCATTTAATTTCATTGTACATGATCCCAAAGGAATCATACTATGGTTTAGTGATAGATCCCTTTTTTCCAATTTATGCATATAACGTAACATTTCTGTTTCAGAATGCATGCTATGAAATATTGGATGGTTTAAAAAATTATCTTTACGATTTGGTTTTGCTTGAACTCTATTACTCTTTTTCTTATTTGATGATTTAAACAATGCACTAATTTGCGATACTTCTTCTTCTGTTGTTTTTTCGTCTAAAGAAATTCCAATCAATCCATTGCTATGGTACATAAAATTAAACTTTTTAGATAATGCTTCTTTTTGAAATGACTTTAAATCTATACCATTTAGTTCAACAACAATCGTATCAAAATAATTATTTGTATTACTAATGATGTTATGACCATTCTTTGCAATTTCTTGACCAAGTTTTATTGTGTGTTTATGAATTACAGTTGCAATTTCTTTTAATTTTCTTGGACCATGAAATATCGCATACATTCCGGAGATAATTGCTAACAATACTTGAGCTGTACAGATATTAGATGTAGCTTTTTCACGCCTTATATGTTGTTCTCTTGTTTGTAGAGTTAACCTATATGCTTGATTGCCATGTTTATCTTTTGATACTCCAACAATTCTTCCAGGAATATCACGCTTAAATTCATCTGATGTAGCCATAAATGCTGCATGTGGTCCTCCAAAACCAAGTGGCACCCCAAAACGCTGACTATTGCCTACAGCAATATCTCCACCAAGATATCCTGGAGATTCAAAAAGCTGTAAACACATTAAATCAGTTGCAAAAACAACTTTACAGCCTGATTTATGTGCTTTATCAACGATTGACTGATAAGATTGAGAACTATCAATTTCACCAAATCGATTTGGATATTGCATAATACAACCAAATGCATTGTCAAAATTCATTTCTTTATAATGACAAATTTCAATTTCAATATCTAAAGGCGCTGCTCTTGCAACAATCACATCAATTGTTTGTTGAAAACAGTCTTGATCAATAAGAAACTTATTAGATTCAGTTCTATTTTTTCTGTATAGCATTAACATTGCTTCACTTGCTGCAGTTCCTTCATCTAATAACGATGCATTTGCAATTGGAAGATTACAGATTTCTGAAACCATCGTTTGATAGTTTAATAATGCTTCGAGCCTGCCTTGTGAAATTTCTGGTTGATAGGGCGTGTACTGAGTATACCATCCTGGATTTTCTAATATATTTCTTAAAATTACATTAGGAGTAATTGTATCATAGTACCCTTGTCCAATTAATGATCTATATAAATGATTTTTTTCTCCAATATTTTTTATATGTGCAAGTATACCATTCTCAGAAAATTGTTCATTACCAATAGAATCTTCATCAATATCTAAAATAGTCTCTGGAACAATTTTTTTAATTAAATCTTCAAGAGATTTTTGTTCAAGAAAAGATAACATTTCTTGAATATGATGGTTTTGAGGACCTATATGTTTCTTCTGAAATTCTGACATTTTACTGATATTCCACTCTTATTGGGTATAGTACCCCCGGAAGGACTCGAACCTACAACCAAGGGCTTAAAAGGCCCCTGCTCTACCAATTGAGCTACGGAGGCAAAAGTAGGTAAATTTAAGTGCATGAATCGTTATTTGGTAATGGAAAAAAGATAATTTTTTATAAAAATTTTCATTTAATTATTGCACAATTATATAAAACACTATTACCTTATGCATAGTCTTTTAGACTAATTGTAAACAAATACAACAAATCGAAAGGTTCCGCGGTTGGCGCTACGGAGCCTTTTTTGTTTCTAAAAAAAGTATTATCTTTTGACGATATTTGAAAATTGGGGGCGACCGGTTTCGACATTTTAGTAAGAAGCTTTAGGTGGCATGTAGAGCTTAGTAACTCTTAAAACTTCTAAACTTTATTAAGTGCCGATTATGGCCAAATGGCTATAGCTTAATTGCTTATAGCCCATCATCAGTAGACGGTTCTCATAGTTAGCTGAATGGTGTCATAAAAATGAGATAGCTTAATTCTTTGCTTTGATTTATTAAGTGAACCCTTAAAAGCTAGTTTTATATTTGGTTGTTCTTGAACACATATAAAATGAACACTAATCAAGTAACTAAACATGTAGAAGTTTAATTTTTCTCTATTATGGACGGGAGTTCGAATCTCCCCGCCTCCACAAATAAATTATGATACGATATATTTTTATAATAACATTAGCTTTCTTTTCTTTATCATGTGATTTTGATACCTCTGTTCAATTAGAGATAAGCAACAATGATGATTCTTATAATCCAATACCAGGTCCTAGAAATTGTTTTTGGTCTCGTGGTCCCATAAGTAAAGATCCTTATATCAACATTGCTTATCCTGATGCGAATGTTTTTTATTGGAGTGCAGCATTTACTATCCCTGAAGGCGCTCGACTTTATCTTAAAGGAGAATTCCCTTATTCAAGATATATGTCATTAATTAGTTATGATGGAAAAGGAACCCCAATAGAGTCTTTAGCTGATTATCTTATTATCCCTGATGAAAACTCAATTAATCCTTTTGTAGAGGGGGCTACTAGAAATCATAAAAATAGATCTTATACTATAGAAATTTTAAACCTTCCTAAAGAAATAAGAAGACAAGAAGGAGTAAAGCTAGATCTTCAAACTGATATTAGAAACGGAGATTCACAAAATGATATTCTTAAAAGAAATTCATTAAATGCAACCCAATATGGAAAAGGACAACAATCAATTGTTTATCGTATCTATGTTCCTGATAAGGGCAAAGATGAACTAGGGGGCGTCCCTTTCCCTCAGTTTATTTTAGTGTTAAGCAATGGAGAAGAATTGGCAGGAAAAGAAGCTTGCAATGCATTAAATGCTACTCAAATGGCACAGATTAGCATGGATGCTATAGGTCTCCCTATGACTGTATATTCAAAGCTTGTAAATCAACCTGATAAACCAAATACATGGCCATCAACTGTTCCAACAACCTGGTATTTACAATATGACAGAAATTTTCTTTTAGGTATTTATAATGGGCAACCACCTAAATCATTTAGAAAAAGCACCGGTGGTTTTTATCCAAATCTTGATAATAATTATGTACGAACCATTATTAATCGTAAACATGGTAAAGTGTTTGTTCTGAAAGGGAAATTACCTAAAACACCAAAAACTTATTATGGGGATGAAGTAATGACCAAAGGTGATTTAATTTATTGGTCTATTTGTTCCAATCAAGGTTTTGCAAATACTCGAGTGAATGATTGTCTTTTTGATGAACAAGTTCCTGTTAATGAAAACGGTGAGTATACAATTGTAGTAAGTAGAAAAGAAGACCGTCCACGCAATGCTTACCCTGAATGTGGGATTGGATGGTTGCCAATGGCTGATGATGGCGATGGAGCTATAGATGAAGACGCTACTGTGATTCAAATTAGAAATATGTTAGCCTCATCAGATTTTAGGCATGCAATTCAGAATGTTGATGAGATTGGTAAAGAGAAAGAAATTATGGGACCTTATTTACCGTCTTCTTTTTATACCACAACAGGTGGCTTTGAAGCACTATTCCCTTGTCTTCAATAAAATTAATTTTGGACACGATCAGGAAAATCTGTAATAATACCATCTATCCCAAAAGTAATGGCTTTATTAATTTCTTCAGGCTTATTAATAGTCCAAGAATATATTTTAAAACCTGAATCATGAATTGTATTAACAATTTCTTGATTTAAAGAAGAGAAATTTGGATGTATAGCAACTGCATCAAGTTTTGTTGCCATATCAAGCACCTCATTTAGTGTATTCTTTTCGTTTAACACCCCAATTGGGATATTTGTATTCTCATTTTTAAAAATTGTTAATTCATCCCAATTAAAACTTGAAACAATTAGTTGGTTTGCTTCCCATTGAGTATTGCTAACAAAGTTTTTAAGAATTAAAGCTGTTTTTTCAGCTGTATTTTTACCTTTTAACTCAACATTTAATAATATATTTCCATCGATAAGGGTTAATACTTCTTCCAGAGTTGGTATTTTGTATTTTCCTTCTACTAGAACATTATTTAGTGAATCGATTGTCATTTCTTCAATAAAACCAGTGCTATCAGTAAGACGATCTAATTTTTTATCATGGAAAACAACTATTTCACCAGATGCACAACGAAAAACATCTATTTCTACACCATCAACCCCCAAATCAATTGCTTTTTGTATAGATTCTAAGGTGTTTTCAGCGATATGTCCTTTAGCGCCTCTATGGCCAATATTAAGTATATCTTTATTTTCACATGAGTTAAGCATAATAATGAAAAGTAAAACACTTATTTTTTTCATGAAATTAATTTCCTTCATGAATTTCTACCGCAGCACGCAAACCAGAGAATAATGCTCCTTGCATCCATCCATGATCATTTGAAGCATGTTCGCCTGCAAAATGAATACGGCCTTCTGCAGCCCCAATATGGTCTGCTAGCGCTGAATCTTGAGATGAGGTAGGTGATGCCCATGCTCCTTTTGACCATTCTTCAAGAGCCCATGACTGAGACGTGCCATTTTCTATATTATTTGTTGCTCCAGGGAAAATATTTTCCCATCTGTTCAGAACGGTATCAATGCGCTGCTGTTCAGTTAGTATATCCATTTCTTCTGCTCTATTATATCGTAAATAAGACATAATAATACCACGTGGACCACTTAAATCCCAAGTAGGTTGCCAGATTTCTTCTGGTAAATCAGTATTTCCCCATCCATTTAACCCTTCATTTTCCCAAAATCGATTTTGAAATTGAATATAAATTCTTGTTGACGATGCATATCGATACCCACCATTCATTGCCGTCTGTTTTTCTGTTGATAATGATGGTGTAAATTGAATTTTATTTAAAACAGTTAAAGGAACAGTACATAAAGCTCTATCTGCAGTAAAAGACTGCCCATTTGTTGTTTGCACAGTAACCCCATTAGAATTTTGTGCAATAGATTGGGCAGGGCTTGCAAGTGAGATATAATTATCTAAATAATCTGCAAATGCATACGGTAAACGATCTGATCCACCACGAATTTTGACATAATCTTTACGAAAAACTGAACCATATGTTGCGTTAAGATAGTTGCTATTTGAAATTAGTTCTCGATTGCCATCATTTACATCTACATAAGAGCCTGACGTAGCATAGAAAGGATCTAGTTGTAAATTAAAATGGTTTGCATATCCTAATGTTAAATCATGGCTAGGCTTAATTCTTGCTGCTCCTCCTTCCCCAAAGTGATTATCAGCAAATGGAGAGCGAATTGTAAATACTCGTCCACCAATTCGATTTCTTGCTTCTAAAATTGTTACAGCATGACCTGCGCGATTTAATTCATATGCAGCAACTAACCCAGAAAGTCCTGCACCGATAATGATAACTTTTTTAGATGGCCTATTACCAGATAGCATCCCTGGTGAATAGGTAATTGGAGGACTATCTTCATTTGGACTTCCTTCATTATCTTCACATGATGGTATAAGTGTTGCGCCAGCTGCAATAATTACACTTCTTCGAATAAATTCTCGTCTTGTGATGTCAGACATATTATTATTTACATTCTTTCTGGTGCAGTGATACCTAGAATAGACAATCCAATTTTGAAAATGATTTGCGTTGCATCACATAACGCCATTCTTGCATGTGATAATTCAGTATTATCTAAATCAATAACTTTGTGATTTCCATAAAATTTATGATATTGTGCTGCCAATTCTTCAAGATAAGTTGCAAGTTTTCTTGGTTCCAATGATTCATGTAATTGTTCCATTCTTTTAGGAAATTGAGACAGTTTTTTCATTAATGATATTTCATCTTCTTCCTCTAGAAGTTGAAGATTTATTTTTTTGCTTTCTCCTACTTCTTTTTTGAAGCGTTTACCAAGATTAGAAATACGTGCATGCGCATATTGTAAATAATAAACAGGGTTTTTTTCAGATTCGTCCATTGCTAAACTTAAATCAAAATCAAGATGTGAATTAGCACCACGCATAATAAAAAAATATCTTATAATATCAGCACTTAATTTTTCAATCAGTTCATCAAGTGTAACAAAATTTGCTTTTCTAGTAGACATCTTCACAACTTTTCCACCTTCTTTTAGTGTTACAAATTGATGTATAACTACTTTGATATGATCAATGCTATGACCAAGTGACTCTAATGCAAGTAGCACATCTGGGTAAGTGTCGATATGGTCTGCACCAAAAACATCAACAATAAGATTAAAATTTCTTTTTACTTTATCAATATGATATGCAATATCTGGTAGACGATAAGTTGGTTCACCCGTACTTTTTACTAATACTTTGTCTTCTTCTTTTCCAAGCGCAGTAGTTTTAAACCAAATCGCTCCATCTTTTTTGTATGATAAAGATAGTTCTTCAAGCGCTTTTAAAACTTCATCAATTGATCCATTGTCATAAAAACTTTTTTCCTTAGAAAAAATATCAAAAACAATATTCAAACTATTTAATGTTCCTTGAATATTTTTAAAAATTTCTTTTTCTGTAAATGTTCTAAATTTTTCATCATTTTCATCTAAACTATCCCCATATTTTTCAATAATTTTTTCTGCAATATCATCAAGATATTCTCCAACATATCCATTGTCTGGGCTTTTAAATTCTCTACCAATTTTATTAGCATATTTTGCATAACAAGATTGACCCAAAACACGCATTTGTTTTCCTGCATCATTATAATAGTACTCTCGTGTTACATCATAATTATGCCATGATAGTATGTTCGATATAATATCTCCTAACACTGCCTGTCTTCCATGGCCTATAGTTAAAGGTCCTGTTGGGTTACAGCTGACAAATTCTACATTTGCAGTTTGTTTTTTAGTTTTAGGTTTTCCAAAGGAGCTTCTGTCAGATAAAATTTGATTTACCACATTAGAATAATAACTATTGTCAACTTTAAAGTTGACAAAACCTGGATTTGTTACAAAAACTGAAAATAAATTGTCTTCTTTATGAAATTCTACAATATCATTTGCTAAATCAATTGGTGCTTTTTTTAATTTTTTTGCAAGCACTAATGCAATATTAGATGAATAATCACCAAATCCTTTTTTATTATTTCGATTGATACTCCAATCTGTATTTTCAATTTTATTTTTCTTTAAATATAAAATAATAAATTCTTCTATTTTTTTTTCAATCATTATATTTCTACTTTTTTTGCATCAAACCAAATACGCTCAAGATTATAGTATTGTCTTATTTCATCAAGAAAAATATGCACCACAACATCTATATAATCAATAATAACCCAATTTAGATGATCATCACCTTCAATTCTCCAGACATCCTCTTTAACATTATCTCTAATATTTTCTGTAATTGATTTTACTTGAATAGAATTTGAAGCAGAACAAATAACAAAGTATTTTGATATGGTAGTAGTCTTTGATACATCAAGAGCTAAAATATCTTCAGCTTTTTTTTCTTCTGCACATGCAACAATCTCTTTTAATAATTTTTTTGGCGTCATTAATTCAAGTTAATAAAATCTTTATAGTCCTTTCCAATAATTATTTGTATATCTTCATCAAAATCTGTTGCTGTATTTAATTCAACATTAGAATGATGTATTCCCATCCCCAGCAGTGTTAATACATTTGTTACATTATTATTATTTTGATTTATAATCACCACTTTTGTTTTTTCATAGTTAGAGTTATCGGCATTTTCAATTCTTGTAATAATCAGGCCGTAATTATTGTCTAAGAAAGCAGCAACACGTTTTGCAAGGCCATTTTCTTTCGACCCATTTAGCACTGCAATACGTAACATTTTAGAATTTTCATTTTCAAATAATTTAATTCTTTCTTTTTCTGTTTTTGGTGCACTATAGTCATTATAAGTTGTAGTAAAATTTTTCAAAAAGGCCCAACCAAACAATGAAATGCTAAATATCAAAAAAATTATAATCAAATTAAGAAAATATTTCATTCTTCAAATGATTCCAATTGTTTGCTAGTGTTAATACCCATGATTTCTTTAGGATTATCAATTTTTTTTGTCTTAACAGTGCCACTATTATTAATTAACTCTATTACATCTGTTAAATAATATTCTTTCGACTCATTGTTAGATTTAACTTTTTTTAGATTCTTGAATAATTCTGAAATTTTAAAAATATAAATTCCTGGATTCATTTCTTTGATAGCTTTTTGGGATACATTACAATCTTTTTCTTCAACAATTTTGATTAAGTTTCCTGATTGATCTCTTATAATTCTTCCATAACCAGTTGGGTCTTCTAGTGTCGCTGTTATCATTGTTGCATCTGTGTTCTCTTTAATATGTTCATCTACTATTGGGGATAGTGTACTATGTTTGATATTTGGTACATCACCATACAAGATTAATAAATGTCCATTTTTGTCATGCAACTGATTACCTAACTGTAGTACTGCATGTCCAGTACCAAGCTGCTCTTTTTGTTCTACATATTCTATATTGGGATTATTAATGTGATTAATAACCAATTCTTTTTTGAAACCCACTACAGTAAAAATTTTTTCAGGATTCAGTTTATAAGCGGTATCTAATACATAGTCAATCATTGCTTGATTCCGAAGATTGTGTAATACTTTAGGAATATTTGACTCCATTCTTGTGCCTTTACCAGCAGCAAGTATTCCGATAAAGAAATTTTTATTCATCTAATTTTTCCTCTAAAAAAGGAATATCTCGTTTTGATATGATGCCACCCCCATAACAAATACCACTTTTATCATAAAAAACTATTGATTGACCAGGGGTAATAGCTTTTTGTTCTGATTGAAATTTAACTAGATATGAATTTTCTTTTAAATAAAAAACCGAACATATTTTATCATTATCCCTATAACGTACTTTAGCATAAAGTTTAATTGGGTATTTTTTTGGCATTTTAGAAATCCAATTAACATTTTTCGCAATGACTTGCTTGCTAAAGAGAGCAGGATTATCCTCTCCCTGTGCTACAAATACAATATTTTTTTTAATATCTTTTTTTACTACATACCAAGGCTTGTCTTTTGAAGTAAATCGTGCTCCTATTCCTAAGCCTTTACGTTGTCCAATAGTAAAATAAATATGACCATTATGCTTACCTAGTTTTTCACCATCAGTTGATATAATATCTCCTTTGTTTGTTTTAAGATATTGTCCAACAAAATCATTATATTTTCTTTCTCCAATAAAACATATCCCAGTGCTATCTTTTTTATTGTGGTTAATTAACCCATTTTCTTTCGCAATTTTCCTTACATCTTTTTTTAAGATATCACCTAAAGGGAATATGGTATTTTCTAATTCTTTTTGCCCTAACTGATATAAAAAATAACTCTGATCTTTTGATAAGTCGTTTGCTTTTTGAAGATAATGAATGGAATCAACTTTTTTTCTATTCGCATAATGTCCAGTTGCAATTTTTTTTGCTTTCAAATCTTTTGCATATTTTTGGAATACTTCAAACTTAATTTCTTTATTACATAGAACATCTGGATTTGGAGTAAATCCATCTATATGATCATCTAGAAACTGTTTAAATACCTTGTTTTTATATGATTTTGTATAATCAATTTTATGAAGAGGAATATCTAATTTTTTTGCTACAGATAGTGCATCACCATAGTCGTCTTCTGCAGAACAAATTGCGTGTTTATCATCCCAGTTTTTCATAAATATGCCTTCTACATCATACCCTTTTTTTTGTAGAATTAATGCTGCTACTGAGCTGTCAACCCCACCGCTCATTCCTAATATTATTTTTTCTTTTCTCATATGTATAGAGTTACTATCTTAACAAAAATATGACTGTAAAATTACATAATACACTTATTTCTGGGTCTATAAGTATAGATAAAATTATTAATAAGTATGGAACCTATACTAATGTTTTAGGGGGTTCTGCAGCTTATGCATTATGTTCTACGCCAGAAAAAACATGCCAATTA
>CETS01072683.1_pt1 | contig 11196 bp, 10 predicted proteins | sample 356391 | NCBI WGS metagenome assembly CETS01 (sample SAMEA2622673, study PRJEB7988) | marine metagenome | isolation source: saline water (ENVO:00002010), including
GCCCTCTGCACGCAGCTGACGAAGCGTCTCCCATGCTTTCTGTTCTGGCGTGTTGGCTTGCTGGCGCAAGCTGCGGGCCCGGCGCGCTGAGGGGTATTCGCTCATGTCGTGACTATCGTTTCGGTTGAGACATGGCGCAAGCGGTTCGTCTATCGCCCCCTTCTCCCGGCAGCGGGAGAAGGTGCGGAGGGAGAAGCATCGCACTGCGATGCGCCGGAGCACGGGATGAGGGCTGCTGAGGAGTGAGTTTTGATGCTGAGCTCGAGTTAGTCCGAGACGTGGGAGCCCTCACCCCTGACCCCTCTCCCGCATCCGGGAGGGGGTATAGTGATGTCGCTCCAAAATACGTCTGGATGCCTTGCCTATTTAGTCAGCAAACTCGGATTCCCGCTAAAAGAGTACGAAACATGCTGAGCCGCTTTGAAGTGATGAAGCTTAAAACAGAGCAAGAGCTTCCAGCTAATTTCAACACTATTAGCTGGGGCTGCCTCGGACAGCGAGTTCCACAATTTCGGAGTGATCAAACGCGATATCCGGCAACTCACTTAGAGGATGCCATCGGGCATCGATAGCATCATCCATTCCCACGACCTCCTGTTTCTTTCTAAGTCTCGATTGGAAGGCTATTGATACTAAATGTCCTCTCGGATCTCGGCAAGGATTGCTGAATACACCAATCAATTTCAAGCTATCCTGGGCGATATCTAGCGACGTTTCTTCAAACAGCTCTCTGACAGCCGCCGCCTCTGCGGTTTCGCCTACCTCCATAAGCCCGCCCGGCAACGCCCAGTATCCCTCAAAAGGATCCTTTTTTCTTTTAATCAGCAGTAATTCTTCGTTTGCGATTACAACACAATCGACAGTTAAAACTGGGCGTTTGTCTGACATACGCATTATTTCCTGTTTGGTCTTGGCAAACCGCAGCTTCATCGTCTAGCGTTAAGATTGCTTTCTCGGGGAGGGTTTTATGAAGGCGCTTCGTTACCAAATAGACGAACATCCAAAGCTCAGCGTGCTGCCGCTTTTTGGTCTTCAACACGTTCTAACAATGTTAGGCGCGACGGTCGCAGTTCCTTCGATAATAGCAGGCGCTTACGGCCTGAATTCGGCCCAGACGGCCCTACTAATCTCAAACGTTCTAATCGCCATGGGCTTAGCTACGCTCATCCAAACGAGGTTCGGAACTCGCCTACCTATCATTCAAGGGAGTTCTTTCGCTTTCCTACCAGCTTTGCTTTACGTTTCAAGCATCCACTCTGGGGCCGAAGGACTTGCTTATGCGTCAGGCGCCATCATAGTAGGTGCGATACTACAGTCGTTCTTAGGAATATCTAAAGTTGCCGGACTAATTCAGAGAGTGCTGACGCCGGTAGTTATCGGCCCTACGATATTGGTTATTGGCCTATCGCTTTTTAGCGTAGGTGGCAATCAAGCTTCAAGCAATTGGCCTTTGGCCCTCACCACTATTGCCTTAATAATGGTGTTCAGTTTCGGGCTCTCTTTTAGGTCACGCGACTCAGTTCACGTTCGATCATGGACTTCTGTTTTTCCGGTGGTTTTGGCTATCGGTGTTTTGTGGGTAGGTTGTGCGGCTGGTAGTTTGTTCGGCTTAATTCAAGAGTCGAGCGCCGCTTTTGTTAATCTGACTAATGTCGCAAGCAGCAACCCCATAAAGCTGAGTAATTATATTTTCCCTTGGGGGATGCCGCAGTTTGATCTGTCGTTTCTTCTAATTTTTATTATTGCGTACCTCGTCTCGACGGTAGAATCGATTGGTGACTACAACGCTGTGAATGATATAGCCCGTAGAGATCCAGAAGAGCTGGCGCCGGAAACCGTCAATAAAGGTATCATGGCGGAGGGATTTGGATGCTTCTTTGCGGGTCTCATGGGGGCAAACCCTACAACTTCCTACGGAGAAAATATCGGCGTTATCGGCATTACCGGGGTAGCTTCACGAGTGGTCGTGATGGTGGCGGCAGGCCTTCTACTGGTGGCTGGGCTCCTGCCAGTGGTTGGAGCGCTTCTCGCCAGCATTCCTACGCCAGTAATGGGCGGACTTTATTGCGTGCTTTTCGGAATGATCGCGGGAATTGGTTTAAGGTATGCGGTGAAAGCGGACCTCTCTTCGATGCGTAATGTATCTATCATGGGTTTTTCAATTTTTTTCGGCTTTGCAATACCGTCAGTGTTTGCCTCGGCAGAGCTCAAAGCAGCTACTATCGAACTCATGGGATCGGGTTTTGGCGACGTGTTTCTCGGGGTTGTCACCTCCAACATGGCCATCACGGCCTTTAGTGCACTGTTCTGGGACCTTCTTCTTGCGAAAGACTAGGGCAAAGCCTTGTACGATGAGAAAAGGTGATTTCCGGCATGCCAACTTCCGCTGCTAAAAATGATCGGTCCACTGACAACCTCTTCGCACTTGCTTTGGGAGTGGCACAGATATTTTTTTCTATGATGAATGAGTGGCTGGCGACTCAGCTGGGGTACGAAAAGCTGGCTGGCGTGGGCGTTCTCGGCATTGTAGCTTTGGTCGGTTGCTGGATGATCTATCGTGTCGATCGGAAAGACTACAACAGTCTTGCTACGCTAGGTGGCCTTACTGCTGTCGCACTTGCGCTGCTATTCGTCATGGGGCCTCAGTCCGAAGCCCAAGAAGGAGAGTCCCGACCAAGTTCGCTCAAATCCGTGGTTGGTGAAGTCTTCCTCGACAGAAACCGAAACGGATTCAGGGATGGCGCTGACGAGTCGATCCAAGGAGTATCAGTAACGCTTCGAGACCGTTTCGGACTTTCAATCAATCTCGAAAGCGACTCGAGAGGATTTGTGAGCTTCTCTATTCCGTCAGAGCGAAGCAGAATTCAAATCGTAGCTTGCAACGTAGCTCAAAGCCACACACTGAGCCTTAATGAACGGATTTCGCAGCCGCCATCTTCGGGAGGAATCGATATTCCTGCGATTTACAAAATCGACATAGGCATTGAGCACAATAATCTAGATGGCTGTTTGCCGTGACACTACACCGAAGCGTATTAACCCGCGACCGCATTAGCCAGCTGTATCAAGCTCACAGTTTCGCTCAAACTTCACTTTCAAGTTCTGAGAATTTAGAATTTGTCCATAAGTGGAGTGGGCTACGTCGAAATTATGAAAAGAACGAGTTAACCGTCCCTGAGCGGATAAATTTTCTATCTAAACATCCTCTTTCTAGGGAGCAGCTCTTCGTCTCTGTTGGGGGTAGCCGCTCACCAAATGTAGAGAGTTTCTTACAAGCACATCGTATCTGTTCTCAAATTTCTGAGATGGGCTGCATTCTGATTTCAGGAGGCGTGCCTGGAATCGATTTAGCTGCGCACCTGGCAGCTATAGATCGCAAAAGGCATGAGCTTCTAACTATCGCAGTGTTGGCAAACCCAGTCGAGTTCGGCCTATCCGGCCATCAATTTAACTCTCCTACAATTGCGGGGGGAATTGAATCGAGCGGCGCGTACCTCTCGGAGTATGATGAGAGCGTTGAAGTAAATAGCGCGGAGTTTTTGGAGCGGCTTCTTCAGAGAGATCGCATCATTTCAGCGATCAGCAATGTGTTCATTGCGTTTGAATGCTCAGTCGACAGTGCAACTGTCGACACAGCTAGAAGAGCCCGCTTGCAAGGGAAAACAGTATTGGCGGTTAAGCCACCCATAAAGACAGGTAGGAAGGGTGTAGAGCAAATTTTAGAAGAGGGTATCGCTAGCCCTTTTCTATCTCCTAAAGATATAGTGCGTGCTGCTTCAGAAAATCACATTGCCAGCTAGGTAACACAGTGACAGCATTTTTTTCAATGAAGAGCAAAAGTGCGATCGCGCTCGTAGTTTTGGGTGTACTCTTCAACGTCAATGTCGGCACTTTCGCACAGTCTTCTGCGGAGATTGAGAGCACTTTAAATACAGGTTCCGATGCGTCCGACGCTGAATTCCGCGCTTGGGCCCAGCAATTTGAGGCTGGAATAGATTTAACCAACAGTCGGATCAATCCTTCCTCAGTACCAAACTCTGTGAATTCAACGGGTTTGTATGTCACTGATTTGTCTGCCGGACACCTACTTGCGGCCTCAGGAATAAGACGGGGTGATCTGATAGTAGAGATAGGCGGAACAGCCGTTACTAGTGAGTCAGATTTTAAGCGTCAGATTTTTGACGGGGTCAAAGCCGAAAAAAGTGCAATTTTGATCAAAGTAGTCAGAGAAGATCGACGCTTCTACGTAATCGTTGCGTTAAGATAGAAGATTTCTCTCCAAAGCCTACGTGGGAAGGAACTTGGCAACTGCTTCTGATGTTGGATCGGGCTCACCAAATTGGCCTACCTTGTTTGCTTCTTTCCCAACTATCACAATTCGGCGGGCTTTGACGTGAAATCGCTCGGTAAAACCGACGTCCGCACCACCACCATTCGCAAATTTTGATTCTGGCGAAAGATGATAATTGCGCAGAATATCTCGGTAGGTTTGGAGTTCAGCCGCCTCCACGGGCTTCCCAGATATACGATCAAAAGCCAATTTTGCAGCCGCGCTTGGATCATTGGTGAATGACGAAACCGGCGCCGCGCGATAGTACTTCGGCGGTCGCCCGCGACCACGCGCGCTATGAATTCCACACGGAAACTCGAGGTCAATTCGTCGCTTTGCGAAAAGCTGCGTCAGAAAGCCGAACGGCCGGAACTGCTCTCCATAGGCTTTGCTCTTCCCATCTGCGGAATTCCAATGCTTCATCCAGTCGACCAAACGCGGGCTTGTGCCGGAGTAGTGTCCGATGGCTGGTAAGCTAAGGGCCGGATGATAGTCCAAATCGACCCGCTCAGGATGACCAGCCAAAGCTGCATCGACAGTTTTGTACCAAAGATCGTATTGCCACCTGTCTACACCGATCTCTTTCAAAGGCACTGAGGGCGACGGAATGGACAGCGGCGCGTCGTGCTCTGAATACGGTGCTTTGAAGGGTCCTAAACCGTGCGCGGATGCCTTGCGGATGATCGGTTGGCCTGCCTCATCTACATTGAACAGAACGTAGCGCTTTGCAGAAATTGCGAGTGCGTAGAGGGGCTGACGAAGCTCCGGGTTTGAGGGGCTGAAGTTCTGCTTCTCAAGCTGCAATATCGAGCCCGGTTTTCGGTACGGGTTCAATGGCACGAACCAATTTACCACGTTGCGAACACGCTCCTCAAATTCATCCGCATCTATTTCTTCTGGCCGGGACATTGCGAGGCTATCGGTGTCACAAAACACCCAATCTAAACCTTGCGCTTTTGCTTGATGCTCGGCCAATGCAAGCATCAGGCGCGCCGCCGCCGTGATGAAAACTCCCAGAGCCGGATTGTAGAGTTTACCTGGCTCTTCGAGGCATTGCGTTTTGACTAGCTCTTTTTCGCAATCAGGCCTGTACAGCTCCAACGGCTCAGCTTTTGGCGCGTCGTCTCGATTGACTTCAATGGTCACGCCGTAGCTCGTTGCGTTCGCGATGATCTTGATCGCAAGCTCTCCTGGATCGCCAATTGATTTTGCGTGGTCCCTCAAGTCGATGAGCCGGACAAACGCGTCATCATTTTCTGGATCAACTCTGTAGTTGGGATTACCAAACAGCTCGATCGCTTTAAGGCCGCCTTGTATGGGTCCTGGCTTGAACGCAATGGCGTCGAGCACCTTGGGCGTTTTGCCCGAAAGGAACTTAGCTGAGAGGCAGTCAGCGAGCGTCACCCAAAGGTCGCCTGGATAGCTGAGGTAGTTCAGACCGATCGTGTAGCTCTTGCCGTTATACTTCGCCCTAGTGGGAAACAGGTCTTTGTCGGGTCGAACCCGAACGAGCATCGGAAACTGTTTCCACGCCTCTTCAGACTGAAACGAACCTGGCTTCGCATTTTCGAGAATCTTTTTGGCTTGGTCGGTCGCGTGCGACCATTCGAAACAATCGGCGATCATAAATCGCCAAAGGCCCATTAATGCGTTGCTTGTTGGGTACATCGACTTGAAGTCACAATAAGCGACTTCGCGGACCCGGCGCCGATCTCGAACTTCGGCACGTCCGCCAAAGTAGGCCCCCATCAACAAACCGAATATCTCTTCTGGCATGTCTGGCCGACATTCCAAAAGCGGCTTGATGCCCATCTCCGCCAGATAAGCTTTTCCCAAGCTAGCCTCGCTGAACAGCTTGTTCGGAGGCGCTGCTAATCCGTGCCTTGCGTAATCGGCAGCTAAAATTTCGTAGCACTCCCAGGTTGTTTGAACGTCTGCGACAGCGTACTCGATCAGCTTTCGATCGACCGGCCGGCCTAGGTCTCCGCGGTCATGTTTCTGTGTGGCAGTCCCCAAATCGGCGGCCAAGTCGCGCAAATTGTAGGCGCGGCTTCTGAGGGTTTTTGCGAATGTTCGGACATCGCAAAAGTGGCCTCTATGGGGATCAACTGGAATCCCCCGCTTCCGCATCCCGCGCGAGCGATCTTGGCCATCCGGTTTTGGAAAATTGATACGTGCTGACGTGGTGCTGAGATGCTTTATCCGAAGCTTTGGCGCAGTTTTGTCGCGCGAGAGATCGAATGTGAAGCCCCCACGCATATCGCGTCTTGCCGAAGAGTGGCCAATTGCGACGCGCGAAATGTCGAATGGCAGATTGAAGCCAATAACCATCGCTCTGCGATCATAGGCGTATCGCAGAAATACCCGGTCATTGAAGAATGCCCGATCAATGAACTGAAGCCCCGCCGATTGCGCGTATTCCTTCAGAAGCTGGTGCTCTTCATCGGTGAGATTGCATGGCTCGTAGAAGATGCCTGCTTCAACACATTCGCCGTCGCGCCGGATTTGATAGACGCCAAAGCGCAGCGCATGAATTGCGTCAGCGGTCGTCTCGCAATCGAAAATAAGCTTCCATTTGAAGTTCTTGCGATGGCGAGCTTTCCCGTACTTACTAAGATGAGGCTTGCCTGGCTTCTGCGTGTAAGCGCGCAGCGCAATATCTAGCTCTTTCTCAATCATGTTATGGGCTCCGCATGTTCGCGGCCAAGATTGATGAGATAGGCCCCATAATCTCGCAGGCGTTCGAGTAGCAGCTCGAACAGATCAGCGAGGCCCATCAGAAATCGCCCAATGATCTCTAACTGCGAAACTGCGTCCGCGGCGGGGTCGAGATGATCGTATTGCGCGTCACTCAGTTTTCTGTGGCAATTGCGACAGACTATTGCGACGTCTTCAGCGTAGTCTTTGCCCGCCAAATGATGCAGCTCTAAGCATCGCCAATCGCTCTCTTCGCAGCAGATGCAGATTGGCTCGTCAGTTCCAAAACGGTGAAGCGCTCGCTCTTCACGAGCTTCCTTGTCGAGAGGCATGATAGGCTCCTTTTATGAGGGGTGGATTTGATAAGTGTCTTCGAATGAGGGCTCGTCGCGCGCCGACAGCCGCAAAAGCTCATTCATGTTGGTTTCGAACGGAAAATGCCGGCCGTTCTCATCGGTCACGCCTTTCCCGCGAAAGGGTGCGAGCAACTCCACATTGGCTGGAGGCTGCATGGCTCTCTGAGCCGCCTCATAAAAAGCCCCGGCCTTCGCCGCTTCATTGTAGTTAGTAACGGTTATCTCGTGAAATTCGCCGTCCGACAGGACAAGCACATCACGCCGGCGCTCATCAGAAAACGTCCAGGAGCCGCCTTCGTACTCCGCGCCCACATAGGTTTTGATGAAACGGGAAAGCCGGTTTGGGGCTACGCCGCTGCGTTGAGCGGCCGCCGTCATAGCGAGCCCCTGCTTTCGCATCGACCGTATGGCGGCTTCGATCTTTGGATCGATTTCAGCGGGCTTCGGGCTAAGACTGGCTTCACCAGCGCGCGGATGTCCACGAGCTTGAGCGACGCTCAAGCCTCGCTGGCGGCCAAGTTCCAAACGCCTTCTATACTCTGCCTTATAATCACGTTTGCGCGCCAACGCTTGCTCCACTGCATCGCCGGAAAATAGGCGTTACAAGCAAGCTAGACGCTCAAATAACTGATTTCATTGTGGTTATTCTGCCCGAACTGAAGGCATTTGAGTTTATGCAGTTTACGCAGATGCCGCCTATTCGCGGGCTAACTCGCCGATCCACCGGATTAGAGAAGTATCTTTAAGCCCGGCCATATCATGCTCAAAGCGGGCAGATTCACCTTCTAGACGCGCCCTAATCTCTTCGGCCTGGGCTCGCCGATTGGGGAGGCCTTTGAATTCAGGCTCACCTAGAGCAACACGAATTTCTTTCTTTGCTCTTTCTTTCTGGTTGGGCCGGCCGCCTGCACGTTTTGGCGGAGCCGGAACCTTCACGGCTGAGGTTTGAAGCACATCGCTTTCGATTGTAATTTGAATATACTCTTCGGAGCCGTCTTGCGCGCGATCCTCTTCGGGGAACGGGTGCGCAGATAGCCAAAACCGTCTAGGAATTTCGACAGGTCCTCGTGATGGGTTTGCACCCGTTCGGATGCCAAGAGCAGATGTTCTGCCGGCAGCGAGAGACTGTTTAAGCCGCGTCAGTGAGCGTTGGCGGGCGCGTTGGTAAATAGCCTGATCGACAGCAGGTGTTGAGCTTGGATGAGCGGTGGTGCTTTCCCAGTGCTTGCGGTCTTTTTCTGCCTGTTCGTCAGCCTCGATCAGTGCCGAAAATACATCGCTAAGAGGGCGTCCTGACTGCCAATTTTGGCTTGGTTCTGGCATAATAAAGTCGGTCGATTGTACGTCGAATGAGGGCTCCAAATTGTTAGATAGCACGACAGCATCGCCAGAAAGTTACTCAGACGACGAGTGGTTTATCCGGTCTGATTATTGGTCGAAGAAATCGGCCGCAATGAAGACGGTGCGAAAACGGCGCGAGCGTCAGAAAGACCCGCTCATTCTTGTCGGTTACGGCCTATCGATGAGCGTGCCGAAGGGCCGTCTAATCATTCAAGACGGCACGACGCACTTTCCAAGCGAGCCCGCTCAGCACGTCTATTTCAAAGGCAGCCTCGACCTACCGCCGCGTATTGTTATCATTGATGGCGCAGGTTCGATCACGCTGGACGCAATCGATTGGCTTGCGGATCAAAGCATCCAGCTCATCCGCATCAAATATGATGGGTCGAACACGACGGTGATGAGCCCAACCGGCTACGCTGCCGATCCGGAGAAAGTAGCTTGGCAACTGAGAGCTCGCGAAAGTGAAACCCTGAAAGTCGAATTCGCTTCACCGCTGACAGTTCAAAAGCTGGAAGCCGCACGCGTCACGCTACAGGATTTTCTGCCTGCTTCAGCATCACGAAATCGAGCGATTGAAACCATTTCAGCCTGTCTCGATTTCATTCGGGGCGGACAAGCTGACACCGTGCAGAAGCTTCGCGGGCAGGAAGGCAAAGCGGCTTACTGGTATTGGCGAGCCTGGCAGCATCTCGACATCAAATGGACAGCCGCCAAACGCTATCCCATTCCCGATGAGTGGCGGACCTTTACCGCTCGATCGTCGCTCAACTCATCGAAGAAAGAGCCAAACCGGAATGCTTCGCACCCTGTCAACGCGATGCTGAACTACGCTTACACGGCCCTGCTCACTCAAACAAAGATCAAGGCAATTGCGGATGGCTATGATCCGATGATTGGCGTGATGCATGATCAACGCGAAAAGCACAAAGACAATACACCGTCATTCGCTTTGGATTTGATGGAACCGATGCGGCCCGTGGTCGATCGTGTAGTGTTGAAGCTGATCGCTGAAGAAACGTTTTCGGGGGCCGATTTTGATTTGCAGAGTGATGGAGTGGTGAGGCTTAATCCGGAATTCATTAGAGTATTGAGCTAAGAATGAATGGGTTTAATTGATAACCCAAAATTGAGTGAATCGCCATATGGTGATCTTTTCCAGCATCGTACAAATTCCTTGGTTACAACCATATGCCTCGAAAGCGTTCAAAACGCCCTAGCGATCTCGTAAGAACAAAGAACCGAATTAGAGGAGCTGAGGCAAAATTACGGGCGCTCACGAGCGCGCGCTCATCGGTGCCGCCCGATATTCTCTTCCCACTATCTCAATGGAGTTCAGGTTGGCTCTCTGCTCTTGGGATTGTGGCGTCGATGAAGCCGACCAGCGGCGCAAACCTCGCCAGCTCCCCAATTCTAGAGCCGATCAAGCTAGACGCGGAACTAAACTGGGTCTCCGGCCGAATACTAAAGTCAGCTTCCTTGGTTCGCCGACACGTTGAGTTGTTGCAGGAGTTGGATGCGCTTCTGCTGCACGACAAGGGAAAGGAAGCTGAGCAGCTTGCAAGGGCCGCAGCAAATGAAGTTGGCATGTCGATGACTTGGATCGCAATCGCCATCGGCGTCATTCAATTGGTCTCCGGGATGGAAGCGCAAAAGGTTTATGTGCGGGAGCTGCGGGAATCTGGAGCCTCTCGCATGTTACAATTCTTTTCTCATTGGTGGAGTGTGCGCGCGGAAGACAATACCAGCACAGGTCATTTTATAACCGAGATTATGAGGCGTATCGGTCAATGGGAAACGACGCCGAAAGACGAAGCGCAGATCCTTTACTATTTATTTAATGAGGTTCCAGGCGCCGGCGAGGAGCAAAACTTGCTTGCTGTAGCAGCATCAAGTTCAGTGATCGATGCATATGAAATGTTAGTCGCGGTAGCGACAAAATCAGCGGCGGAGAGCCGTCCATCCACCAGCTATTTGGTGAGCGTTCTCAGAACAATACAGGGCGAAGTTTCAGACGCCCGCCTCGAGAAGATCAGCTTCCTGATAGATCCGAACGGACCGTTGCCTAGTCTACCCACTGATTTTCAATTCAGACAAGCCGAGCTCGAGCAGACTGTGGTAGATAAAACAACTCCGGGCCCAAATGGGCCTTGCGAGCTGTTCTCTGCGTTTCGGAACAACAGCAATAAGTGCGAAGCGCGTTCGTCATGGTTTGGGGACCTCAACAACGCCGTTAGCACAATTGGCAGCAGCCCCGATTCACACGTGGATGACCTAGAGACATTGAACAAACTCGGATTGATTTTATGCCCGACGTCTTTTGGACGGGTTATTGCAGCTTTAGCCTCATCTAATTCATCCGGGGTCTCACCTTTTTCGCCAGTGGTTGACGCAGTCACCTATGTAAACTCCAGCGATTCAATAATAGAGGCTCACTCATGCTTACCTGCTGAATCTTGGGCCCGGATTGCG
>CETS01160210.1_pt1 | contig 11179 bp, 10 predicted proteins | sample 356391 | NCBI WGS metagenome assembly CETS01 (sample SAMEA2622673, study PRJEB7988) | marine metagenome | isolation source: saline water (ENVO:00002010), including
AATCGTTATTACCTGGTACATAAAATAGAGGTTTTTGTTGCGTATACTGGGCTAAATCATGAAAAACAATTTGTTCTAACAAACGCTTATGTTTAACACTCATTAAACCATGGCGTGGTAAATCCCCTAAAAATATCACGAAATCAACCTGTGCGCTTAACTGTTGAAGTTTGGCTAACGTTGCACGCCACAAAACTGGATCTGTTTCACCATAATATCCAGGCTTTAAAGCATAGTGAATGTCTGAGATGGTTAAAAAAGATACTGCATGGCTATGAAAACTTATCAATAAATTAAAAAGCCAAATGATAAAGATAGAATATAGGCTCATACGGATGCATTGCTTAAAAAATTATAAATTATCATGATAAAGGTTTAGTCTGATTAAAAATATGATAAATTTAGTTAATTTTCTTAAAATTGAGTTTTTTATGCCTCTATTTAATCGATTTAAACTAGACAAAGTTGAACTTAGTGGAACAGTTAATCGAACAAATTCAGTAATGGTCACAGATGAACCAAATCTTGAGACCTTAGATACGAGCATGTCTAGCGCAGATTTTCTAGAGCTAATTGATTCAGTAAATTCAGATATAACTTTTCACGTGGCTTGTAATATTTTGCGTTATTTACAGCATGAAAGGTGTTTTGATTACTCAATCGAAAAAATAACACGAGCTTATCAATATTTTATTTCACTAGGATTTAAGTCAGCAGAAGCAGAGCAATTAATTATTTTTTTAAAAAAAAGTACTGATAAATTCATTGAGTGTTTTAATTGTGCTTCACATGTTTATACCGTTGAAGATTTACACCGAATGATATTTCGTTTTGGTGTTGACAAAATAAAATATGGTATGGCTGCCATCATCACTCTGGTCGTTTGTATGCGGTTTAAGCCTACACCAAATGAATACATCAAGATTCAATTTTTAAACCTAATGGCCAGAGATAGCGGTACAAAACAGTTAGATGTATTTAGAATCGCGCGTTTAATTTGGTTAGAAGTTAATGTCGTTAATTTAGTGCAACTATTAGAGCTATCGTGGTCGCCTGACTTAATTCGTTTTGAATTATTAAATGGGCTATGTAAACTTAATGAAGCCCAGCAGCAAAATCTAATACATGCGCGCATTACAGGAAGCATGCTCATTCAATTAAGCGCATGTGAAAATGCTCAGTCTAAATTAAATTTTTTAATAAACCTTGATGCTACCCAAGTATGCTGGCTGACAATATTAGACTTAAAGGATGTCAAATTGATGAGTATTTTAATTCAATCAGAGGGCGAGCAGGCCTTATTAAATTTATTTATGAATGCTAGAACACTTCTTAATCTAGGTTTTCAATCAACCGATTTAATCAAAATTATCCAAAAAAAAGGCAATGCGCAAACACTCATTTATCTTGCTCAAACACAATTTTTATTACAGACATTACAATTTAGTCATAAGGAACTGCTTGCTTTGGCTAATTGTGTAGATAGCAGCCAAAAAATCAAAACTCTGGTTAATATTTTATCTCGTTGGCCATCACATAATTTAGATATTAATCAACGCTGTTGCATCATTCGCTTTATAAATAAAACAAGTTTTAATGAGCAAGTAGCGATTTTAGCAATGTCGCCAGCCAGTCAACGAAAACTTTTAGGAAGCTATATTGAAAACCCAAAAATTTGGCCAAAAATAAATCTAAAATTAACGCAATCTGCATCTAATGCGTACCAATCTTTTACATTACCCTTGGATACGCAAGCTCAAGCTAATCAGAATATCGGTTTTTTTAATCCAGCGCCTAGCGTCTTGTTAAAGCGAACTCGTCGAGAAGAAAAAGGTGCTAAAATCCCATTTAAAACTAGGAAATACCACTAAATTTACCTAAAATAGCGTTTTTTTTAAGAGGAAAATAGTTTGAGTGATCACCCAGATGATTTTGCAAAAAGACGTACTTTTGCCATCATCTCGCATCCAGATGCGGGCAAAACCACTGTAACAGAAAAGCTTTTACTATTTGGCGGTGCCATTCAGCTTGCCGGTACAGTCAAAGGCCGAAAAGCAGACCGCCATGCGACCTCTGATTGGATGGAGATGGAAAAAGAGCGCGGTATTTCAGTGACCACTTCAGTGATGCAATTTATGCACAATGAATGTGTGATGAACCTGTTAGACACGCCAGGCCACGAAGATTTCTCTGAAGATACTTATCGCACATTAACAGCAGTTGATTCTGCCTTGATGGTGATTGATGTGGCCAAAGGTGTTGAAGCGCGTACCATTAAACTTATGGAGGTGTGCCGGCTGCGCGATACCCCGATTATGACCTTTATTAATAAACTTGATAGAGAAGGTAAAGAGCCAATTGAGCTTATAGATGAAGTGGAAACGGTATTAAACATTCAGTGTGCGCCGGTCACGTGGCCTGTTGGCATGGGCAAGCGTTTTAAGGGCATTTATCATTTATATCAAGATAAAGTTTATTTGTATCAACCTGGTCAAAACGCACAAAAGCAACAGGCGGTTATTATTGAGGGGCTGAATAATCCTGGGTTAGATGAGTTATTAGGCGAGATGGCTCAAGAACTACGCGATGAGATTGATTTGGTTAAAGGCGCATCGCATGCATTTGATGTAACTGACTTTTTGGCTGGCAAATTAACCCCAGTTTATTTTGGCTCAGCAATTAATAATTTTGGCATTAAAGAGTTATTGGATGATTTTGCGACATATGCCCCACCGCCTAAACCATGCCCGACTCTAGAGCGCATGGTACACCCTAATGAAACCCAATTCAGCGGCTTTGTGTTTAAGATTCAAGCTAATATGGACCCAAAGCATCGCGATAGAATGGCATTTATGCGAATTTGTTCAGGTGCTTACCAAAAAGGCATAAAAGTTCAACAACAACGTACCAATAAAGAAATGCAATTAAACAATGCGCTAACCTTTATGGCTGGTGACCGCACACAAATTCAGCAAGCTGTTGCCGGTGATATCATTGGTTTACATAATCATGGCACCATTCGTATAGGTGACACCTTTACTCAGGGAGAGCCGTTGAAATTTACGGGTATTCCCAATTTTGCGCCAGAGTTATTTCGTTTGGTGCGTTTAAAAGACCCCTTAAAGAGTAAAGCTTTGTTAAAGGGTTTAATTGAATTATCTGAAGAGGGGGCAACTCAAATTTTTAGACCGCTTAACAGCAATCAACTTATTTTGGGGGCGGTGGGTGTATTACAATTTGATGTGGTGGCGCATCGCTTACAGCATGAATATAAAGTGAATTGTATTTATGAAAATGTCAGTATTGCTTGTGCGCGTTGGGTACATGCCACCGATGAAAAAGCTCTGACCGCTTTTCGTACCAAAGCTTATGATTATCTAGCCCTTGATGGCAGCGATACATTAACTTATTTAGCACCAACACGTGTTAATTTAAGCATGGCGGAAGAACGCTATCCTGAGATTAGCTTTGCTGCCACGCGTGAACATTAATAAATTTAACGCAAACGAATCGAGGATATGTCTTGGCTTAACGTTTGCGTAAGTTGATATACCGATGATTGTTGATGTTTAAAAAATAAGTAGCGTGTTTTATTTTGGATGCGTTCATATAACTTTTGTTGGTCGGGTATCACTAAACCGGCCACACTACCTAATATGCTGCCAATCACACCGCCTTGTATACCACCCATAAGCGCTACGGCACTACCAACCGTTAAAATACCTAATAATGACCCCATAATACCGCCTAATATAGCGCCGGCCATACATCCTAAGATTACCCCAAGCAAAATGCCTGCTAAAGTCATGCTCAGAGTAGTTATTTTGATAGAAAAAGATGATTTGAAGGTAAGTTGATGCCGCAGCTGATGCTCAAAAAGTGTATGACGATGTAAAAGTTGATCTAATAAAACGGTTTTTTCTTGGCACGATAAATGAGAATGTTTAAGAGCATGGATAGTGTTTTGATGGTATTGAATGAACTTTACAAGTAGCTCAATCAATTGATGTTGTTCATAATAAGTTTTGATAAGTTGGCGATGAATATAAGCTTGGCTTAATTGGTGTTGCAATTGTTCTTGAATGTTTATCAGTAAATCTTGATGAGCAAAATTATTTATATCTTGAGTTAAACGAGCGATACAATCAAATCCTGCAAATAAGTAAGGCTCTTGGTGCTTAAGCTTGTATAAAAAGCTGACAAAAACTTTTTTTTGCGCCAAATGTTTTGCTGAGTCATCATTCAGCTGATTTAAAATAACATGTTGTTTGGTAAAACTTAAGCTACATAAATAATGTAAAAACAAGGTATATACATGTTGCTGGCGTCCACGTAACTGTTCAAGTAAAAAACACTCAATCTGCTTTAAATTAACCGAAAAATTACTTGATACCGTGCTAATCCCAATACGTTTGGCAAAGCGTTGTACAATAAGAGGCTGTCGTTTATAAATCACTAAGGCTTGCACAAGTTCGCGCAATTGATGTTGTAACCTTGCGCCATCCATCATAGCAAAACCGGCAAGTGCTGTATAAAATTCAAGATTATCATCTAATAAAGCCGGTGTAATGTGATTGATATAAGCAGGAGGCGCGTTTCTAGACGGCAGATAGCGAAATAAATTATGTAAACGATTTAAATGAATCTTCTGATCAAATTTACGGGCTAAAGGCCATCTAAAATCACCAAAAGCACCTCCAAAATCGATATGAGTGGTATAGGTATTATCAAAATTTGGTAAAAGATAGATAGTTTGGTTTATTTGAATGGCACGCATCTCGCGAGATTTTGTAAATTTTTTTAAATCAGCTTTAGCATCAACTAGGTAAAACTGCTGATTGTTTGAGGTATTAATCTGCCGATAAGACACCTTACCCGAAGGCTTTTGCGAGCATAACCAGCCGGTAATTTTAGAATCTTGATAAAGGGGTAGCCACGCTTTATCATCAGCTGATTTTAAAGGAATAACCCCTATATTTTCAAAATGCGTATCAGGGTCATCTACAATGGCGCGCATGGCCATGCCATGGCTTAAATTCGGATATCGCCCGGCAAGCATCATCGCTTCGATGATTTTATCATGCTTTAAAAACCCTGGCCGTCCTTTAAGAGCTTTCGGTTGTTGAAAACCTTTTGAATCTTTAAGGGGTCGATATTCAGCTAAGTTAAACAAAGCCAAATAAGCATCGATATATAAATCACTAAAATTTGCATATATTTTAGAGGCGACGTAGATTTTTGGTGATTTATTGGGTTTAGACGCAGCAATTTGCACAAATTTTACATCGGCAATCAAATCTGGGTTAAGGCCTAAGTCTTGCGCAATACCACGCATGAATTGCGCGCTTAAAACTTCACTAATGTTTTTATCTTGTTTGGGATCTTGTTTAAGGAAATACGCAGGATACGTTGAGTTTTTTGGTTGATATAAGCCACCCAATTTACCAGCATTATTGGCGCCTTTGGTTTTTGGAACACAAAGATCCCATTGGCTTAAATCAAAGTCACTGATAACTGGGTTGGGCATGATGATTGCAAGAGCAAAAGCGCAATAACCTAATTAGTTAGGTATGGCACATAGCTTTTACAGGAATATCTGAGGTATTGGTAAATTCTACTTGTGCAGCGGCTTGGGCGCTTAATGTGATCGTTTCACCATGATGAACTGTGACGTCAATCTCATCACCTTTTTTTAAAGGGAAGTTATTGATAGTACCTTCACGACGCAAGGCCTTGACATGTAGAGTCGCATTATCTTGCTCGTTTTGTAAAGAAATCAAACAAGTTGCTTTTATAGGGAAAATGGTGAAGTTGGTAATAACTTCAGATTGATGCGGCATAAAATCAAACGACACACTAGCAGCAAATGTATGCGTGCTGATAAAAGATGCGGCACACAATAAACCTGTGGATATAAAACGTAACATAAATTTTCCTTAAAGAAGCATATGATTCATTAATATGGATAATGAATTAACATAGTAATTAAGAAAAGAAAAACGGCAGAACGCCGTTTTCCCAAGAAAAAAATGATTTAAGAAACGACTTCAACTTGCTCAGCTTGGGGGCCTTTTTGACCTTGACTAGCGATGAACATAACGTTCGCGCCTTCAGCTAAAGTTTTAAAACCAGAACCTAAAATTTCACTAAAGTGAACAAAGTAATCTTTACCGTTACTTTCGATAAAACCAAAACCTTTGCCTTCATTGAACCATTTAACTGTACCGCGTATTTTTTCTGCCATGTTGTTTCCTTTATTTTACGTACTTTGCAACGTTTATCATGTCTTTAATTAATACATAGATAAGCGTTTGGTAGCCGATTATAGGTAAACAAAATCAATTTAGCAAACATTTAGTGTGATTGATGGTTATCAAGCAATAATTGATCGATTTTAGCGGCACAAATAAAATCATTCATCGTAAGTCCTTCTAAGGCATGCGTTGTCAAATGAACATGACAATAGTTGTACCCTAATTTTAAATCTGGATGATGATTTTCAATATTGGCAATCCAGGCAATGGCATTAGCAAACGACATGGTTTCATAAAAATTATTGAATTTAAATTGGCGTATAAGTTTGGTCTTACTCTCAACTTGCCAGGCATTATCAAGCTGCGGTAACAAATTTGTAATTTGCGCTGACGTTAAGGCTTGGCCAATGCCCTCACAAGACTCGCAATGCTTTTGGGTTAAATCACTCATAAAGTTAAACTCCATCATTAATCTAAAAGCGCAGTGTAAACCTATAGTAAGTTATATGTCTAAATATGCTTGTATTTTTAGCATAAAAACCTTTATGCTAGGCATTCTCCAACCTCAGGACATACCATGTGTCGCTATCAAGGCTTTACTTTGATTGAAGTACTAATTTCATTAGGACTTGTAATTGTGTTTACGCTTAATCTACAACAACAGCAATACGCTTTGTTACAAATGAGCCAAAAACTTAAAAATACCGATTTTGCCAGTCAATTCATCACCACCTGTGAGCGCTCATTTATAGCTTTATGCCGTCATTATTTTTAAAGCAAAAGCAAGGCTTTAGTTTGATTGAACTATTAATTGCCATAAGTTTAACCACAGCTATTTTGGCCTTGTTGGTACAATGCTTTTTAGCTTGTCAAAGCAATTATCGTGTTTTTCAAGCGCAACTAGAATCTTTTTATGACACGCATTTGGTAAGCGTGCTGCTGCAAAATAGTCTTAAAAAAGCCGGCTACACACCTTGCGGTAATATCGAGTATCTAAAATTTATCAAAGAAAATAACAGCCAGTTAACCAATTGCAAAGCGGTGGTGATTAAACCTAATTTCCTTCAGATAAGGCGTATGAATGAAGTTAATTATACAATTAATCAAATTTTTTCACGCGACAAGGTTTTAATTAACCAACGTTGGACGCATCCTTTAACGCATCCGGTGTTGCTTGCCGATTGTTACCAAGCAATTAAACGTTTTATTGTTCATGTTAAACATACCAACGTTGGCAGCATTTTAACGCTTAATCAGCCGATACCTGCCTTGTTTTCTCATCCTAAATTTATAGGTGAGTGGCTTGATGAAACATTTGTTATTCGCCCTGATACCCACAAAAAACCCACACTTTTTTATCATCTATTAAAAGCCGAAGCATTAACGTCAAGCATTCATACACTGTCTGCAACATTTGACCGACCACAAAAACAAATCACCGTTACATTGTTAACTGATAGTAAGCCCATACAATTTATGGTTAGGATACGCAACTTATGAAAGGATTTGTGTTACTAAGTACCTTACTTTTTATCAGTTTATTATCGTTAATTGTATTAAGTAACAGTCAACTTTTTGTGATGCAAATAAAAGCTTTGGCTCATATTAAAGAAGATTTAGAGCAAAGTGTTGATTTAGAGCGTGTGATGGTTAAAGTGATAGACCTTATAAAAAGTAAAACAATCAATCTGCAGCCATATTATACAGATAGACTAATGCTTAAAAAGCACACGTTTGCGTATGATTTGCAGGCTTTAGGTATTGACCAACAGATATGTTGGCGCGCCGGGGAGGTGATGCTTGCGACTTCTCACTGGCAAGTTCGAGTGACCGATGGGCAAAAAATGCTGATAGTACGATTGGCTTTGCCAGTATTAAGTGAAAAATGTGGGCCTCACGCCAAGCGTGTCATCCATGCAAACATCCTAAGCTGGAATGAAGTGAATCAAAAGGTGCTAACGCTTTAACATTAGGTAAGGTAATATAACCAAATTTAAGAGAATATGGGTATGAATCGAGATAAATTCGCTGTGTTCGCTTACTGGCCTCAAATAGCGACTTTTATGATTATTACCGCAGCCTTTATCGGTTATCGCTATTTTGCTTATTATAATACTTGGTCAAATGATGCGTATGTATCAGCAGACATCGTCAATGTGGCACCAGTGGTATCAGGGCTTATTACCAAAATTTATATCAAAGACAATCAAGCCGTTAAAAAAGGTCAAGCTTTGTTTCAGATAGATATCAGGCCGTTTGATTATGCCTTACAAAAAGCCACAGCGCATCTTAAACAAGCGCGATTAAATCTTGCGGATACTAAGCTTAATCTTATTATCGCCAAACAAACACTTGCTCGTGAAGAAGATTTACTAACACTCATTCAAGCACATGCCAAGCGTTTCCGTGTGCTGGCGCAAGACAAAGCTTTATCATTAATAAAGTTGCTTGATATTGAAACTAAAATTAAAGAACAAGAAACCCAAGTATTGATTGCGCGCCAAAAATTAAATCTTGCGCAAAAGCGCATCAATACTTATGCCTTAGAACAAGCTCAAGCAGAAGTAGCTAAAGCGACTTATGATTACAATCATGCGCTGATTCGTGCACCCATTGCCGGTTATATTACTAATTTCAATATACTACCCGGGCAATATGTGCACAGCGGTCAATCTTTATTTGCCTTAGTTGATACCAGTCACTGGTGGGTTGTCACCCGTTATCGTGAAACAGCTATTCGCTTAATTAAGCCTCATGATAAGGTCAAAATCAAACTAGATATGTACCCTAATAAAGTCTTTTATGGTCATGTTTCAAGTATTGGCTGGGGTATTAATCGCATACAAACGGGTAATGTTGCACCATCCACACTTGAGTATTTAGAGCCTACCGAGTATTGGATAAAAATAGCCCAGCGTTTTCCTGTACGTATTGATTTTGATAGCATTGACTCTGATTTTCCTCTGCGTATTGGCGCTAGTGCGACCACACGTACTTTGAACCATGGGTAGTCTTAGTGTTGAAAATAGGGCAGCTATTCGTACGGCGGTGGCATCGCTTATAGCAATTCTATTAGCTTTTGCTTTTCACCTTGAAAAACCTTACTGGTCTGGTATGTCGGTGGTGATTGTTGCCAATGTGTATGCTGGCAATATCGTTGATAAAGCATTTATGCGTATTTTGGGTACCATCATTGGCGCTATTTTAGGCTATTTTGTAGCCCGTTTTGTAGCCAATAGCTTTTTCCTTTATTTGCTGGTGAGCTTTTTTATCGTTGCTTTAGCGGTTTATTATCATACGTTTAGCCGTTTTGGTTATGCTTATATCTTAGGGGCATTGAGTGCATTTATTGTTATTGCTGATATCCCTATTAATGCCAACCATGCTTTTTTTATTGCGGTGTGGCGCCCTGTTGAAATTGGTTTGGGCGTACTTGTGGCATCGGTTTGCGCTTTTGTGCTATTACCTAATTTTGTCCATGATAAAGTTAAAACAGAAGTAAATGCATTATTTCTAGAAGCACGACACTTAATCAACAACTTACATCAGCTATTAAGCTATGAAAAACCTTATTCAGTACAAGAATATCAGCAAGATTTGCTAAATTTCCGCACAAAAATTGTAAAATCATATGATGAACTTAAAGTCATGAGCCGTGAGCTTGGTGTCAACGCTAAAGATTTACATTTATTTAGTTCCTTACTTGATGCATTGTATGCTTTATTTCATAGCATCTATTATTATGTATCAACGCATGATTTAGCTGCACAACGTTTGTTTTTAAAAGCAAATAAGTTATCACCTCAATTATTTTTTGAGGCGACCTTGCTTGATTTACAAGAGCTTGAGCAGCATTTTTTAACCCAAACTCATGAATCTTTTGGCAGTAAAACTCATGAATCTTGTCACGCTATTGAACAAAAAATGAGCGAGCAGTTTAACGAGTATTTAGCTGTGTATCGCATGCATGGTTTGATATGGATGCATTTTATTCGGCAATTAGCTCGCGTTTTGAGCGTACGCCCCATGCTTAATCAACTCACCTTTATCAGCTACACGGCACAATTACGCAGGCAGCCTGAAGTCATTGTGCATAGTTTAAAAGCAGGCCTCACAGCGGTAGTGGCTTTGCTATTTTGGTTATTAAGCAATTGGCCTGGCGGTTTAAGTGGTATTGTCAGCAGTATCGTCATTGCCATGCGGCGTAATTTTCATGAGATGAAAAATATTGGCACCTATCGCTTGATAGGGTGTGGTATCGGTGGGGTGGCGACGTTATTTTTAATGGGATTTTGGGAAATAAATTTATACGTTTTTGCGTTGGCCATATTGTATTTGGTTTGGCTTTTCAGTTACTTTTCTTTTCACTATACGCGTTATAATTATCTAGGGTTGCAAGCGTCTGTGGCCCTTATCATGACCCTTGCGCAAGAAGGAGGGCCACCAACCTCCATACGTGCGCCTCTTGAGCGCCTAAGCGGCATTATCATTGGGATTGTGGCAAGTTTTATTGTGGCTAATTTAATTTGGCGAACCGACTTAGTCAGTGTACTCAAGCGCCAAATCACCCGAATTAAATTAATGCTGCATCATAATGCTTGTTGTTATTTTGCCAAAGACCCTACACCTAAATACTTTGATGTGGCGCCAGCGCTGCGATATTGTGGTGAATTACTAGAAACACTTGCTGAAACTCAAAACCTACCAAAGGTTCATCAGGCATTACAAACCACTTTAATAGCGCTACAGCGCTTTGATAGTATTTTATTAACCATGCAGCAAACTGTGCATGTTAATGCCGCTAAAATAACCATCAAACAATTAAGCTTGCCTGATCCAGCCACATTTTCAGCCGAAATGGAAAATTTGTTTCAGCAAATTTTACATGCACCTAATGTAGCCAATTTATCACTTTATGAGCTAGA
>CETS01124925.1_pt1 | contig 11100 bp, 7 predicted proteins | sample 356391 | NCBI WGS metagenome assembly CETS01 (sample SAMEA2622673, study PRJEB7988) | marine metagenome | isolation source: saline water (ENVO:00002010), including
ACGGCGATCGTGGCGCATTCCTCCAACATTGGCACCGTTCAGATTGGCCTGCGCATCGGTGAAGAGCGTCAGAAGCGTTTTCTGACCTCGCTTGGTCTTTTTGAAGCCTCGCCAATTGAGGTTGCTGGCAGCGCGTCCCCCCTCGTTCCGGGCTATTGGAATGATCTGACGACCGCCACCGTCAGCTTCGGCCACGGCCTGGCTGTTTCTCCCGTGGCTTTCGCGGCCGCTTTTTCGACATTTGCGAATGGTGGCGATTATCTTCCGCCGACCATTCTGATGGAGGCCGAACCGCTGGCGCCTGAGCGCACGCCGCAGCGGGTCATGTCTTCACCGACAGCGCAGGTGGTGGTCGAGATGATGCGGGTTGCCGTCACCGAAGGCACTGGACGCAGCGCAGATGTGCCTGGTTATCGGGTTGCCGGTAAGACGGGGACAGCCGAAAAGCCCGGTCCAAACGGTTACGACAATGACCGAAATATGACCACCTTCTCTGCTGTGTTCCCTGCAGATGACCCGAAATATGCCGTATTGATCGTCCTCGATGAACCAACGGACAAGAACGGCCGCGCCGTGAGTGCTGCCTTTTCGTCTGCGCCGGCAGTTGGACGGGTCATTGAGCGCATTGCTCCAATCCTCGACGTGATGCCGTACTTTGAAGACATCAGACCGATCGGGAGATCTTTGTGAAACTGAAGGCGCTTTTTGCAGAAGAGCACGTCCCCGAGGATGTTGAGATTGGCGGCCTGACCGCTGATTCGCGGAACGTGAAACCCGGCGATCTGTTCGCCGCGCTGAAAGGCGTTGCGCAAGATGGCCGTACCTATATTCCGCAAGCGATTGAACAGGGCGCCGTTGCTATTCTCAGCGACAGCCCGGTCGAAGGTGCAGGGCTGCCTGTGATCGTTTCCGCTGAGCCGCGCCGCGCGCTCGCGCTTGCGTCTGCGCGTTTCTATTCAGGTCAGCCAAATGTGATGGTCGGTGTAACCGGCACGAATGGAAAAAGCTCGACAGTGGATTTCCTGCGCCAGATCTGGACGGATATCGGTCATCCGGCGGCCAGCCTTGGTACGCTCGGCATGATCGGTCCGCAGGGTCAGGTGGATCTGGGGCACACCACACCTGATCCGGTGGCGATTCATCGACATCTCGACCTGGTCGCAAAACAAGGCGTCACCCATCTCGCCATGGAAGCCTCCTCACATGGCCTCGCGCAGCATCGTATGGATGGCGTGAAGTTTGCAGCCGTGGCTTTTACAAATCTTACTCAGGATCACCTCGATTATCACAAGGATTTTGACGACTATCGTGCGGCAAAACTGCGCCTGTTCACGGGGCTGGCAAAGCCGGGAAGTCTCGCAGTCATCAACGCAGACAGTCGCGAAACCAATGTGTTTGAGGCTGCTGCGCTGGATGCGGGGCTGCGGCCTTTGTCGGTTGGCTGGCGCGGCGCGGACCTCAAAATCCGTGAACTGAGCCCTCGCGCAACCGGACAGATGATGGATGTCATCTATCAGGAAAAATCCTACGAAATTGAACTGCCTCTGATTGGTGAGTTTCAGGCGCTGAACGCGCTGACCGCTGCGGGCCTTGCTATTGGGCTGGGGGCAGAGCCGGAAGCTGTATTCGCGGCCATGGAAAAGCTGGAAACCGTCAAAGGCCGGCTTGAACTGGTAGGTGAGAAGCCGGGCGGCGGCACTGTCTTCGTTGACTATGCGCACACACCAGATGGGCTCGATGTCCTTCTTCGCGCAGCGCGTCCACATACGGCAGGCAAGTTGTTCGTGATCTTTGGATGCGGCGGCGACCGTGACCCATACAAGCGCCCGATGATGGGCGAGGTGGCCGACCGGCAGGCAGATGAAGTGATCATCACAGACGACAATCCCCGGTCAGAAGACCCTGCCAGTATACGCTCTGCTGTTTTGAAAGCCTGTCCGGGCGCTGATGAGATTGGTGATCGCGCAGAAGCGATCCGCGAAGGCATAAAGCGCCTCGCAAAGGGCGATACATTGCTGATCGCTGGTAAGGGACATGAAACCGGCCAGATCGTTGGGGGTGAAGCGCTGCCATTTTCCGATCAGGAAACTGCGCGCCAGATTCTGGAGGGGCTGTCATGACGTCTCCACTCTGGACATCTCAGGAAGCTGTCGCGGCAACAGGTGGCAAAGCGGCTGAAGATTGGGAGGTGCATGGCATCTCCATTGATACCCGTACAATCAAAGCTGGCGACATGTTCGTGGCCCTTAAGGACGTTCGCGACGGTCACGACTTTGTGCCGCAGGCCTATAAGTCCGGGGCAGGGGCGTGCCTTGTCTGTCAAGTCGTCGAAGATGGCCCTGCGCTCGTCGTCGGCGATACACTCGAGGCCCTTGAAGCGCTGGGACGTGCTGCGCGCGAGCGTTCGTCCGCTTTTTGTTGCGCCATTACAGGTTCAGTTGGCAAGACGAGCGTGAAGGAGATGCTTGCGCAGATCTTCCGCGCACACGGTGCGGCGCACTGGAACGTCAAATCCTTCAACAATCACTGGGGTGTACCGCTGACACTGGCACGCATGCCGCGGGAAACCGAACGCGCCGTGTTCGAGATCGGCATGAACACGCCGGGCGAAATTGAGCCCCGCTCTCTGATGGTTCGGCCGCATGCGGCGCTGATCACTAAAATTGCCGCAGCGCATCTTGAAGGTGTAGGCTCTGAAGAGGGTGTGGCGCTGGAGAAGTCCGCGATTTTTGCCGGTCTCGTGTCGGGTGGAGCGGCCATCCTACCTCAGGATGACAAGTTCTTCGAGTTTCTGAAATCGAAAACGCTAGCGGTGTGTCCTGATGCTCGAATTCTGACCTTTGGCAGCAAAGATGCTGATGCAGTCATCCAATCGAGCGAGACGGACGGCGCAGCCAGTAAATTTGATCTCACGATAGCTGGTCAAACTGTGACGGTGAGCATCAACGCGACCGGGTCACACTGGGGCGACAATATCGCTGCGGCGCTTCTGATGGCAGTGCAGTCGGGTCTTTCACCACGGGAAGCGGCAGATGCGCTCAACGGATACACGCCTCCCGAAGGTCGCGGCAATGCCGAATGGCTGAACCTGCCAGACGGCGGCAAAGCGCTGATGGTTGACGACGCCTATAATGCCAACCCTGAAAGCATGCGCGCGGCGCTGTCCGGATTCGCCCTCAGGCCATCCGCCCGCAAGATTGTTGCGCTTGGAGAGATGAAGGAACTCGGACCAGAGGCCGACTCCCTGCATGAAGCGCTCTCGGCGCACGTTATTGCCTGCTCACCGGTTCAGGTTTTCCTGGTCGGAGAGGGGATCAAGCCGCTGGCCAAAGCCCTCGAAGGACGGGTTGAAGTCGCCTGGTTTTCAACGGCTGCCGAAGTCCAGAAAAAGGTTAATAACTTCTTAATTTCTGGAGATGCGCTCTTGATCAAAGGGTCGAATGCTTCCGGTATGCGGACATTGGCTGACGGGCTCAGGAACTGGAGCAAGGCGCAGTCATCTGCCGATGCGGATATGAGGGGCGGCTGATGTTATATGAAATAATTTCATTGTATTCAGATCAGTACGCGTTTCTGAACGTGCTGAGCTATACCACCCTCAGGACAGGTCTGTCTTTCGCGACGGCTTTTATTCTGTGCCTCATTCTGGGTGCGCCAATGATCAACTGGCTGCGACGGAGACAAAAACGCGGCCAGCCAATTCGCGAAGATGGTCCTGAAAGCCACCTTCTGACCAAGCAGGGCACGCCCACAATGGGCGGGTTTCTGATTCTGATTGGTATTTCCGTGGGCACGCTGCTCTGGGCCGATCTCTCGAACCAGTATGTCTGGATCGTTCTGTTCGTGACTGTTGGGTATGGCCTGATCGGCTTCCTGGATGACTTTACCAAGGTGACCAAGGGTCATGCAGGCGGCCTGTCTGGCAAATCGCGCCTGGCTGCCGAATTTGTCATTGCAGTCGTCGCTGTAGTCTGGGTCGCGCGGTACGCGCCGATTGCCGCCGAGCAATCTGCCTTGCAGCGTGAGGCGCAAAACCTTCTGCCGGTTCTGATCCCGGAAGGTTTTGAGACCTCGCTCACCATCCCGTTCTTCAAGGACGTGCTGATCAATCTGACCATTTATGGCTTCGCGATCTTCGGATCGTTCGTCATTGTGGGCGCGGCGAACTCGGTCAACCTGACGGATGGCCTTGATGGCCTGGCCATTGTGCCGGTGATGATTGCTGGTGGGACCTTCGCCTTCATCGCATATATCTGCGGTACACCGCGCTATGCGGATTATCTTTATCTGATCAACACACCGGGAACGGCAGAGCTGACGGTCCTGTTCGGCGCGCTGTTCGGCTCTGGTCTGGGCTTTCTCTGGTACAATGCACCGCCTGCCAAAGTCTTTATGGGTGACACAGGTTCGCTGGCGCTTGGCGGTACGGTCGGCTCTGTTGCAGTCTGCACCAAGCACGAGATCGTTCTGGCGATTGTCGGCGGTATCTTTGTCATGGAAGCCCTGTCTGTGTTCGTGCAGGTCGGTAGCTATAAGCTGACCGGTAAGCGGGTTTTCCGCATGGCCCCGATCCACCACCATTTTGAAAAAGCCGGTTGGGCAGAGTCCACGGTTGTGATCCGTTTCTGGATCATCTCCGTTGTGCTCGCGCTCATCGGTCTTGCCACACTGAAGCTGAGGTAGACCGAAACCGTGATCCCGATACGTGAATTTGCAGGACAGCATGTCGCCGTTTTCGGTCTGGGCCGTACAGGCCTTGCGACCGTGCGCGCGCTGCAGGCTGGCGGCGCGAAGGTTCACGCGTGGGACGACAATGAAGCTTCGCGTGAGCGGGCCAAAGAACAGGGCATTGAACTGACCGACATCAACCGTCGGGACTGGCAGCAATACTCAGCGCTGGTGCTGTCACCAGGTGTGCCTTACCGCTATCCAGAGCCGCATCGCGTGGTGCAGCTTGCGCGCATGGTTGGCGTGGATGTGCTTGGTGACATGGAACTGTTTGCCCGTGCAGTGAACGCCCAGCCCGAGCATTCCCGGCCCAAGATCGTTGGCGTGACGGGCACCAACGGCAAGTCGACTACAACATCGCTCATCGGACATATTCTTCGCAAAGCCGGTAAAGACGCCCGCGTGGGCGGCAATATCGGTGTGGGCGTGCTGGACATGGCGCCACTGCATGCGAACGCGGTCTATGTATTGGAGCTTTCTTCCTATCAGCTCGACCTGATTGAAAGTCTGAAATGCGACGTCGGCGTTCTTCTGAACATCACACCGGACCATCTGGATCGTCATGGCGGCATGCAGGGCTATATCGACGCGAAGGCCCGCATCTTTAACAATCAGGATGGCGGCGATGTTGCGGTGATTGGGATGGATTCCATGCCGACCCAGATCATGATGGCGCGGATGGCCTCCAAAAAACGCCAGATGTGTGTGGGCGTGTCTTCAGAATATGCGCTTGGCCGCGGCATTAGCGTTGTCGAAGGCCGCCTGTTCGACAGCCAGAACGGCCGGGCGGTCGAAGTGGGCGATCTGAGATCGATCCTGACGCTTCCGGGTCAACACAATTATCAAAATGCCGCTGCGGCTTATGCGGCCTGCCGCGCGCTTGGCCTTGAGGCCACGACCATCATGGAAGCCATGGCGAGCTTTCCAGGGCTTGCGCACCGCCAGGAAGTGATTGGTCGGGTGGGTGATGTGACGTTTGTGAACGATTCCAAGGCCACGAACGGTCAGGCTGCCGTGCAGGCCCTGCGGAGCTATCCGAAAGTCTACTGGATTGGCGGTGGCGTTCCGAAATCCGATGGCCTGTCAGATGTGCGCCCTTATTTCGGGCATATCGCCAAGGCCTATCTGATTGGTGAAGCACAACAACAATTCGCCCGCGAACTCGGCAAGGATGTGCCGCATGTGAAATGCGCTTCTCTGGAGCTGGCGGTACAGGAAGCGCTCGCCGACGCGCGGGAGTCCGGCGAGGATGATCAGATCGTTCTTTTGTCACCTGCCTGTGCAAGCTTCGACCAGTTCAAGGATTTTGAAGCCCGTGGGGAAGCCTTCCGCGAATGTGTGTCTCAATTGATGGGGCAGGCTCAAAACCTCCAGGCCAGCTTCTCATGACCATGATTGCACGCTCCGACCGATCCTGGTTTGCGGAATGGTGGCGTACAGTGGATCATGGGATAATCACTGGCGCCATGGTTCTGCTTGCGGCAGGCATGCTCCTGTCCATGGCGGCAGGTCCGACCGCCGCCGACCGTATTGGCTTTGATAATCCGTTCTACTTCGTCATTCGTCATGCGGCCTTTCTGGTGGTTGGCATTGGCGTGATGCTCAGTGTGTCGACCTTGTCGGATGCCTGGGTGAGGCGGCTCGCAGTCGCTGTGTTTCTGGTTTCATTTCTTCTGCTGGCGACCATCCTTGTGGTCGGCTATGAGACAAAGGGCAGCCAGCGCTGGCTACGCTTTGCTGGCTTCTCTCTCCAGCCATCAGAGCTTGTTAAACCGGCGCTGATTGTTGTCGTGAGCTGGCTTCTGGCACAGCGAAACCAGACCAAGGGCGTGCCCTGGTCGGTGATTGCCTTCTTCCTGTTTGCGCCGACAGTTGGCCTTTTGCTGCTGCAGCCGGATGTGGGCCAGACAGCACTTCTGACCGCGGCGTTTCTCGTCGCCTTCTTTGTCTCCGGCCTGCCGCTGGTCTGGGCCGCACTGTTTGGCGTGGGTGGCATTCTGACCGCTGCGACCCTTTATTTTGGCTTTGCGCACGTCCGGCACCGCATAAATACGTTTCTTGATCCCGAAGCGACCTCCTATCAGCTTGAACAGGCGCTTGAAGCGATCATGCGCGGTGGTCTGCTGGGCGTTGGCCCGGGAGAAGGTCGGGTGAAATATTCGCTTCCCGATCCGCACACCGATTTTATATATGCCGTGGCAGGCGAAGAATTCGGCTTTGTCGCGTGTCTCGGTCTTCTCATCATCTTTCTGGTGATTTCACTGCGGGGCATGCTGGCCGCATCACGCAGGGCAGATCCCTTCCTTCGCGCCGCTGGCACAGCGCTGTTCTTCATGTTTGGCGCTCAGGCCATGATCAATATCGGTGTGAATGTCGGCATGCTGCCCACTAAAGGCATGACCCTGCCACTGATCAGCTATGGCGGCTCTTCCATGATCGGGACAGCGTTGACGCTTGGCTTTGGCCTTGCTTTGACCCGAAAGCGGGCCGAATTTCACCCCGGTATGAGATAAGCTGACGAACGTCAGACGAGGGACCAGTCCATGAGCAAAGACAAACTTGTCGTCATCGCTGCTGGCGGTACGGGTGGACATATGTTTCCCGCCTCTGCATTTGCCGCAGAGATGAAGTCGCGCGGCTGGCGGGTCGGGCTTCTCACGGACGAGCGCGGCCGACGTTATACCGATGGTTTTGAGGCTGACTGGATCGAAAATGTGAAGGCAGCGACCTTTGCCAGCAAACGTCCTGACAAAGTCCTGGCTTCAGCGATGAAAATTCTTGCCGGAATCAATGAGGCGAAGGGCAAGCTGAAGGCCGAAGGCGCAGATCTTGTGGCAGGCTTTGGAGGCTATCCAGCTTTTCCAGCGCTAATGGCGGCTGGCGGCCTGAAAACGCCGATCATTATTCACGAACAGAATGCGGTGCTTGGCCGTGTGAACCGTTTTTTTGCCAAGCAGGCGAAGATTGTGGCCTGCGGGTTTGAGCGGCTGGGCCGACTTCCCGCGACGGCAGAGCCGAGAAAGCGCGTGGTTGGCAATCCGGTGCGTCGTGCCATTCTTGATGTCAGGGATATGCCTTACCCAAAGGTGGGGCCGGAGGCTGAACTCCAGCTTCTCATCATTGGCGGCAGCCAGGGGGCACGCCTGTTCGGCGAAGTGCTTCCACCTGCCATTTGCGCACTTCCCGAGGCGCTGCGTTCTCGCCTGAAGGTGGTGCAGCAGGTCCGCCAGGAGCAGTTGGAAGCTGTGACCGCAGTCTATGAGGCGGCAGGCGTGAAGACGCAACTCTCACCGTTTTTCTCGCACATGCCAGACTTGCTGGCGAAGTCTCATATGGTGATCTCCCGTTCGGGCGCATCCAGCGTGACAGAGCTCGCTGTGGTTGGGCGGCCATCACTCTTGATCCCGCTTGCGATCGCCATGGATGATCACCAGACGGGCAATGCTGAAACGCTTCGTGATGCTGGAGCTGCTGATGTAATCCAGGAGCGCGAACTAACGGTGGAGCAGGTGACAAAGATCCTGAGCGAGCGCCTGTCAGATGGCGAGGCGCTTCAGGCGCGCGCCGAGGCGGCCAAATCTGTCGGGAAATTCAACGCCTCAAGCGAACTGGCTGATCTGGCGGAGTGCGTCGTTCAGTAAACGCTCTCGCCGTCCAGTCGGAAGGTTGCCCATGGCGAGGACCGCGAGAAGATGAAGGTCTGTACGTCGTCAAACAGGCGGACATTCACAATGTTGACCTGTGTCGGATGCACATCCATCAGAGCGCTGGAACGCAATACATAAGTGCCATCTTTTGGAAGCGGATCTGTCGTCTGATATATCCAGACATAGCCATCATCAATTTCCCCGCCCACGAAAGTCAGATCAACGGGCCGACCATTGCGTGAGAGCTGGAATTTGTCCGCCGCGTAGGCCCCGAAGAGCGCCTGAGCGCGTGCATCTTCCTTGATGGAGAGCGTCGGCTCATAAAGTTCCTGGATGACGTCTTCACTGTCGATAATCCGATAGCGATGGACGACTTCTACCCGCCCTGTGTTTTCATTCAGTTCAATCGATATTTCGGCTTCCTTGCGCGGATGCGCATCTGCCCGAGGCGATGAGAGAAAAGCGCAGAGAAGCAAGAGCCCCAGCAGCGCAAACTGCCGGGGCAAATGGATTTGCAAAGTCTGGGGGTCCTTGGACACTGCCACGCTTACTCTTCCGTTTCCTTCATTTCAGCAGCGGACGTGTCGCCATCAACTTCGCTGGCAATGGCCGGGTCTTCGCTCAGACCTTCACCTTCGATCTCTTCGTCAGATGGATCTTCCTCTTCGACTTCTTCAAGCTCGGTTTTGATATCCTGCATGATATCGCGGCCTTTAAAGCTGAAGCCGGAATCGCGGCTGTAGGCCTCGACGCGCGAAGGCAGGATCTGACGTGGGAAGCCGTTATTGTTGATGTCAGCATCGGCGGTTTCCCAATCCGGGTCGACTGTGACCTGGGCCAGCTCTTTCTCCTTGTCATACACAAGAAGCTTGCGGACATGTTTCGGGCTGCGACGCCAGATTTCAACCGGGATGGTGACCTTTTCATAGGACCCATCAGAGAACTCTAGACCAAGAATGATCGGCATGACGAGGCCGCCGACATTGGTGAACTCCATCACATAGTAGTTCTTGTCTTCCTCAACGGCGCGGAGGAAGGCGGCACGTTCCCAGTCCTCAAGGCCATCAAGCCATTTGGTGTATTCGTTCCGCTCTTTGTTCGTGACGGTGTAGATGTCGTTTTCATCGTAGAAGTCACGCACATCCGGGAAGCGTTCGACCCACGGCACGATACCCTGTTCTTCGTTGAGACGCGTTCCGACGCGCTGCGGCTTGTCGGCCTCTTCCTGACGGCGACGTGCGAAATCGATGTCCGGGTCCTCGGTGTCGAGGCGTAGCTTGTAGACAGTGTCGAGCGAAATATCGACATGGTCTGTGGTGTAGAACCAGCCGCGCCAGAACCAGTCGAGATCGACGCCTGAGGCTTCTTCCATCGTGCGGAAAAAGTCAGATGGTGTCGGACGTTTGAACTTCCAGCGCTGCGCATATTCACGGAAAGCGAAATCGAACAGCTCGCGGCCCAGAACCGTGTCACGCAGCAGGTGAAGGGCGGCAGAAGGTTTACCATAGGCGTTTGAGCCAAGATTGGGGATGGAATCTGACTGCGTCATGATCGGCACCTGATTGGATGACGTCATATAGCTGACGAGATCCCTCGGGATGGACCGGTTCCAGGTGATGTTCGGATCCCACTCATAGCCAGCGACACTGTCGAGGAAGGAGTTCAGGCCTTCATCCATCCACGTCCATTGGCGTTCATCAGAGTTCACCGTCATCGGGAAGTAGATGTGGCCGACTTCGTGAATCACGACGCCGATGAGGAATTCCTTTTCCGACTGCGTCCATGTGCGGCTGCCGTCGTCCTGAAGCTCAGTGCGCGGACCGTTGAAGGTGATCATGGGATATTCCATGCCGCCAACAGGGCCGTTCACCGATTGCGCAACCGGATACGGGTAATCGAAGGCAAACCGGTTATAGACAGACATGGTGTGGATGACCGCAGCTGTGGAATAAAGTTCCCACAGTTCGCCACCTTCTTTTGGATAGAAGGACATGGCCATGACGGTTTCATGCTCTGCGCCGTCCTGTTCAAAGCCCTGCGCATCCCAGGCAAACTTGCGGGACGAGGCCCAGGCGAAGTCGCGGACATTGTCGGCTTCAAAGCGCCATGTCTTGGTGCCGGTTGGATTGGAGCTTTCGTTTGCGACAGCCTCTTCGGGCGTCACAATGAAGACCGGGCGTTCGGCGTCACGGGCATCCTCAAGGCGGCCGCGTTGTGCTGCGGTCAGCACCTGACCGGGGTTTTGTAGTTCCCCAGTGGCAGAGACGATGTGATCGTTCGGCACCGTGATATTGACGGTGTAGTCGCCGAATTCGAGCGTGAATTCACCGCGGCCCAGAAACTCCTTATTGTGCCAGCCTTCATAATCGGAATAGGCGACCATGCGCGGGAACCACTGCGCGACAAGGAAGATGTCATTGCCACCTTCGCGCTCATCATCCGGGAAGTGCTCATAGCCCGAACGGGCGGAAACCGCATCTTCTTCAACAATGTTGTAGGCGTAATCCACCTTGAAGGTGGTTGATGCGCCAGAGCGCAGAGGCGAAGGCAGATCGATCCGCATGAGCGTGCCGACAATGGTGTGCGGCAGTGGATTGCCGCGCCCATCGGTCACGGCATTGATCTGATAGCCGTATTCATTGTCTTCCATGGATTGCTGACGACGAAGCTCGTCCATGGACAGGCGTGCCGGCGTGTCGAGGTCGCCTGCAGATACGGCAGGTCC
>CETS01077389.1_pt1 | contig 11077 bp, 10 predicted proteins | sample 356391 | NCBI WGS metagenome assembly CETS01 (sample SAMEA2622673, study PRJEB7988) | marine metagenome | isolation source: saline water (ENVO:00002010), including
GATTCCTTTCTTATCAGTTATTACTTTTGATTCTAAAATAATCTGATCTCCTGGAACTGCAGGTCTTTTAAATCGAAGAGAATCAGCTCCAACAAAATAATAAATCGAACCTTCTTCAGGCTTCTTTCCCATAGTTTTGAAACCCAGTATTCCAGAAGCTTGTGCCATAGCCTCTAAAATTAAAACGCCTGGCATAACCTGCTTTCCTGGAAAGTGCCCCATAAAAAAAGGTTCGTTAGTAGTTACATTTTTATATGCCTTAATGTACTTACCCAACTCTATTTCAATAACTCTATCAACCAATAAAAATGGATATCTATGAGGTAAATACTGTTGAATTTCTTCTATTTCTATTAGTTCTTCCATATATTATTTTTTAATTAAGTCTTTAAGTCTTTTAAAAGCTACTGCATTTCTTTTCCATAAACTATGCTCCATTAGAGGGGTACCAGAAGTATAAGTTCCAGATTTAGTAATAGACTTAGTAACTAAAGATAAGGCCGTTATGTGCACTGAATCAGTAATAATAAGGTTGTCTATGATGCCACAACCCCCTGAAATAGTGCAGTTTTTACCGATTGTAGTACTTCCAGCAACTGTAGTATTTGCTGCAATCACAGAAGCCCTTCCAACATGGACATTGTGAGCAAGATGAACATCGTTATCGAGTTTAACTTGGTCATCAAGATGCGTGTCTCCAACAGAGCCTCTGTCTATAGAGCAATTCGATCCTAGCTCAACATCATCGCCAATTATGACCTTTCCTAAATGTTCTATTTTTACCCAATTTTCTCCTGCCCTGGCAAATCCTAATCCGTCAGAGCCTATCACCGTTCCTGAATGGATAATACAATTTGTACCAATTGAAACAGAATCATAAATAGAAACATTAGAGTAAATAAGTGTTTTGTCTCCTACCTTCGAAGAACTCCCTATAGTCACTCCACTGCCTATTGAAACTTTATCTCCAATCTCAACATCGTCAGAAATCTTACAAAAAGGACCTATATTTGCAGAAGCACTTATCCTTGCAGAGGAAGAGATGTCAGCTAAGTCTGAGATTCCTATTTCTTCCGTCTTCACATTGAGTGTTTTAAATACATGGGTAGCTTTTGCATAAAGAAGATAAGCATCTTCTGCAATAAGAACATCACAGGAAGCTAAATCTTTATCCTCCTTCCCAATAATTACTGCACAGGCTTTAGTATTCTTTAAGTCCTTAAGGTATTTCTTTCGTGAGAAAAAACTAATCTCTTTAGCAGTCGCGTCGGAAAGAGTATTTATTCCTTCGATAAATCTTTTGGGGTCACCAATCAGCTTGGCATCTAATTGCTTAGCAAGCTCTCCTAGAGTTATTCCTTTTTCTGAAGACACCTAAACAACTTACTCTTCTGTTTGATTTAGAAGCTCTACTACTTCCGGAGTTAGGTTTAAAGTAGGATCTCCAGTATCAAAACCTAGAACAGACTGTCTATGTAGAAGTATTTTTATACCTTTCGCTCTCATTAGCTCAGAAACAACCTTTTGGAATTTTGGAGCTTGCTCATTTTGAAGGAGTCCCACCAGTTCGTTTCTCATGGTGGTTAATTTCTGATTTAGGAAGTTAGCGTCTTGACTTAAAGAATTTAGTCTTTTCTGGGCATCTAGCTTATCTTCATCTGACATAGTAGGACCCTCTTTCTGAAGTTTTTCCTGTATATCTTTAGCTTCATTTATCTTTAATTGGAGATCTTCATCCACTTCTTTCCATTCTTTGCTGGTTGAAAGTTCTTCAAAAGCTTGTTTTGAAGCTTCTGTACTTAAGATAGCAGCTTCCACATCGATTACGGCTATAGATCCTCCTACAGCTTCCTCAGCGGACAAAGCAAAAGGGATCAGCATTGTTATTACCAATACTAAAATCTGTTTCTTAAAGTTCATAATTTCTCCTCTTTCAGCATTAAATCCTAACAAAGTGGCAGTTTAACGGTTAATAGGCACCTGTATCCAGTTAATCTTTTAAAATTGTGTACCTATTTCAAACTGAAAACCCTCGGTCCTATCTAAGGGCCCTTCATTGCCTACTGTAGCAAGTGCTAATGACATAGGCCCTAATTGAGTTATCCAAGTTACTCCCACTCCATAAGAGTACCTTAACTCTCCGAGATCCAACTCACTACAATTTACGTTTAACTCTTTATCTCCACAGTCCAGTGCAAAAACATTGCCAGTATCAATAAAAAAAGATGTTCTTACAGATCTTTGGTCTTCAAGAAAAGGTAATCTAAAAATAAAATCAAAACCTCCTTCGACTAAGTAAGCACCTCCTATCGACCTTTCATCGTTCCGGTCGTAACCGTAATAAGGATTAAACATCTGTTGTCCATTAGCATCTAATAAGGGGTTACCATCAGCGCCCAAAATAAATTCAGATTGGGTAGCCCTAGGCCCTAAAGTGTTAGCTCTAAAACCTCTTACAGACGTTATCCCTCCGGCATAAAAATGTTCGTAGAAAGGTGGTACTTTAGTATCTCCGTAAGCTTGCAAAGCTCCAATTTCACCCCTTAAACCTAAAATAAATTTTCCCCCAAATATGGGTCTATAATATCTATGTCGATAAGTTGCCCTTGCGTAGGTAATTGAACTTCCAGGAACAGCCAACTCGAAACCGAAAGATTGAGACTGACCTCTGGTAGGGAAAATACCTCTATTAAGAGTGATCCTGGACCAAATAACTTGGCTTTTTAAGGCCTCAAATTCTGTTCCTTCAGAAGAAGTAAAAGATAAAATCTGCGAAGCTGACATAGCTCCTACATCTATAGATGTACTTTCATACCTTAAGTTAAGTCCTATTCTTTCTATGTCACTAATAGGTAAACCAAATTGGATGCCTGTGCCATATGAATCTGAAGTGTAGCTGGCCACATTGTATTGACCATAGTCGGATTCGTTGTAGAAAACGCTGTATCCCCTACTTACTCCATCAATGGTGTAATAAGGATCGCCATAATCAAAAAAGTAACTTTTACGCCATGAACTATCGTTAATTCCAAGGTTTACTCTTTTCCCAGTGCCAAATGCATTATTTTCCGAATAATTTAATCCCAACATGAGGCCCCATGAAGAGTAGCCGAAACTTCCGCCTATACTTCCTGAAACTTCTTCTTCTACTGTAAACTCAACATCTACTTGATCATTTATTCCGGCTACTGGTAGCGTTTCTGATTCAACCTCTTTAAAAAAACCTAACCTTTCAAGTCTCAGCTTAGAATTCTCTATTAAGGCGTTAGAAGCCCAAGCTCCTTCCATTTGTCTCATTTCCCTTCTCAATACAACGTCATAAGTTCTTTGGTTTCCTTTAAAGACAATCCTTCTTACATAAGTTCTTTGCTGGGGATCAACGTAAAACGTAAGATCAACCTTTCCTGTTTCTAGATTTATATCAGGTACTCCTTGAACCTCTGCAAAGCTATAACCTTCATTTCCCAAGATATTGGTAAAGAGTTCTTCAGTTTCGGTTATTAAAAACTGAGAATAAATATCTCCTTCTTTAATTAAAATAAGAGAACGTAATAGTTCTACATCTACCGGTATATCGCCAGTTAAGCTTATTTTGTCTACTTTGTAAGGTAGCCCTTCTTCCACATTCAGCGTTATATAAACTGATTGCTTATCTGGGGTAATACTTACTAGGGAACTTGATAAAACAAATTCTACATAGCCCCTGTCTTGGTAATAAGAAGTTAGTGTCTCTAAGTCTCCCTTTAATTTCTCTCTAGAATATTTGTTCTCACTGCTAAAAAAAGCAAACCAGCCCCCAGTACTTAATTCAAAATCTCTGAGAAGTTCTTCATCAGTAAAGGTTTTATTGCCTACAACATTAATTCCCTCAATCGTTGCGACCTCCCCTTCTTCAATCTCTATTTCAAGCTCTATCCTATTTCTAGGTTTTGGGTTGGCTTTGACATCAACCAGAGCTCCATACCTACCTTGAGCTATATATTGTCTTTGAATTTCCAATGCCAAATTACTGAGTACAGATCTTTTAAAAACTTGACCTTCGGACAGGCCTGCTCCCGTTAAACCCTCCATAAGATCTTCGGTTTTTAAAGCCTTATTACCATCTATCTCGATTGCTGAGATAGAGGGTCTTTCAACCAAACTAATAATTAAAATATTTCCATCTTTTCCTATTTGCACATCATCGAATTGACCTGTTTTAAATAAAGTTTTAGCTACAATTTGTAAACTATAGGTATCCACTCTGTCGCCCACAGCTATTGGCATTTCGGCGAAGACACTTCCTGCCGATACCCTTTGTAAGCCACTAATTCTTATATCATTAACGACCCAGGATTCTTCCTCTGTCTTGACTGGTTGCACTGAAAAGATCATTAATAAAAAAACAAAGAAAATGGGGTTTATAGGCAAAAGAGTTTTGATCATCACACTATCCTTGTAATGTCATTAAAAACTGCAAATATCATTAGACTTATAACAAGAAATAACCCAATTCTATAAGCATATTCAGTAAAAGCTTGTGATAGAGGAGAGCCTTTTAATTTTTCGGCAGCTATTAATACTAATTGGCCTCCATCCAGAATAGGAATAGGCAGTAAATTAACCAGGCCTAGGTTAATACTGATTAATGCAATCATAGAAATAAAAGGTAAGAGTCCTGCTTTAGCTGATAACCCTGCTATCTTTCCTATTTCTATAGGACCTCCTATATTTTCAGAAGAAACGGAACCTGTGATCATTTTTCCAATGAAATCAAACAATAAAATGACAGTTTTGTATGTCTTTTCTGTTGCAAGAAAGATGGCCTCAAGTGGACCTTTTTTACTAAAGACTATAATCTCTGGCAATTCATCATAATTTTCTTTTATTCCCACTCCAATCAACCCTCTTTTAACTCCTAAGTCGTTTACAGCCAACCCAATAGTTATTGGAAGAGCAAAGTTGTCTTGACCCCTTTTTACAAGAAAAAGAGTACTGGTTTCAGGCATTCGAGATATCATCTCTACGAAGTGGGTTAGGCTATGAATAGAAGTTTTGCCAACCTCCAAAATTCTATCTCCTTTTAATAAACCAGACCTCTCAGCAGATCCCCCCGGAATCACTTCTGATATTTCTACAGTAGAGAAACTTTCTATACCAAAACTCCTAATAATGCTTTGATCTAGTTCAGAACTTAACCAATCCTGTATGTTTACTGAACCTAATTTTTCTTGACCTGTCTTTTCTTTCAGGAATTTAATATTTATTGTGCCTGATTCTCCAATCCTGGAAGCCAGAACACCATTAACGTCGCTTAAACTAGTAACTTCTTGTTTATCTACCGATAAGATCCTATCCCCTACCTCCAAACCTGCCTGTTCAGCTAAGCTTGCTTGATGAACATAACCCACAATTGGAGCCAGCTCTTTCGTCCCAATTATAAAAATAAAAAAGAAAATAAAAATTGCTAACAGGAAATTAGCGAAGGGACCTGCAGCGGTGATTACAGCTCTAGCTCCCAAAGATACTTCTGGATAAGAAATCTTTACAGACTGAGAATCTTCTTCCTCTTCTTTTCCTTGTAAAGGATTTTCTTCCCCTAGCATTTGAACATAGCCTCCTAGAGGCAGTATTCCAAGAGAATACTCGGTTCCTCTTTTATCAAATTTACTTAACAAAGTTTTACCGAAACCTATTTTGAATCTAATTACGTGAACACCAAACTTTCTAGCGGCTAAGAAATGTCCCAGTTCATGAACACCAATAACTACAACTATTAAAGTGATGATAGAAATGCTGAATATAAAAAAATTAAGCATTTTAATTATTGACTTGGTGCATACGATTTATGGCTGATTCTCTTCCTAAAGCATCCGCTTCTAAAATGCTCCCTAATTCTTTGACAGTTTTTATTGGAATTGTATCCATTACAAAAGAAATAATTTCTGGTATTTGTATAAAGCTAATTTTTTTGTTTAGAAAAGCCCCAACCGCTTCTTCATTAGCCGCATTTAATAATGTGGAGGCTGTTCCTCCAGAAATTAAAGCTTCTCTTGCGATCTTAATGCTGGGAAATTTTTTTAAGTCCGGTCGAGAAAAATTTAATTGGCCTATTTCTTCTAACCTGAGACTATTTGAAGTAGATTTAATTCTTTCAGGGAAACCTAAACCGTAAGCTATTGGAATCTTCATGTCAGGCACAGACATTTGAGCAATTACTGAGGCGTCTTGAAATTCTACTAAAGAATGAACTATACCTTCTGGATGTATTAAGATTTCTATTTTTTCTGGATCAAGTTTGAATAACCACTTTGCCTCAATCACTTCCAACCCTTTATTCATCATTGTTGCAGAATCCACAGATATTTTTTTCCCCATGGACCAAACCGGATGCTTGACTGCTTCTTCAGGTGTTATATAAGCAAAGTCTTTTATGTTCCTATCCAAAAAAGGGCCACCTGAGCCAGTAAGAACAAGTCTTTTAACATCATCTTTGGTATCTTTTTTACCTGCTAAGCATTGATGAATAGCACTATGCTCGCTATCTATTGGAAAAATATTAGCCTTATTGAGATCAGCTAATTTATTTAACAACTCACCAGCGACTACATAAGATTCTTTATTAGCCAACAATATTCTTTTTCCTGCTAAAACTGCTGCATGAACAGATTTTAAGCCAGCAACTCCCACAATACCTGCGACTACAATATCTACTTCAGATCCGGAAGTTATTTTTAAAAAATCATCTTCATCAACTACGGAAGTGTTAAGCTTCTTTGAACTCAACTTATCCTTAAGTTCCTTAGCCGAAGAATCTTGTTTTAGGTAAATATATCTTGGGTTGAATTTTTGACACTGTTCAAATATTAAATTTGCATTAGATTCAGCCGCCAGTAAATTAACAGAAAAAACTCCAGGATTTGCTTCGATTACTTTGAGAGTTGAAACTCCTATGGACCCAGTAGATCCTAAAATGGCAATCTTTTTCATAAAGTTCCCTTCATTATGTACGCCAGTATGACAAAACAAGGGGCTGCTGCTAAATGACTGTCTATTCTATCTAGAACTCCTCCATGACCGGGCAGGAGATTGGATGAATCCTTTACACCTGCTATCCTTTTAAAGAGACTGGCTGTGGCATCTCCAAGAACTGAAAAGATTGAAACTAGCAATACAACTATTAGTAACTTAATAAAATCGTATTGATAGAACAAAGCCAAAATAGGCATAATCAATATCGGAGTTCCCAACAAAGCAATTAAAAACCCTTCTAGAGTTTTATTTGGGCTAATGTTAGAAAGAAACTTTCTTCTACCAAGACTTTTGCCTCCAAAATAAGCCAATGTATCCATCAATGCGCTCAAACTGATCATAAATACTAGTGTGGATTCGGGAGATAGCCCTAAACCCAAAGGCTCTAAAAAATTACCTTCAAAATTAGCTATCAAAAAAACTGATGTCCAAAAAGGAATGTGGATGAAGAAGCCAGATATTAGCCAAAAATATTTATTCTGTAGGATGTTCTTATTATGAGGAAATCCCATGATAAGAATCCCAAGTATTAGCCATACTAAAACTCCAGCAGAAATAATAGTCAGTTTGAAAGCAGTACTAAAACCACCAGTAGTTAAATAAATTAGAGAAAAGAATAAGACCAAACTTATAACAAGAGATATTTCTGAAGAGAACCTTAATTTGAAGAACTCCCAAGCTGACAAACTAACTACAATACTTAGAAGGGGTGTAAGAATATTGAGTGGAAGATATAAAAAAGATAAAACAATAACTAAAGCCACTGTTATTCCCGTCAAAAACCTCGTTTTATCAATTATCATGTTGTATTAAAATTTGACTGGTCCCCAAAACGTCTTTGACGTCTTGAATATTCATTTAAAGCTATCTCAAACTGAGCACTATCAAAATCTGGCCAAAACAACTCACTAAAATAAAGTTCTGAATAAGCCAGGTGCCATAACAAAAAATTACTGACCCGGTATTCACCTCCTGTTCGAATACAAAGATCGGGGTCAGAAAAAGGTGCAAGGGAAGTTAGAGAACTAACCAACTCTTCATTAATTTGAACCTTTTCCTTTATAGCCTTTATCTTTTCTATTGCTTGTAAGATATCCCATCTACCTCCGTAACTTGCAGCTATTACCAGATCTAGTTTTTTTTCTTCCCTACATATAGTTAGTTGTTCTGCTTTTTTCATTCTTTTTTGTAAATCTATATCAAATTGAAGTAAATCCCCAATGAAAGAAAGCTGAACTTTATTTTCTATCAGGTTTGGTACCTGTTCTTCTAGTGCTTGAGCAAGCAGCTTCATTAATAAACTTACCTCCTCATCTGAACGTCCCCAATTCTCACTACTGAAAGCAAAAAGAGTTAAGGTTTCAAGTTTCTTTTCAACAGCGTACTCAACTGCCTCTCTTGCCCTTTCAACTCCCTGTTGATGTCCCGATACTCCAGGTAAGTTACGAGACTTAGCCCACCTGTTGTTTCCATCCATAATGATGGCCACATGAGAGGGTAATGATTGGTTATTATTTTTTGATTGCATGGACACAGGTAGAAAACTAAAAATCAAGCAAGTCCTTTTCTTTATTCGCCAAAGCTTCATCAGCTTTTCTTACAAACATGTCAGTCAACTTTTGAATCTCATCTTCACCTTGCCTTTCTTCGTCTTCGGAGATCTCTTTCTCTTTAAGAAACTCTTTCAATTGAGAATTACCCTCCCTTCTAACATTTCTTACGGAAACTTTGGCTATCTCTGTTTCTGATCTAGCTTTCTTGATAAATTCTTTCCTTGTTTCCTCAGTTAAATCTGGAAGAATTACTCTAACAGTATCGCCAGATGTTGCTGGATTTAGTCCTAAATCTGATTCCATTATTGCCTTTTCAATAGCTTGAACTACTGACTTTTCCCAAGGCACGATGGCTAATGTTTTAGCATCTTCGACTGAAATATTGGCTAACTGAGTTATTGGAGTTAGGGTTTCATAATAATCAACTCTGATGTCATCGAGTAAATTAGGACTAGCTCTCCCGGTTCTAATCCTCTTGAAGGCTAAATCAAGAGAATTAAGACTCTTTTCCATACCCCTTTTAGTATCATCTAATATTTCTTGTAACATCTTTTTAAGTATTCTCAATTTGAGATTTTACTTCAGCAGCAAAATCAGTTTCTTCAATTTCTATGCCCTCTCCCACCTGGAATCTTTCGAAGGCGAGGACTTTAGCTTTATCCTCTTTTAATAAACTCCTAATTTTTATTTTGGAGTCTTTCACAAAATCTTGCTCACTTAGACTTACTTCAGCAAGGTATTTCTTTAGCTTCCCTTCTACCATTTTATCTATGATATTTTGGGCCTTACCAGTTTCAATTGATTGGGCTTGAAATATTTCTTTTTCCTTATCAACAATCTCTTTCGGAATGTCTTCAGGGTAAATAGCTATCGGGTCTGTAGCAGCAACATGCATGGCTATATCTTTCGCGGTTTCTGGACTACCTCCTTCAAGGGAAACTATACAAGCTATCTTCTTGTTTGAGTGTAGGTAAGAACCTACATTAGTAGAAGAAGTGTGATTCTTGGCTATTCTTCTTACCACAATATTTTCTCCCAGCTTCTGAATCAATTTCTCTCTCTTATCTTCTAAATTACCTTTCATTAACGCTTGAACGTTTTCATAATTTCCTGAAGAAAGCTCAGCAATTACCTTTTCAGTGAATTCTATGAAAGTATCATCTTTAGCTACGAAATCTGTTTCACAATTAACCTCTACCATGAAAGCCTTGGACCCATCAGAGTAAATTGCTATATTTCCATCGGCTGCAGATCGTCCAGCTTTCTTACTCGCTTTTATGCCACTAGATTTTCTTAACTCTTCTATAGCTAGCGAAATGTCTCCTTTGGTTTCTATTAAAGCCTGTTTACAGTCCATCATCCCCATTCCAGTTCTTTCTCTAAGTTCTTTTACTAGGGTAGCTGATATTTGCGTCATGATTCTCTCATCGGATTATCCAGAGTCTTTTTTATCCTTAGTTTCTACAGCTTCTTGTTTAGATTTTTCTTCTACTTTTTCCTCCTCTAACTTTTCATCTTTTTTAGAGGAATCTTTTTTCTGAAGGTCTTCTTTTTCTTCTTTCTTAATTATTTTAGGACCACTAGTTTCAGGAGTTGCTTTAAGGCCGGTTGCAAGCTTCAATCCTTCTAAGCAAGCATCAGAAACAGCTCGTGTGAATAGAGTAATTGACCTTATGGCATCATCATTTCCTGGTATCACATAATCAATCCCTTCTGGACTGCTATTAGTATCTACTATCCCTACTATTGGTATACCCATCTTGCTTGCTTCAGAGATAGCTATAGCTTCACGTTTAACATCAATGACAAATAGGGCATCTGGCAAACCACCCATTTCTCTAACTCCTCCAATGGATTTTTGCAACTTATCTATTTCCCTTTGTAGTTTCAAGCCTTCTTTTTTAGTCAGTTTTCTAAAAGTACCATCCTCTTTTTGTCTAAGAAGATTTTCTAATCTATTAATGGAAGATCTTATAGTTTTGTAATTGGTAAGCATGCCACCCAGCCACTTTTCATTTACATATGGCATTCCACATCTTTCAGCCTCTTCCCTTAAGATAATGGAAGCTGAACGTTTTGTTGCTACAAAAAGTATCTTATTATTTTTTTGGGCTACTGATTTTAAAAAGGATAAAGCTGGTGGTAAGAGCTCAACCGTATGTCGAAGATCAATAATGTGAATTTTATTTCGAACTCCAAAAATAAAAGGGTCCATTTTTGGGTTCCAGAACTTTGTTTGGTGTCCAAAGTGGACACCTGCTTGAAGCATATCCTCTAGCGATATTTCAGCCATTTGCTCTCCTAATGTGTAAGCGAGTTTTCGTCGCTTGGGTTATTCCTCCGTGTTTACTGCTCTTAACTTAAGATGAGCATTCTTAAAGCACCCAAGATGCAGACAACTAACACGTGTGTCATTCTTAATAGAAAACAATCAAACTATTTCTAAAAAGGTGTGCGTTTATACCACAATTCTTTGATTTCAAGTATATATATCTGTCATGCTATAAAGACCT
>CETS01006285.1_pt1 | contig 11058 bp, 9 predicted proteins | sample 356391 | NCBI WGS metagenome assembly CETS01 (sample SAMEA2622673, study PRJEB7988) | marine metagenome | isolation source: saline water (ENVO:00002010), including
GACCTTTTTGTAGACTTACTGGAAGATAAATCCTACGATGTACGCAGGAATGCGGTTCGTGCCCTGGGAAAGTACGGGAATCGAAAGCATTTGGGGGCATTGGATGAAGTGTTAGAGCGGGATCCCATGATCAGCCGGGATGTCCGGGCAGCAAAAAAGAATATCCTGAATCCGCCTAAAAAACCTGTGAAAAAAGGGCCGGAAAAAGAATTAGAAGAAGCAAACAAAAAACTGGAAGATATTCGAAAGATTATAAAATAATGGATAATCGTTGGTCGGTATGGCTGGAACCCTGCAGTGCAGACACAGTCAGGTATAGAAAATTGATCAGTGAATGCTGCGAAAAATTTTCTTCACCGGTTTTTGACCCCCACATAACCTTATTTGGAAGAGTAGGTATTGAACCAGATTCCACCTTTTCTTTTTTTGAAGATTTAATAAGCAATTATGCTTCTTTTTCAGTAAATGTACTTGGAGTTACTACAGGCGAACCGCCCTGGAAATCCTTATTTATACAATTAGAAGCGTGTGAAGCCCTTTTGAACCTGCAGGCCAAGATAAACGACTTATTTAAATCGTTTCGCCACTACACGTTCGATCCCCATCTGAGCCTGGCATATGGCGATCTGACTATTAATCAAAATGAGATGGATGCTATACCTTTACCTGAAAGTATACGATTTTCTGCTGTAGCTTTTGTCATGACACCTGACACGATTGAGAACTGGAAAAATATAAAAAAATATAGTTTGGTAGATCAGGATAAATGAAGAACCCTTATCTGGTTGTAATCGATGTACAGGAAAAACTATTTCCGGAGATACTTGAGAAAGAAACCTTTTTAAAGAATCTTCAGATTCTTATTAAAGGATTCCAGTTATTTGATTTGCCCATCCTGCTCACGGAACAGGTCCCCGATAAACTGGGACCAACAATTGAGCCTGTACGTTCTATCCTGAACGATACTGAACCGATTATTAAATCGTCATTCTCCTGTGCAGGTGATCCCGGGTTCATGTCACAGACAGACGGGTTATCCATGTACGATGGTATCGTACTGGCAGGCATTGAAACCCATGTATGTGTCTACCAGACCGAGCGGGACCTAATCCGGAGAGGACAGCATGTGGAAGTGGTAACCAATGCTGTTGCATCCCGTGACGCTAATAATCACAGAATTGCAGTAGATCGGATTCGAAATAATGGCGGTTTTTTAACCACGGTTGAAATGGTATTGTTCAATATCCAGGAAAGAGCGGGAGGGGATAGATTCAGGGAATTGATCAAATTGGTAAAATAAACAGGATATTTCTTTCCAATAAAATACTTGGAACTTTTGTTGGACTTTAAAGTATATTCGCCCGATGAGTAAAATAGTCATATCAACAATCTCCATTTTGCTCGTGGGCATTATGGCATTTACACCACTTTTTTCTGTGGAAAATTGCACCATGCCCTGTTGCGAACAGATTGAATTGTCCTGCTGTACGATGGATAAACCAATGGATTGTCCCATGGAAATGGCCAATTGCGAAATGAGTGCTTTTATTCCGCTCATGGCTGCGCCTTTACATGAGATTGATGGAAAGACTGATGTTGATATTTCTTCAATCGTTCAAACGCATTCCTTATTTGAAAGTGCTCCAACTCAATTATTCATTCAAAAGGAAGACTTTCAATATCATCATCCGCCTAATTTCACTTTACCCCTCCTGATTTAAAAATCTCCTCTTTTTAAACGGAAAATTCCGTTGACAGGATTTGTGCATCTTGTTCGAATTCTGATGGCTGTTAAAGTCGAAAATCCTAAAAGGAGATTTATGAAATCATTTCATTACAAAATAAATAACTGCATCATGCTTTGCATGAGCCTGTGTTCCTGTCTCGTTGGACAACAACCGATAGAAATACTGGATCAATACATCCAAACGGCATTAGATAATAATTCTGCTGTAAAACACTCTTTTAGTGTCTGGAAGTCGGAAGAATCCAAAATCGCAACAGCGAAAGGCCTCCCGAATCCAACGGTAAGTTTTGGTTATTTCCTGGAAAATGTGGAAACAGCAGCGGGTCCGCAGGAATACAAAATAGGCCTTAATCAAAAAATTCCATTTTTTGGAAAGCGAACTCATACATCCAGAATCCAATCTGCTCAGTCAAAAAAGGCATATTATTTATATCAAAAACGTCAATTGGTCATCATAGATAAAGTTCGCTCTACGTGGCTGGACACCTATTATTTATCAAAATTGACCGATCTAACACAGCAAAATTTTGATTTGGTGAAAAATTGGGATAGTGTCATTCGATCCAAATATATCACGTCCCGAACGAGCCATCCTGATTTGGTTAAAACCCAAATTGAATTAATTCAATTGGAAGATGATTTACGATCCCTGGAAAACAGAAAGAAGCCAATCCTGGAAAAATTTCGCTCCCTGTTAAACCAGGATTCCCTCGCTGAGATTGTGGTGCCCGATTCACTAACTGCAGTAGTCAGCCCCATTGAAAGGGAAATCCTTATTCAAAAAATGGAAAAGTCAAATTCAGATCTAAAAATGGCCGAAGTTGAAATTGAAAAAAGAAAATTGCAGGTAAAATTGTCTAAACTGAATCGAATGCCGGATGTTGCCATCGGTGTTGAGAAAATTGGAACCGGTGAGAAGGTTGGCAGTCCTTTTAGTGGCAAAGATCCATTGGTGGCGAAAGTATCTCTTGATCTACCCATTTGGTTCGGAAAAAACAAATCAACGATTCAATCCGCATCCTATGGAAAAAATGCAGCAGAAGATCATTTTAATACCACTCGAAATGAATTAGAGGTTCAATTGGAAAAGGTGATTTACGATTTGGAGGAAAGCAGCAGACAAATTCAGCTCTACCGGGATCTGTTAATCCCCAAAGGTTTGGAATCACTGGGCGTGACTGAAATAGCATACCGAACCGATAAAATTGACTTCATTGCCCTGGTGGATGCCCAACGTCGATTACTTCAATTTCAAATGAAATATGAAAAAGCAGTGGTCGATTATTTAAAAGCACAGTCGAGATTGTCTTTGTTAACAGGAGAATTATTATGATGAATTTCAAAAACGAACTGATTAAAAATAAAATAGCTGCTATGCTGATTCTGGTGGCTTTCATTATCGGATTTTTAATCCCGTCTGGTGAATCGAAAAAAACCCTAGCGTCCCATGAAAAATCCACGGAGGCCACTGCCTGGGCCTGTGCCATGCATCCCAATGTGAATCTGCCTGAACCGGGGCAATGTCCTATTTGTTTCATGGATTTGATTCCATTGGAAGGAAATATTAGCGGACTGAATCAAAATCAATTATCCCTGTCTGAAAGTGCCATGAAATTGGCCGATATCCAAACCGTCACTGTTGGATATGGAATCGCAGAAATGGATGTTCAGCTTTCCGGGAAAGTGGAATATGATGAATCCCGAATCAGCAATATCACGGCCTGGGTTCCAGGCCGGCTGGAAAGAATGTTCGTGGATTATACAGGCATTCGTGTGGAGAAAGGCGATCACATGATGGAACTCTACAGCCCTGAACTTTATGCGGCAAAGGAAGAACTCATACAGTCGCGTAAATTGTTCAAGTCTGCAGAATCAAAAACCGGATTCGGGAAACAGACCCTGCAGGCGACCTTGTCTGCAACGAGAGAAAAATTGAGATTAATGGGCTTGATGGAGAACCAGATCAAAGAAATCGAACAAAAAAGCTCTCCGTCTAATATGACAACTTTGTATAGTCCCATGTCTGGAATTGTGATTGAAAAAAATGGTGTGGAAGGTGCGTATGTGAAAACTGGTACGAATATATATACCATCGCAGACTTGACCCGCGTCTGGGTTGTGCTTGATGCATATGAATCAGATTTGCCCTGGTTGGCGTTTGGACAAAAAGCATCCTTCACAACGGAAGGAATACCAGGAAAAACATTTGAAGGACAAGTCGCTTTTATTGATCCTATTGTAGATTCGCAGACAAGAACAGTTAATGTTCGGCTCAATGTCATGAATACAAAGGGTGAATTAAAACCGGGGATGTTTGTTCATGGTACAGTTCATGCTACCATCGGACACGGGGGAAAAGCGATCAATCCTGAACTCGCTGAAAAATGGGTCTGTCCCATGCATCCGGAAATTGTGGAAGAAAAACCAGGAAGGTGTGCTGTATGTGAAATGCCATTAGTTACATCTGAATCATTGGGAATCGTTCATGCACCGGACCATCATTATGAGAGTTTACTGATCCCGGCCAGCGCAGTTTTGCGAACGGGGAGTCGTGCAATCGTTTATGTCAGACTTCCTAACCCTGACCCCACTTTTGAGGGCAGGGAAATTATCTTGGGTCCCAGAGTCGGAGATCATTATATAGTGAAATCCGGGTTGGAAGCAGGTGAAAAAGTAGTGGTGAATGGCAATTTTAAAATTGATAGTGCTATGCAGATCGCAGCAAAACAGAGTATGATGAATCCACGTATAAATAAATATAAAGTAAGTAAGAAAGATAAACTTAAAGTGACAGATGAAGTTATGGAATTCATGGAAAAAGTTTTGGTTCACTACTATGCGATTCAGCAATCACTGGCTGGAGATAATTTGAGTGACACGCAATCAAGTGTGAAGGGATTGAACCAATTGCTCCAATCATTTCAAAATGGACATGTGCAATTGGTTCATGAAGCAGCTTTTCAATGGAAGAAGGTTTACACTCAAATGCAGGAAACTACGACTCACCACCAACATTGGAATTCGATTGATGAAGTCAGGATGGCGTTCAAGAATTTGAGCCAAGCGTTTTTGAATTATGAAAATTTATTTGGCCATTTTAGTGAATCGACAGCTTATGAAGTTTTTTGCCCATTGGCCTTTGACAATTCGGGAGCTTCCTGGTTGAGCCAGAAAAATGAAGTGTTGAATCCTTATTTTGGCGCCAGTATGCTCAAGTGTGGTGAAGTGAAACGTGAATTTCAAGTGACCGGAAACTAATCATGCTTGAAAAAATCATACGATCTTGCCTGAATAACCCATTGGTGGTTGGGATTATTCTCACCGGTGCGATTTTGTGGGGTATCATGGTGGCACCTTTTGACTGGAATTTAGGTAATTTGCCAACAGATCCTATCCCGGTTGATGCCATTCCCGATATTGGTGAAAACCAGCAGATCGTATTTACCAAATGGCCTGGGAGAAGTCCGCAGGATATTGATGACCAAATCACATATCCACTCACGACGGCACTATTGGGAATTCCAGACGTGAAAACGGTTCGATCTTTTTCCATGTTTGGCTTTTCCACGATTTATGTCATTTTCAGCGAAGATGCGGAATTTTACTGGTCTCGCTCTCGTATCCTGGAAAAATTGAATTCACTCCCTTCAGGTACGTTACCATCGAATGTTCAGCCATCCTTGGGACCCGATGCAACTGCCTTAGGACAAGTATTCTGGTACACATTGGAAGGCCGGGATGAAAATGGAAATCCCACAGGTGGATGGGATTTACAGGAATTACGATCCATCCAGGACTGGACCGTGCGATATGCTTTACAATCGGCAGATGGTGTGGCGGAAGTGGCATCTGTGGGCGGGTTTGTGAAAGAATACCAGATCGATGTGAATCCCATCTCTATGCGGGAACATGGAATACAATTAACGGATGTATTTAACGCCGTTCGTCAGTCAAACCTGGATGTTGGGGCACGAACGATTGAAGTGAATCGAGTGGAATACATGGTCCGTGGTTTGGGATTTATCAAATCCTTGGACGACATCGAATACACAGTGGTGAAATCCCGAAACAATGTTCCGATCTATATCAAGGATGTAGCCCAGGTTGCTTTGGGGCCTGCGATTCGGCGAGGTGTGTTGGATAAAGAAGGAGCAGAAGCAGTGGGCGGCGTTGTTGTGGCACGATACGGTGAAAACCCACTGGCGACCATCCAAAGTGTAAAAGAAAAAATAAAGGAAATATCACCTGGCCTTCCTAAAAAATATTTGGAAGATGGCACGATGTCCCAAGTGACTGTCGTACCATTTTATGACCGTACTGGACTTATCCATGAAACACTGGATACGTTAAACGATGCTTTACGGGATGAGATCCTGATTACCATTATTGTGATTCTAATAATGTTGATGCATTTTCGGTCTTCTTTGCTCATTTCTGCCATGCTACCGCTGACAGTACTGTTGGTTTTTATAGGAATGAAATTATTCAGGGTTGATGCAAATATTGTTGCCTTGTCCGGGATTGCCATTGCTATTGGAACGATTGTGGATATGGGCATTGTTGTGACGGAGAATATTCTGCGACATATTGAAAATGAAAAAGGTAAAACCAAAGATTTGATATTAAAGGCCGTTTCTGAAGTGAGCGGTGCTGTCATCACGGCTGTTTCCACAACGGTGATCAGTTTTCTTCCGGTGTTTTCCATGATTGGCGCCGAGGGAAAACTCTTTAAACCATTGGCATATACCAAAACATTTGCATTGGTTGCATCTATCCTCATTGCTTTGATGGTCCTGCCTGTCCTGGCCAATGCACTATTGAGACGGAGAAAGAAACGGGAACACCGTATTAATTTTACGCTGTTTGAACAACTCCCGTGGCTTGGGAATGGAATTGTGATTTTGATGGTCATTTTTATTCTGACCGGAACCTGGTCACCCCTGGGGTATGGAAAGGGGTTTTTCCTTAATTTATTGTTCACTTTGCTTCTCATCGCATTGGTCATGTGGACTATTTCAGGTTTTATTAAAATATATCCAAGAATGCTTCACTGGGCACTTTCCAATAAGAAAAATGCCTTATCCCTTCCAACCTTTGTGACTGCTCTTGGGCTAGTGATTTGGCTGGGATTTGACTCATTCACCGGGTGGATGCCAGAATTTGTCCGGTCTTCCCGACCTTTTGTTTCTATGCGACACACCTTTCCAGGATTGGGAAAAGAGTTTATGCCGCCCTTGGATGAAGGATCATTTTTATACATGCCATCCACCATGCCGCATGCGGGGATGGAAGAATCGATCGATGTGCTTCAACTATTGGACAAAGCACTGTATTCAGTGCCCGAAGTAGTATCGGTTGTGGGCAAGATTGGCCGTGTGGATTCACCTTTGGATCCTGCGCCGCTGAGTATGGTAGAAACCATCGTTGCTTATCAACCTGAATATGGCGTGGATGAAAATGGTAAAACGATTCGTCTCTGGCGGGATCATATTCGGTCGTCCGACGATATTTGGAATGAATTGGTTAAAGTGGCACAAATTCCTGGAACAACTTCGGCACCAAAACTCCAACCGATCTCTACACGGTTAGTGATGTTGCAGAGCGGGATGCGGGCACCCATGGGCATCAAAGTAAAAGGGCCTGATTTGGAATCCATTGAATCATTTGGTCTTGAATTGGAAAAACATTTGAAGAATGTTCCAGGCGTAAAAGCGGATATGGTTTTTGCTGACAGAATCGTAGGAAAACCTTATCTTGAAATTGATATTGACCGAAAATCCATCGCACGTTATGGCATTGCTTTACAGCAAGTTCAGCACGCCATAGAGGTGGCGGTGGGCGGCATGCCTATTACAACAACGGTAGAAGGTCGGGAACGATATCCGGTTCGAATCAGATATATGAGAGAATTCCGGGATGATATCGAATCTTTAGATAAAATACTCATTCCTGCGCCCAATGGCGCTCAAATTCCGTTGGGACAATTAGCGAATGTGAATTATGTCCGCGGCCCGCAAGTGATTAAAAGTGAAAATACATTCACCATGGGATATGTGTTATTCGATAAATTGTCTGGTTGGGCGGAAGTGGATGTGGTGGAATCCGCAAAATCCCACTTGGATGGATTGATTCAAAAAGGTGAATTGGTTGTACCAAATGGTGTGAGTATTGTTTTTGCCGGAAGTTATGAAAACCAGATTCGGGCAACGAAAAAATTAGCTGTAGTTTTACCTTTGGCTTTGGCCATCATTTTTTTAATTCTGTATTTTCAGTTTAAAAGAGTATCAACCGCCCTTATTGTTTTTAGCGGTATTTTTGTTGCCTGGTCTGGTGGGTTTGTCATGCTCTGGCTTTATGGTCAGGATTGGTTTATGAATTTCAGTCTGTTTGGTGAAAATATGCGGGATCTATTTCAGATGCATCCTGTGAACTTGAGCGTTGCCGTTTGGGTGGGTTTTCTGGCTTTATTTGGTATCGCCAGTGACAATGGTGTTATTATCAGCACCTATTTGGACCAAAGTTTTAAGCAGCGGAAACCGGACACTGCCAAAGATATTCAGGAAGCGGTTGTATTTGCCGGTGAACGCAGAATACGCCCGGCCATGATGACAGTGGCTACTACACTTTTAGCGCTGATTCCCGTACTCACCTCAACAGGGCGCGGTGCTGATGTGATGGTTCCCATGGCAATTCCCACATTTGGTGGGATGGTTTTCGCGATCATGACAACCTTTGTTGTGCCCATCTTGTATTGCGCCCTTCAAGAAAAGAAACTTTTATATCGTAACAGACATTTTAAATCTGTATTAAACTAAACCCTGACAGGAGATAATAATGAAAACAATCATATCAATCCTTTCATCCGTGGTATTTGCAGCCTTGATTGGGTGCGGTGGTGAACATGTAAATGCAGCTGTGAATACTCCAACAATCCAATGTGGGATGTGCCAGAAAACCATCGAAATGGGGTTAAAAAAAGTTCCAGGTGTGACCCATTCAGCCGTTGACTTGGAGACCAAAACAACGACAGTTGTTTATGATATGAAAAAAACAGACTTGACTCAAATTGAAAAAGCCATTTCTGAACTGGGCTATCAGGCCAATGAAACACTTGCGGATCCTTTGGCATACGAAGCATTGTCCGGATGTTGTAAAGTGGGTGGAATGTAATTCGTATTTTTAAATAGAGGTAGGAATCCATCCCTTTTTATGTTTGTCAATTCTCACATTGCATCAGGTTATCTTGCCGGGAAAATAGCTAAAGATGATTCCAAATGGATCGTTCTTTGGATGGTGGCCGCCACAATCCAGGATATTGATGGGTTATGGTCAGACACGGTTGCTGGGCACCACAGTATACTGCATACACCGATTTTTTGGATAGCTGTTTGCGGGATTGTTTGGTGCATAGGTAATTTCCGAAAAATTCAAGGATTAGAAATGGGTGCAATGATTGTTTTGGCTGCTACTATGCTTCATCTTTTCACCGATTGGATCACTGCAAGAACCGTTGGCATTCAATGGTTTTATCCATTTTCAGATACAAATTACTGGGTTTATCCTATTTCTCCTGAAAAAGGGAATATACCTATCTGGGAAATGGTGGTACCACCCTATATCAATTTTTATTTTGAAAATAAGATTTTATCCTATGGAGAAGTTGGATTGAATATTTTAGCGTTAGGGTGGTTTGGGAAAACATATTTAGATAATCATGAAAAATAGTATTTCATATTTATTCTGTCTAATAATCATTGGGTGCACAGTACCAGAATCAGACAAACTACCTTTTGGTGAAGGAAGCAGGTATCCCCATTTAACTAAAAACTATTCAGGAGGATTATTAGTCTCCTGGTTCGAACCGGTTGATTCAACAACATTTGGATTATTTTGGTCTGAGTATGATAAAGGAGTCTGGTCAAAACCCGGGTTGATATATTCTTCAGGAGATTTTTTTATTAATTGGGCAGATTTTCCATCTATTTTTCACTTTAGGGATAGTGTATTCGTCGCCCATTGGCCTGAGATGAGTTCAACAGGAACCTATGACTATGATGTAAAATTAGCTTTTTCGATGGACAGAGGACTCTCTTGGAGTGATCCGATCATTCCGCACCGCGACGGTAAGAATGCAGAACATGGATTTGTGTCTTTTTATAAGGATGATAAAGAGAATCTTGGCCTGGTCTGGCTGGATGGACGGCAAATGGCAGGGGGCCATGGAGGGCAAGGAACCCCTGGAAACATGAATCTCTATACCACTTCATTTGATCAAGATCTCATTCAAAATAATGATATATCGATAGATGCCATGGTCTGTGAATGTTGTCCTACATCCGCTGTGCAAATCAGGGATGTGACTTTAGTTGCTTACCGCGACAGGTCCGAATCTGAGTTACGAGATATAAATATTCTAAGGAAAGTAAACAGTATATGGCAAGACCCTTACGCCATCCACGATGATGGATGGGTCATTTCTGGATGTCCGGTCAATGGACCAAAACTGGCAGAAAAGGATAACAAGGTTGCTGTCGCATGGTATACTGCTCCTCATGGTGAACCAAGAGTGAATGTTGCTTTCTCGAATAACCTGGGTGAATCATTTTCTTCTCCCATTAGAATTGATTCGGGAAGCTCTGAAGGCAGGGTAGATATTACGTGGTATAATAATAGTGCAGTAGTTGTATGCTGGTTAGAAGCGCAGGATGGATATTCGACCTTAGTTTTTAGAACGGTATCGGAAGATGGAATACTTTCTCCCATACAAGACGTTGTAACTCTGGCAGGAGGCCGAGGCATCGGCTATCCTCAAATGGAATACCTGGGCAACGAATTATGGTTCCTGTGGACCGATTTTGATAAAAAAAATGTTGTAATGTCAAAAAAAGTGTACCTTTAAAAAATGCTTTGTAAATTGCCTAGAATGTGTAATTTCAATCTGTAATCCGAGAATATGACTTCATGAGATTCATAAAAAGGCTATTGGTATGTCTAATTCTGATGGGTGTTCTGCCCATTTCAGAAGCAGGATTTGTACATGCTGATTCTGCTGAACAACAGAAAAAGAAGAAGAAAAAGAAGAAGAAAAAGAAACCATCTAAGAAGAAAAAGTCTTCCAAGAAAAAGAAAAAGTCTTCCAAGAAAAAGAAAAAGTCTTCCAAGAAAAAATCCAAAGAATCAGCGCCTTCTGCAGAAGCAATTGAAGCTCCTCCAGAAAAAAAGAAAACAACACGATTCAACACTGCTGCCTATGCTGATGAATTGTTTAATCTGACAGGGGAACTGCAGGCTTCTAATAAAGAACTGGCTCG
>CETS01009821.1_pt1 | contig 11041 bp, 9 predicted proteins | sample 356391 | NCBI WGS metagenome assembly CETS01 (sample SAMEA2622673, study PRJEB7988) | marine metagenome | isolation source: saline water (ENVO:00002010), including
GTTCTGAGAGAGGTTTAGGGGTGAGATTCCCCTTTACCTACTCGACATTCGATTCCTTCATTTCATTTCAGGATCTTCATACTTTTCAGCAAAAGCTGAAAAGCTATTTTAGGAACTTTCAACACCATTCTTTTTTTAGTAATAAATGGAAGTTATGTAATTTTAATTTATTGACAATCATATAACTAAGCTAATTTATTAATCCATAATAGATGGTTTATATTGATGTTATTTGATACTCATTTTCTCTTAAAATCACATACTTATTATATCTTGAGCGTTTTCCTTTTCTTTTGATATTAAATTCTATGTAACTATATAATTACCGAATTTATTTATGGTAAAATGATACAGGTTAGCGTTCAATTCAATCTTATTCACTTACTTCCCATAGCGCCATCGCCGTTACCTTTTCGGTAACCAAATAAAAATTCTGAACGAGTAAGAACTTATAAAAAAGAAGGCACGACTGGTTTATGCAGTTCGTCTCGGGCAGAATTTTAAACTTTGTGAAGAAATAGGTTGTGGTAATCTTTTTGCTTGGCGAACGCTGTCGCTTTTTCTGCGATAGGGTTCAAGATAGTGTAGTGAACCGCTTTTCTCGGAATGAAGCCCTTCGCGGAATGCAGAGGAATGGGGTGGAACGGTTTGTAAATGCATAATTCAAATACGAAAATAGTTGATTGCTAGTATTTCGAGACGACCCTTGTTGATTAATAGGTTGATAAGTTAAACGGATATCGTAATTGTGCTTGAATGAAATTCATATATTGAAGAATAAATTATAACTACAATGGCAAAATTTGAAGTATATCAAGATGCGAAAAGCGAATATCGATTTAGATTAAAGGCTGGAAATGGTCAGACCATACTAGCTAGTGAAGGCTATACTGCTAGATCTGGATGTATGAATGGTATTGAATCTGTTCGAACGAACTCACAAGATGATAACCGCTTTGATCGAAAAAAATCCAGCAATGGAAAACATTATTTTAATCTGAAAGCTAGTAATGGTCAAATTATAGGGACTAGTGAAATGTACGAAAGCGCAACAGGTATGGAAAACGGTATAGAATCTGTAAAAACGAATGCTCCTAAAGCCACCATCGAGGAAGTATAGAACGTCTTTTAGACAAATAAACTGCTATTTCTTGCTAATATGATGGTCATTAAATTGGCGAACGCTGTCGCTTTTTCTGCGATAGGGTTCAAGATGTTTAAGTGAACCTCTTTTTTCGGAATGCAGCCTTTCGCGTAATGTAGAGGAATGGGGTGGAACGGGTTGAAATGTAATTTTGTTATTCTACTTCTAAGGCTAATTCATAACGAGTACTCCTACCGCCACCGGTTGGAATAAGTATGCCTTTGCCTACTAAATCTTGAAGATCTCGAGTAGCCGTAGCTTTTGAAGTTTTTGTGATACCTGTATATTTACGGGCGTTCATACCACCTTCAAAACCGTTTGGGCCTTCTTCTAACATTCGTTGAACAGCACGCAATTGTCTTTCATTCAATTGCTCATTAAAGCGGTCAAAAAAACGAGTTTTTTTTAAGGTAAAAGCAACTTCTTGAGTTGTTTGTTCTTGAGCTATAAGAACGGTTTTCACAAAATAAGATATCCACTCCGTTATATTAGTTGATTTTTGCGCTTTTTCAAGATGGTGATAATATGCTTTTTTATCAGCTTCTATACCTCTTGACAGACTGAGTAATATAGGTCTATTCACATATTGTGAAAGCGCTTTTTCTGAAATACATCTTCCTAAACGACCGTTACCATCTTCAAAAGGATGTATACTCTCAAAATACAAATGTGCAATAGCTGATCTTATAATAGGCTTCTTGATGGGATTCTTTCCTGATGGGCTACTATCATTAAACCATTGTATAAATAGTTTCATTTCATTCGGTACGGCATCGGAAGGTGGTGCTTCAAAATGTACTTTCTGTTTACCCATTGCTCCAGAAACAACTTGCATTGGTTCTCTATGGGTTCTCCAACTTCCAACAAGTACATTTTTTGCTCCCATCATTAAGGATGAATGCCAATCAAAAAGTGTTGACTGCGTCAATGGCTCTGAAAAGGTTTCCCGAACATCTGTAAGTAAAGCCGCCATTCCTGTTGCCCGTTGGTCTGAAACCACTTCATTTGGCACGTTGAGTCCAAGATTATTTCGTACAGAAGACTTAACATCCTCGCGATCAAGATATTCGCCTTCAATTTCTGATGACTTCATTGCTTCAGCAACCATTGTTTGGATAACTGTTTCTAGCTGTTCATTTCGGTCTAGGCCTTCTAAATAACCATCTAATTGACCTATACGAGACATATAATCAAACAATAAGTCTTCAACATTTTCTAACGAATATGTGAAGTTAGGCCATTCTGGTTTTTGCCAATTATAAATCATTATGAGCCCATTAGCATTTTTATTCGGCTCAAATATAGTGATATTTTGAGTTGATTATGTTGATTTATCGGCTCAATTTTAAGTATTAACAATAAAATGTGTGTTCAATTGTAAACCCAACTAGCTTAGATATAGCTTATTAAATTACTTTTTAGAATGAATTACTCATTCAACACTATAGGTTATAGGGTAAACTAAAGATCAAAAATATGTAGTCGCTTTCTCGTATAGATTTTTACTCTCAAAATAAATTTCTAAGCAATCTGTTATCCCCAAACTTTGGCTGTTTTTGAATCAAACACATTAACCTTACATTCAAATTTATCTTGTATACTTTTGATGTATTCTAAATCTCCTTCTGAATACACACCGATATATATACTAAATAATTTCTCCCCAGATTGCGCACCGTATTTTGCCGCCTTGTTTACTGCATCAATTATATGATAATCGTATTCGCCAAAATTGAAACCAAATGAAATTAACGAACCAGTTATGTTGCACAGGTTTTCATAACAATAAGTGAGGTATCTGTTATGATATATTTGTTTTAACTTCTCGGTACCATCCCCAGCTGTCACAAAGATCGGATAGTCTTTACTCTCCATTCTTGATTTTATATTTTCAAGAAGATATTTACGAGTAGTATATACTTCTTTTTCAATTTCAATACCTGTGTCAAAAATGGGTAAAGTCCCGTGAATGTGGTAAACGGTTTGTTCGTCCTTATATTTACCCCAATTTAAATCAGCAAATTCCGCATCCTCATTACCACGACGAGTTTGAACTGGATTTAAGTGTTCACGACCAAAACCATCAATCGCTTTTTTTGATTCGTTTCTCATTAATACCCAATACAATAACAAGTCATAATTAGTAGAAAACACCTTCCCCTCTTTTTCTAAATATTCATTCAAAAAATCAAAGCAAGCCTTACTTTTATCTTCGCCAACTTCAAAAACGTGTTCTGGATGTAATGCGCTAACAGCGTCAATTAGACTTTTTTGCATTAATTGGTTTGCATCAGTTAAAGCGTTTATCATATTTCCATCTATATAAAAAGCCTTCGCTAACTCAATAAAGTTATCTAGTTGCCTCATAATTAACTCAAAGTTTTTAGTGTTTATCACTTCGAATAATTTTGACAAAGTTGGGTCTTCTAATTTCTCTATAAAATCATATAAAGCGTTGTATGAAAAAATAGTGTGGTCGTAAGACATACTGAAACCATTACCCATAATGAGGTGTTTTGGTTTAGGTCTTGCATTTAATTTTTGCAATACTTGTTGATACGACGGAATATCCTCTATCTTTAAATCTGCTTTTAAATTTCCTTGTGCCATTCTAATTTTATTATTGTGAACCAATTAAAATTTAATTGTGATAAAACTTGTTTCTAAAGGTTTACTGTCCTTCGGACTTGGATGTGTGTAAAGCATAATTACTCAAAATTTTCTATAGGTTCGAAATCATTTAAAAACGGGTTTAAGCTATTGTCCGCTGCGTGTTTAGCTAAAATCAATCTACCGTCAATTGTTGTAATACACTTGCCGTTGAGTTTTTTAAAATTATCTTTTATGTAATCGTTTGTTTGTTCTTCATCAATGGTTGATTGATAGAATGTAAATTGACTTAGTTGTGGATTATTGAAGTAGTCTATAAAACCGCTCCTAAAAATGCTTTTCACTTCAAGTTGGAACTTCTGCAAACTGGTAGGTGTGTAAGCGGTGTAGGCTTTAAGAACAAAAAGGAAATTGATAGAATACTGATGAACAAACAGCGTATCACGGTCAAAAAGCCTGTGTTTCCAATGGTATGAGCAACTGGGCTTATTCGACTTAGGTTCTATTTGATGATTTGAAAAATCATTTTTATCAGTTATGTGACCGTAAATAAAGAAGTTAGGCGTGATATTATAGCCTTCCGTCAAGTCATCACGATAAACTGCTTTTTCATTGTAAAATCTATCCTCATTATTCCATAAGTCGATGTTGTACTGAATAATATTCTTTGCATAGGTAATTTGCTTGTATTTAGATAGATTACCTGCTTCGCTATTGGGTTTGTAATATTTGGAATCACCTATATAAAAGATGTTGCTGCGGTCAATAATGGATTGGTCTTCGTAAATATGGTCTATGAGTTTACCGTCTTGATTTTTCTTTAAATGCTGAATAGATTCATCGCTTGCCACGTTATCGGTAAATAACTTATCAATCATATCTTCAAATATGATATTGTAATTATTCACGCAGAGGTATTCTTCTTTGTCCTTCTTGCTGCTTGCCTTGCTATTATTGGTAAAATAGAGTTCGCACAGCTGATACATTCTTCTGAGTGTATCATTGAAATAGCGATATTTTATTTTACGCAACTTGGACAACCCATATTCATTTGCACAAAGTCGGTCAAACTTAATTCCTGTTATAAGGTTGTAGGACTTATCAATCTTAAGGTTAAGTTGATGTGCTTGATTGAGTTTGTTTAGAATTGAGAAGTAATAGGTTATGAGTTCTTCTTCCACATTGCGCACCTTCTTCTTATTGCGAATACCTAAATATACTGGTCTACCCGATGCGGTCATTAACGGTAGTGCCTTGCGGACGGTTTTTTCCCATCTCGGTTTAGTTACTTTGTTGGTTACCTGATCAATGTGATGCTGTAAAATGAAATTTTTGTTCTTTTTAAAGAAATTGGTAAAGGCTAACACAATGTCGAGATACGAGTAGTTGTTGCTTCCAATATTCGTGTTTAATTCAAAGGTTTTAGATGGATTCAACAAGCTGTTCTTTTCCCATCTGCGGTTGTACTCAATAAGGCTGTTGTAGAAATATATAGACAGCTCTCGCAACCATTGTAGGTCTTGGTCGTGCTTTACAGATGTGTCTTGAAGAGTATCAAATAATTCTACTGTGCTTTTACCAAATATAGTATCTGTACCATCCCTCATAAAAACTTTTGGTAGCATAAAAACCAATTCGTTGTTTTTATAAGAGTGATAGTAGCCAACAGATTTGATTACTCCTTTGTTTCCAGTCTGTTTGTAGAATTTGAAGTCATCAAAGAGGCCTTCCAGTTGCTTAACTGGATATTCTTGTTCCTCAATTAACAGCTTCATCTTCTTGTTCTTCTTGTGCGTTTTTAGGTTGTTCTTCTATTTCTACATTAATACGCTTGAGTAATGCCGTGAGTTTTTCCAACCCCTTTGATTTAATAGGGAAGTAACTTTCATAGGCTTCATTTTCAGCAAACACCTCGTTCTTTTCATCTTTAAATACATCATTCCAGAGGTAAAACAGCACTTTGTTTACAAAGGCTTCTAAAGTGATAACACCCTCTGCATTAGGTTTAATGAAATAGTTCCCGATGCACTTGTCCATACCGAGTGTTGGTTCGTTTTGGATATGTTCGGTATTGATTTTTGAAATAAAATCATTCCAACTAAAACTTCTATTATCGTCAAGCTGTATGATATATGAATAGGATGGATTGGGCTTGCCTTCCTCTGTAGTCTCGTCATAGCAAATAGGTATATATTCCCAATCCCAACGTCTTTTAAATGCGCTGTCCATAGGGAATAGCGATTGGTCTGAAGTATTCATCGTAGCATATATGTATAAGTTGCTTGGCAGCTTTAAACCGTTTTTCAGTCCATCGTGTTCTGTACCTAATTCTTCTTCTAAAAATTTTTGAAATTCATCTGATGGCGTAACCGTATAGTTAGCATCACGGTCTAAAAGTTGAAAAATATCGCCAAATATTTCTGCACAGTTGCCACGGTTGATTTCTTCGATTGCAAGAAAATACTTATTTTCATTCTCAATGTCTTTCCACGCTTTCACATAGATGTTTGCAAAGGCTTGCGGTACGAATTTGTACTGAATATCAAACTTGCCATCTTCACCCTTTACTGAGATAGGTTTGTAACCACCTACAAAAGATGCGTAATCAAAATCGGGATGGAACGTTATGCGCTCTTTCTGCTCCTGCGGAACACTTTTAAGTATTTGGTCAAGCTTATAGGATTTTCCTGTTCCAGGTGCACCGTAGAATATCTTGTTATTCATATTTTTTGATGGGTTAAATTGGATATTATCGTCAGCATTAATAGGCGCATTGTCTATCTGAATTGATGTCTCTTTTGGGGACAGATTTAGCGAAGTGTTTACTCGCTCATAATATTTAGAAATACTTTCTTCATTTGTAGCATCCTTTAAGGCAAAGTCGTTACCATCATATCGCAAGTAAAAGTGTAAATCATCTTTTATAACACTATTCAAAACTCTTAATGGACCTACATCTTCTTTTTCATCTCTGCCAACTACCTTTCGACCTTCACTTAAATGTGCATAAATGCCTTCCTGCTGAAAAACAGTTTCTTGACCAGCTTGTCTAATTTTAAAGGCGGCTTCTTCTGAAAACGCAGTTAACAGTTTTGACACCTTTTTTTCAGTCTCACCTGTTTCTAAATTACTGTCTGTTATTTGATTGAAAAGAAAGTTTTTTGCAGATGCATCTACATTGACAAGGTCACCTTTCAAAAGCACATCTATAATATCCAGATTAGTTGAGAAATTCAAAAGCTTGCCATAACGTTCGCCACCAGTTCTTTCAGCGGTATTTCCTCGGTCTGCGACAAAATTTATTTCACCAAGCTTCCAATATAGTTGCAATGCGACTTGTAAAGATTCTAAATGCTGTTTGAATAGAGGTGTACTATTTAAGTTGGAAATTAAAACAGATGCTTCTATATCTGCTTCATCTAATTGCTCTTCGAAAAATTCCGTAATTGGCTCTTCCAAGGCGGCTTTTAGTTTAATAGCTATTTTCCCAGCATTATCATATTCATCTGCATACTCAAGGCTGCTAACATTGGATACCACATAAATTGTATATAGACCTGCAAAAAGCTGATTGCTCTTAGGTAGTGAACATTTAATTCCCAATCGAAGATTAAGTTCTTCACGTGGTGTAATACTATTTGGTAGTTGCATAAGCTGTTTGGTAGTCTAGTTTTATAATGTTTGCAATTTCAGCAGCCAGTAATGGCGGTACGGCATTACCTACTTGTTTCATCTGGTTGGTTTTTGTTCCGTAAAAAACAAAACTATCTGGGAACGATTGGATTCTTGCAGCTTCTCGCACCGTTAAGCACCTATTTAATACCGGATGTGTGAATAAACCTGATGAAGGTGTATCAAACCTTGTTGTTATTGTGGCAGCAATATCATCTTCTTTTAATCTTGACCAAGTACCACTATATATTGATTTGGTTTGATGTTCTGGCGGTAATACTTCCCTACCTTTTCCTTTAGGAATAAGGCTTAGTCGCTCTAAAGCAACTTTTGAATGGTTTGTAGCAACGTGATTGTGCAGGACTTTTGAGCCATTTCTCAACTTCTTTTGAAAGTTACTCGTTGCCAATTTTTCATAAGAAGATTCTTGTTGACCTTCGCCAGAATCAATGAATGGCAGATCATATATAGCATCTTTTATACTGACTTTGCTTTTTTTAGGTTTTGGAAAACCTAATTTGTTTGTACCAAGAGTACCAACAAAAAAAGCACGTCTGCGATTTTGAGGTACGCCGTAGTCAGATGCGTTCAACACTTCTGCATTGACTGCATACCCTAAGGTTTCAAATCCTTCAATGATTTCATTTTTGAAAAAGCCATTGGCGGTGGTTAAAATATTTGGCACATTTTCAAGTACAAAGTAATGGGGTTTAAAAACCGTAACAGCATCAATGAATCTTTTGAACATATAGTTCCTATCATCATTAACACTTAATCGTTTCCCCTTTTGTGAAAAACCTTGACAAGGTGGACCACCAACAATAACATTTATTTTACGATGATTTTTTTTCAGTTCTTCAAAATCTACGGTGCTAATGTCTTGACTGTACATTTTAGTTGAAGGGTGGTTTTTCTGATATGAAAGTGCAATATCCTTATCATATTCAATAGCGAACTCAACATCAAAACCTTTTGAAATAAAGCCTTGTGAAAGTCCACCCACACCTGAAAACAAATCAGCAATAATCAGTTTACTCATTTATAATCCGTTTTTTTGACAGTTCATAATATTCTTCTGATAGTTCAATACCTATAAATTTCCGCTTCAGTTTATGAGCGGCTACTCCTGTTGAGCCACTACCCATAAAAGGGTCTAAAACAACATCATTTTTATTGGAAAGATGCTCAACAAAATGCTTCATCAATTTTAAAGGTTTTTGAGTTGGATGCTTCCCAAATTTCTTTTCTTTTGCGGTTGTTAACGATGTTTCCACAAAGTCGTGAACCATCTTCCCATTGTTGTTGAAAACGCCCGAGGTATCTTTATAGACAAAATAAACCCAAGCTTCTGTTGAATTCACAAAGTGAATGTTCATATTTCGTGGCATCGGATTAGTTTTATGCCAAATGCCTGTTGTCTTATAGTAAAAGCCGTATTTGGTTGCAAGTTTAATAATTGTTTCAATTTTAATTAAAGACATAAAAAGTAATAAAGAGCTACTTTTCTTTAAAACTCTTGCGCTCTCTTTAAAAAAATTATCCATTTCATCTTCCCAATCCTCTTGAGAAAGATTGTCCCAACCTGCATAAGCAAATTGATTTTTTCGCATTTTTACCAGATTAGTATTTCTTCGATGCATAAATTCACCTAAGTTATAAGGTGGGTCTGTAAGGATTAAGTCAACAGAGTTAGAGTCTATGAAAGAAAGAAAATTTACGCAATTCCCATTTCCTAATAAACAATTTGGGGCTATCGACTCGAATGTGACATCTTTATTGGTAGATGTAACAAGAAATTTTTCATTCAAGTTATTCTCATCTAAATAACTGAACAAGTCTAAACTTGGCTCACTAACCAAGTGTTCTTTGTATTCTGTAGGATAGGTTAGCATACTATATATTAAGTTTAGCTTGTGTTGCACTTTTCGTTTTGATATACTTTACTTTTTCCTCGGCAAGTTTCAAGGTATCCTCGTTACACGAATTCTCTATCAGCTCGTAGGCGATTTTCTCAGCAAAAAATTCCGCCTTTAGAACATCCAAATCTAAATTGAAAGTATCGGCTATCGCTGGCAGATAGCCCGAGTCTAATAATTTTTTTCCTGTTTCTACTTTGCTCAATGCACCAGAATCCATTCCTAACTTTGCGCCCATTTGGGTAAGGGTAAATCCTTCGGCTTTACGCAACTCTCTTAAATATTCACCGATTGCTTTTTTCATCTTGAAATAAATATCTTGCTAAATATATCTTGACGAAAATAACAAATTAATTCTATAATTTTACTATTTTATAAAAATCAATTCTAAATCATATGAAATATCTCTTCATCTGCTCCGCAAACAAACAACACTCAAAAACGGCTGAAGACTATTTTACTGAAAAGCATCCTGAATACAACTTTAAAAGTGCGGGCACTAATATCAAAATTTGCAGAAAAGAAGGAACTACCGAACTCACTGAGGATTTGTTAGAATGGGCCGACAAAGTTTACGTGATGGAAAAGAAACATCTTGATCAGATTCAAAAGCATACAGGCTCTAAGTACTTCTCAAAAATTAACGTATTAGGTATTCCTGATATCTACAAATACTATGATTCTAATTTGATCACGATTTTGGAAGAAAAGGTGTCTTTCTAAAACTACCATTATAGTGGTAAAAACATCCTAAAAAGCATCAAATCTACCATTATAATGGTTTTTTTAACTCTCCTCCGATTTAAGATTGTTCAACGACATATCTTAGTAAACTTTCGAGAAAAGTACCAATTTTTAGTGCTTTTCTCCAAAGTTTACTATAATTCGCTCTTAATAATTTTATTTGAACTCACTTATGTTGGTTTGTATACCTAACTCGCATAAATATCCCAAAACTCACAATTTTTTGTTAAAAAGGGGCTAATTCGGTGTCACTAAATTTTAAGGGGCGTTTTAAGTCCTGTAAATGCTATAAAAATCAGAATTTGGATAGTTCCTCTTTCTCCGCTAAAAAGCCCCGTATCGTAATGATAACGGGGCTTTTCTTTTATAGATGCTACGATAGGTGCCAGCTTCTTAAATTTTATGGGATCAAGTCCAAAATGGATCAATTCTAAAATCTGGGTTTTTACGATTTTAAGAATATAATTTAATCAAGCGATATATAGAAATATTCGGTATTCCTCACTCCTCTAAATCGTGATCTAAAAGCCTTAAAAGAAGAAGCTAAGGCAAAACAATGCAGTTTAAATCTTTACATAATAAAAGTATTGGTTAAGGACATAGGTAATATCCCCAATGAGGCTACTAAAGCCGCTATTGTAGAAGCTCGAAATGGAAATTTAGAACGAATTGATAATATCGATGATTGGTTAGACAACCTATGATTATGGAGTTTTCCCCTTTAGTTGAATTTATTTTAAAAACTTTCTCAGATCTCTACTTCCGTGAAGAATTCGTACAATACGAATATGATTAGAAATAATTCTATAAAATATGATATGAGAAGAAAATGGAAAGCTTAATAAGCCTTCCTTTATTTCATTACGTTGTTTACCAATGTTTGGATTTTTTAAAAGTAATTCAAAATAAGATCGTAACTCAATTAAATACTCTATAGCTTGATCTTTTCCGAATT
>CETS01161688.1_pt1 | contig 11020 bp, 10 predicted proteins | sample 356391 | NCBI WGS metagenome assembly CETS01 (sample SAMEA2622673, study PRJEB7988) | marine metagenome | isolation source: saline water (ENVO:00002010), including
CATAGACGTCGCCTGCGCGGATGGTTTCTTCTGTGCCGAAGGCCGCCTGAAGCTTTTCGCCGTCTTTGACATCTGCGGCGCGCTCCACGCTCCACATGAGCTGAGCGAACTCATCATAGGTGCTGAAAATGACGCCCAGATTGCGCGGGAAGGTCTCCGTTCCGGGCGCAGCAAATGGCGCGCCGGTAGACGAGCCAACAAGCGCAATTGACTGGTAGGCGTCGGGCATAGCCATGGCGGCGTTGAGGCTGGTCCAGCCGCCCATGGAATGGCCTTCCAGGCCAATCTGGTCTGGATCGACAAAGGGCAGGCTGCGCAAATACTGCAAGCCTGCAGGGCCTCCAAAGCCGTCTGCAAAGGCTGTGTTGGTGCTGTAGCCATGTCCGCTCTGATCAAGCGCCAGAACCACATAGCCGCGGCGCGCAAATTCAATGGCAAAGGAACTCTGGGTTTCGCGCGAGTTGATATAGCCATGTACGGCCAGAATACCGGGTGCCGGACTGGCCTCACTGGCGTTCTCGGGCACGTAGAGATAGGCTGACAGCTCACTGCCATCCTCAAGCGGAATGCGAATATCGCGCACGTCAGTGCCGCCTGACGATTGCACCAGCGATGCAACAAAGCTTCCAATCACAATGAGCGCGAGACCAGCCAGAAGGCTGATGAATGACAGGCGCATAGCCCTTCCTCCCCAGTTTATTCTTTTTAGTGGGGGATTAAGGCGCTGAACCGCTGATTTGTCGACAATTATGTCGGATCGTGATTCAGACGCTCCGCCGCTTTTTCGCCGACGGCCAGTGATGACGTAAGGCCCGGGCTTTCAATGCCGAACATGGCCACAAGACCAGGAATGCCATGAACATCCGGCCCATCAATGCGGAAATCGGAATGCGGTTCGTCAGGGCCGTGAATCTTGGGCCGGATGCCTGTGTAGTCGGGCACGAGCGTATCGTCTTTCAGGCCCGGCCAGAAGCGGCGAATCGTGGCGTAGAATTGCGGTGCGCGATCAGTCTCGACTTCATAGTTTTCTTCTTCGATGAAGTGAAGATCGGGGCCAAAGCGCGCCTGACCGCCAAGATCGCGTCGATAGTGCGTGCCGAGTGCGCCCTTGATCGGCATGGGGTAGATAAGCCTGCTGAATGGCGCTTTGCCCTGCAGCGCAAAATAATTGCCCTTTCCGAAGTACACTTTTGGGATCAGCTCGGCGGGAAAGCCTTCAACCCGCCCGGCAACGTCAGCGCAGCTCAGGCCAGCGGCAAGGACAACGCGCTCGGTCGTGATTTCCATCGGGTCTGCGCCGCCAGTTCGCACAGTGAAGCCACCGCCTTCCAGCGGCGTTACGGCCTCCATGGGGGTTGAAAGCACCACACTGCCGCCAGCGTCCTCAATGCGGCCCTGAAGGGCGGTCATATAGCCGTGGCTGTCAAACGTGCCGCTATTGGGAGAAAGGAGCGCCGCGACGAGGTTCAGTTCTGGCTCCAGCGCGCGCGCCTGAGCTGCCGTGAGCTCTTCCATGCCGGGAACGCCGTTTGTGTTGGCCTGACGGAAGATTGCCGCCAGCCCGTCAAGCTCGTTCTCCTCGACGGCGACCACGAGTTTGCCGCAGCGTGCATAGTCGACATGGTGCTGATCGAGAAAGCGATAGAGAAGATCAGCGCCTTTGACGCAAAGCTCAGCCTTCAGAGAACCGGTTGGGTAATAGAGGCCCGCATGAATGACTTCAGAGTTTCTGGAGGAGACCCCGTGGCCAATCAGATTGCCGCTCTCAATGACGATGGGCGTGATACCCTGCTGCACAAGCGCGAAGCCGGTCGCAAGGCCAACGGCGCCCGCGCCCACGACGATCGCTTCAGTATCAAATGCCGACATTATTTTTCCCAGACGTTTCGGAAGAATATGTGCGCATCAGCGACATAAAAAAAGGCAAACCGCAGCCTGCCGGTTCGCTTTTGCATCACTGTGGCTATCAGGCAGCGACGGTACGTGAGGCGGCGGCTCTGTTCAGGCGGGAATCATATTCATGAAAGACTGGTGGGCCCGGAGGGACTTGAACCCCCGACCAAACCGTTATGAGCGGTCCGCTCTAACCAACTGAGCTACAGGCCCTGCCAATGCAGGATGGCGAACTTACCCGTTTTTGACCTGACGTCGAGAGGCTCGGGAAGAAAAACTGCCCGATGAGCCGAAGATGAATGAACGCGCCATTCTGATGCCGGGATTACTTCCTAGATAGAGGCCATAGAGAAGGAGTTTTCCATGACGAATACACTGAAAAGCACTCTGATGGGGGCGGCATGCCTTGGCATGTTCTGCGCCGCTATTCCTGCGCAGGCACAGGAGATGTCGCATATGAATCACAATTCCATTCAGCCAGAGACGACTCTGAGCATTTCGGCCGACGCGGAAGTAAATGCCGTGCCAGATATGGCGACGATTTCCGGCGGTGTGATCAGTGAAGCGCCGACAGCCGAAGAAGCACTGCGCCAGAACTCAAAAGATATGGAGGGCGTTTACAATGCGCTGAAAGAGGCGGGCATCCCGGAGAAAGACATTCAGACGTCTAACTTCTCGCTGCAACCGCGCTATGACTATCCAGAAGACGGTCAGCGCATTCTGAGAGGCTATACCGCCACCAATCAGGTGACCGCGAAAATCACCGATATGGACAATGTGGGGGCCGTAATCGATGCCATGGTTTCTCAGGGCGGGAACAGCTTTAACGGTGTGAATTTCTCGGTCGAAGATCCAAGCGATCTTCTGGACGAGGCGCGCCGCATGGCGATGAAAAAAGCTATGGAACGGGCTGAACTCTACGCTGAAGTGGCCGGCTATTCGGTGGCGCGTATTGTGACCATTAATGAGAGCGCGTCTTACAATCCGGGCCCGCAGCCCATGATGATGGCACGTATGGAATCCGATCAGGGTGGCCGAACCAAGGTCTCGGGCGGAGAGCTGTCCTTTACAGCAAACGTAAACGTCCTATTTCAACTTGAGAAATAAGTTGATCGGGCGGCTCGGGTCCATTGAAGACCAGTCGGGCTTCTGAGACTCCGAGCCAAAAAAATGCCCGTCTCCTCGGGGAGGCGGGCGTTTTTATTTGGATATGAGATTTTAGAGTCGCTGTGCGACAACCTCAAAGCCTAGGCCGCTTTGACGACGTCGTTTTTTTCGTTGAGGAGCACGACGCTCGGTGAATAGTTGCGCGCTTTTTCTGCTTCGACCTGGCCGAACGTGCAGATGATCACACGGTCACCGACCTGAAAGTGACGCGCCGCCGCACCGTTGACGCCGATTGTCTTGGAGCCGCGTGGCGCTTCAATCGCGTATGTCATGATGCGCGAGCCCGCCGTGACGTTCCAGATATACACCTGTTCGTGCGGCAGGATGCCGGCTTCGTCGAGCAGATCCTGATCAATGGAGACCGAACCTTCATAGTGCAGGTCACACTGGGTGACTGCAGCGCTGTGAAGCTTGGCTTTCATCATGGTCAGAAGCATTAGTTTTCTCCGAACACCCTATCACTCGAACGGTTTTTTGGCCTTTGCTTCTATATAGGAAGCAGGTTGACGCAAGGTAAGTATCTGACTGTTGTTGCGTCTGCGAACCGTTTGATCGGGCTTATGCCCGAAGACAGTTTATCCGTAAAGTCATTCGGCTGGATCGAGCGGCAGTGTGAGTATTCGCAAAATAGAAAACGGCGCGTTGCAATGCAGCAAACGCGCCGTTGTTATGGGGGCTGTGCCGGTCAGTCGTTCAGATAGATGACCGGTAACATGATGGCGCTTGGCCGGTCCGGCGTCATGTAAATCGTGTTCTCCGCGACGCGTGTCTCAACGCCCGGACCAGGATTCTCACCCGTGTTCGGGTTCACATCAAAGCGGGGATAGTTGGAGGAGGAGACGGTCACCATGATGCGATGTCCTTCCTCAAAAGTGATCGCCGTATCCCAGAGATCCACCTCCATCTCCTCAGGCGCATTGGGCGTCATCATGGAGATCTCGTCCGGCATGCGCCCCTCGCGATAGCGGGCGCGAACAATGCTATCGAGCACGATGGCTTCATACCCGTCCGGATAGACATCAATCAGTTTGACGGTGAAGTCGGTATCCGGGCCATCCGTTGCTGCGTGGAGCTTCATGGTGACCGGGCCAGCGATGACAACATCCTCTTCCAGAGGCGGGGTCATGAATTCCAGATAATCCTCCCGGTCTTCAATGACGCGCTGGTCCATCGGACCTCGTTCAAAGGTAAGATTGGCACCGCCCACAGTCGGGACCGGGTTTTCCGGATCGAACGTATAGCTAATTGTGTCGGCTTCAGTCGGCTTGTCAGGCGACAGCGTGCCATCTGCATGGAGGTAATAGGCGCGATCGCGCGGGGCAGGTGGCCAGTCGCCAAACTCCAGCCAGCGGTTCTTCTCTGAGAGGGCATCTTTGCGCGCCGAGGCCATCATATAGGCGCGCACGGGGGCCTCATCCATAATGCCGTTGTCTTCGCCTTTCAGCCAGTAATCGAACCAGCGAATTTCCTGATCCACGCCATCGATGGAGAGGCCGCGGAGCCCGCCTGCGTCATAATTGAGGTCGCCAGAAAGCTCGCCATGGCCAAACGGGCCCATGGTCAGCTTCTGATTGCCGCGTGCGCCCTTCGCGCCCTCATTCTGGAGATAGACAAAGTTGCGAACATTGCCTTCATTGAAAATGTCGTACCAGCCGCCGTAATTATACATCGGGATGTCGATATATTTGCGGTTCTCATTGATTTCGCCATTCGCCCAATAGGCCTTGTCCGGGTAATTGGCGGCATTGTTTGAGATGACCTCTTCAGAAATGCCCTGACGGCGTGACCAGTCCCCGGAATCCTTTTCCTTGAATGCACCGCCAATGAAAGAGCCTGTGGTGCGCGATGATGGGGCGACGACAACAAATGCAGCTTCCAGATGCGGTGGGTTGTAGGTGGCCGCAAGATTACTGGTAATCCCCATGGCAGACGCGCCGGTTATGCCAACTTTGCCATTGCACCAGTCCTGGTCGGCCATCCATTCTACGGTGTCATAGCCATCAGGGCCATCATCAACAAAGGCCCGGTAGAAGCCTTCGGACCGACCTTTGCCGCGTACATCCTGGACCATGAAGGCGTAGCCCGCGTCGGTGTACTTCTTGCCAGCATCAGCGCTGCCATACATGGCGTCTTTCAGATAGGGCGTCCGCGTGACAACGCAGGGCCAGGGCCCATCGCCTTCTGGCAGATAAACATTACCCGCCAGCACGACTTCATCCCGCATGGGGATAGAGACCTCGATCGCCCCTTGCGGTGGAGTATAGCTCTGTTGAGTGGTCGCCGCTTCCTGCGCGCTCGCAAGCACGGGCTGAAGACCAAGAATAGTGGCAGCGGCAAGCGCGGCCTTGAATGTGCGGTGCATGATTGTTTCCTCCTGTGACGCCTCTGCGGGCGCTCGACAGTGTATAGCTGTAGCATGACCTACGTGCGGAACAAGAAGCGCCCACGTGCGACAAGCAAACGTGATCTCGGCACGAAAGCGGGTCTCACGCGTTTCACTGATGCAACAGCAAGGAGGTACGACATGGCAAAGGATCATGGTTCGTCCATCAAGGATGACGAGACGTATGAAGAACTGCGCAAGCAGGGCGAGTCCAAAGAGAAGGCTGCCCGTATTGCGAATGCGCAGGCCAACTCCGATCAGAACCCGTCAGAAAAGGGTGGTCAGGCGCCGCCTTATGAAGAATGGCATGTCGATGAGCTTTATGACCGGGCCAAAGAGCTTGGCATTGAAGGCCGGTCTGACATGGACAAAGACGAGCTGATTGAGGCGCTGCGCAATCACTAGGCGTGTCCCCGCACATAGGGTCTCATCTGGAACGGGCTCTCATCGCACGCATTGCTCCTTTGTAGACAAGATAAAGGAGAGACCATGGCTGTGCTCATAGCCGGAGCGAATGGCCAGATTGGCCAACACCTCGTAAAACGCCTCGTAAAAGCCGGACACACTGTGAAAGCAGGTGTGCGCGCCCCAGAACAAATTTCAGATATGCGAGATCTGGGCGCAGAAGGTGTTCTGCTCGACCTTACAAAACCCGAACTTTTCCCGTCTGCGCTTGAGGGCGTCGATCAGGTTGCCTTCACCGCCGGTTCGGGTGGCGAGGCTGTTGAGGCGGTCGACCGTGATGGTGCCATCTCGCTGATTGATGCAACTGTTCAGGCCGGTATACCCAGATTTGTGATGCTGAGTTCTGTGATGGTGGACGAGCCGGAGAAAGGCCCGGATGGCCTCAAGGATTATCTCAAAGCCAAACAGGTCGCCGATAATCACCTGAAAGGCACGGATCTGAGTTATACAATTATCCGTCCGGTGGCGCTGACCAATGATGCCCCAACCGGAAAAATCAAAACCGATGGTATCGAGTTTGCCAATGCTAGCATTCCGCGTGCAGATGTTGCGCACGCACTTCAGGTTGCTGCGGAGCTGGATAATAAGCCGCGCGATATCATTGAGATCGCATCCGGCGATGCCGCGATCGAACAAAGCATTGGCGGCAAAGTCGCCGCCTGATCGTTCAGGCCGCGCCTTGTTCCCCGCGCGGAAGGCCCGGAAACGGGCCTTCGCCAGCAACAAAGTGATCAAGTTCGATCCCAGTAGCTGTTTCCCGCGCCCGGATGACCGTCTCATTTGTCTGTTTGACGGAGAGAACATCGTCGGGCGTGAGGCCAGCAAGACGACCCACCATCACCCGAATAATGAAGCCATGCGCGAGGATTGCCTGAACCCTTGAGGGGTGTTCAGCAGCCTCTGCAAGGAAGCTGTCTGACCGGACTTCTAAGTCTTCAAAATTCTCACCATTGGGCGGACGATAGCCATAGCGATCATCCATCCAGGACTGCCACTGGTCAGGGTCTTTCGTGCGGATGTCAGCATAGAGCTCACCCGACCAGTCTCCGGAACTCCATTCTTTCAAACGATCATCCCAGACAGGGTTCTGCGCCAGCGGCACATGCTTGCCGATGAGCTCAGCTGTCTGTCTCACGCGCCCAAGCGGCGAGGCCCAGACATGCTCAATGCCCTGACCGGCCAGCCATTTGCCGTTCGTATCAGCATGGCGAATGCCATTTTCGGAGAGCTGTGAGTCCCATTGCCCCTGCATACGGCGTTCGGCGTTCCATTCGGTCTCGCCATGGCGGACGAAATACCAGATGCGGTCGGGCTTTGATTGGGTCATGAAGGCCTTGGAGGTTTGCTGCGGGCAGGACCGCCCTTAACCCCGCAGCTAGCGTATTTCAATGCGCTGTTCTAAGTCGACCTCGTATTCCAGATCCTTCTCTGTTTTGAAGCCTTCATTGAGCGTGCGCGGTGCAAAAATCAGTTTCTTCCACGCCCTTCGAAAAGAAGATTTGATCATAGGGTTGTCGCAGGACACGCGCACATTCTCTGGAGGTCCAGCTTGCGGCAGGTCAAATTTGATACGGCAGGACCCGCCAAAGCCCTCGACAGCTGAAGCAGCTGAGAGCGAGAAATCCAGTGGGCTGACGGACCACTCCTTCCAGATGAGCATTTTGGATTCCGGCATGGCGTCCAGTGCACTCATATAGAGGTCTTCGAACACGCCTGCCTTCACACAGTCATCCCTGGATTTTGCGTAGGACACCATGGCGAGATAGCCGCCAAATTGGACGAGTCCGTTGTCGATTAGTTGTGTGATTTTCTCTGCGCTTTGCAGCGTTTCCGGGGCTGGCGCACCTGAGCATTCCTGTGCTGCGACCGGGAAACCCAGTGCAAATATCACCCCAAGACACCAGAGTCTCACATCCCGCCGCATACGATCACCTTTCAGCCGCGCAACTCACCTCTAGGGCGATATATGCAGTGGTTTCGTCCGTCGAGAAGAGAGTGCGAATCCGTGGCTTATTTCGGGCGCTTGTCTGGATTTTTGGCAAAATAGCGCTCTGCATAATGCAGCGCGGCGGCATGGTGGCACTGGTTGGGTGTTACGCCTTCGAAGTTCAGATAGTCCTCATACTTCATGGTGAGGACTTCGATGTCTTCGGTTGCGTCGAGGTTCTGTTCGGCGACCTTTTTTGCGCCGAACGCCAGAAAGAAATGGACCTGATTGTTCTGAGTTGCCCAGTTTGAGTAGGCCTGACCGGTCTTCACCCACTCTTTGGCCTCATAGCCGGTTTCTTCCAGAAGCTCGCGGCGGGCCACGCCTTCATAGTCGGTTTCCCCGGCCTCTGCGCTGCCTGCCGGCAGGCCTAGGGTGATCGCGCGGCACCCATGGCGATATTCGCGGATGATGATGAGATCGCCCTCTTCGGTGAAGGCCAGAATGGCCGCCCATTCCTTGTATTCCAGAATGTGAAAGTCGGGGATGACCTGACCATCGGGCAGCTCAACGGTATCGGTGCGCACACCGAGCCATTTATCTTTATAGGTCTGTTTGCTCGAAAGCACCTTCCAGGGTTTCATGCGGGCTCCAAGCGCTATTCTTGACGTACAGTCGGTTTTGAAAACTCAGGCTGCAGCTGTAAAGCGGCTCACCGACAAAAAGCGAGTCTCAATCGCTCAGTCTGGCTGGAAAATTGGGATTGGCCGCTCAGAAGGCAGTGAAGAGCAGATGGACGAATTACCAAGGAGAAGACGTCACCTTTGCCTGATCGCCAGCCAGGAGACGAACACACCTAACGCGGAGATGATTAACGTCAGCGTGCCTTGAAGATATTGAAACATGAGAAAATTGGCATCTTGGCGCGAACCAATCCCATTCTCAGGAACCCTGTTTCCAATCGGAACTCCGCCTGGGCCCCAGTCGCTACCTGTTGGCGTGGCTTCATGGGATTGCGTTGGTCCAGTGTTTGTCGTGGGTGGCCAGTTTTCTGAGTCGTTTCGAACACTGACATCGGCACCGTCATATCTGAGTTCGGAATGTCCGTAGGCAGGTCGATTCGCTGCTTGATTCGCGAGGAAGACATTCAGGCCTACGATTGTCGCTACCGTGACTAAGAGTATCCCGCCTACACGTGCAAATTTCGAAGCCAAACCTGATCCCCCAATCACCGGCTATACCTCTTCTAATAGGCCAAATTGTTTCAGCCTTAGCAATAGAAAGTTGGGTTTAATTGAATGCAGATTGTGGCCTCGGCCTGGTGTCTCGACCCTGTTTTCCTATTCGCCCGGCTTCAGATGGCGGTTCAGGAACTGCATACGCGTCCGCATGAGGTGTTTCTGAAGCGCTTCGCCGCGAATGCCATGGCGCTGGCCGGGATAGGTCATCAGGTCGAACAAAAGACCCTTTTCCTGCATCTCGGCCATCAGGCGTGTGGTGTTGTCGAAGGTGACATTGTCATCAGCCATGCCATGAATGAGGAGGAGCGGTGGCAGCTCACCTTCCCAATTGTCGAGGTGATAGAACACGCTCGACTTGTCATAGCCGTCGGCATTGTCCTGAGGCGTGTCCATATAACGCTCAGTGTAGAAGGTGTCGTAGAGCGTCCAGTCGGTGACAGGCGCGCCTGAAACAGCCGCAGCAAACGTATCCGGGGAGGCCTGAAGGAAGGTCATAAGGGTCATATAGCCGCCATAGCTCCAGCCCTGAATGGCGATACGATCCGGGTCGACAAAAGGCTGGTCCTTCAGCCAGGACACGCCTTGCAACTGATCGCGGACTTCCGGCCCGCCAGTCTGGCGATAGATCACGTCCTCAAACTTTTTGCCGCGATTATATGAGCCGCGATTGTCCAGCCGGAAGACGATATAACCTTCATGGGTGTAGAACTGGTCGGTCACGCTCTCCCAGTTGCGCGAAACGCGCTGAACATGCGGTCCGCCATAGACCTCGATCAGGACTGGATATTGCCTGGTCTCGTCAAAGTCCGGTGGCAGCTGGATGGAATAATACAGCGTCTGGCCGTCTTCCGCAGTCAGCGTGCCGTATTCGGGCACCGTGTGGTTGGCAAGGTAAGGATAGTAGGGATGATCCTTATCCAGTCTGTTTTCTTCAATCCAGGTGATCAGTTCGCCGTCTGCCGTGTAGAGGCCGGTCTGCGGCGGCTGCGTTGGCGAAGATGACGTGCCGACGAAGGTCTGACCATCCGGGCTCATTGTAATTGACCAGGATTTTCCAGCTTCGGTGATGCGTGTGGGTTCCGGGCAAACTTTGGTGACCTGCGCGGCGCCTGGTGTAGTGTCGTAGCAGGCACTGTCCGGCAGGCGCTCAAAGCCTTGTGCTTCAAGTTCATCATCCGACATTGGCAGCATGGCGCGATAGAGATGTGTCTCCAGCGGCGTATCGAAGGTTGCCGTCAGATAGAGCGTTTTGGTGTCGTCCTGATAGGACGCGATACTTTTGACGATGCCGGCGTCTTTATGATCTTCCAGAACCGGCTTCATCCCATTCGGGCCGATGATTGCCGGCGTGCGGTAACCCGGCACTTCCACTGTGGTGAGCACGGTGAGTTCGCCCATGGTTTCGGCATCGCCCGGCGTACTGGAAACGGTCACGAAGTCGGAATTGAGGTTCACCCAGTTGCGTTGGTCTTCGGTGAAAAACGGTTCGGCCTCGAAGCCGTTCTCTGGCCAATGCTGGGTTGCTTTGATCTCGGTCTGGTCACGATTGACGGCCTGAACGACAAGCGCGCTGCCGCCCCAATTCACCCGGGCGAGATACTGGTCTGTGGCTGGGCCCCAGTCCTCGCGGCGCCATGTCGCTTCTGTGGTATCGCCGGTTTCGAGATCTTTGACGAAGAGATCGACGATGGCGTTTGGACGCCCGGCGCGTGGATAGCGCTGGTCGATCACTGTGGTTTCTTCGGCGGCAATATCAAAGCGCTCGATCACATCGACTGTGCTTTCATCAACCTTGGTGAAGGCGACATAGCGCTCATCCGGGCTCCACCAGTAACCGGTATATCGGCTCATTTCTTCCTGAGCGACGAACTCGGCCACGCCATAGGAGATCGCATTGTCTGGCTCTGCGTCAGGCGTGATCTGGGTTTCTTCGCCAGATGCAAG
>CETS01161477.1_pt1 | contig 10855 bp, 8 predicted proteins | sample 356391 | NCBI WGS metagenome assembly CETS01 (sample SAMEA2622673, study PRJEB7988) | marine metagenome | isolation source: saline water (ENVO:00002010), including
TCAAGCGTTTGGGTTAGGTGCGCATTTGCCTGGCGTTCAAACACCAAACCACTATCAACATGATAGCGGAACATAGCATGGCCTAGTGTTTGACGAGGCAAAGCGTTGTAAGAATGCAATGCATAATAATTATTAACCATTTCTATGGCTGGATTGATAAAACCCCAGGACTTAGATTGCAGGGCTGATAACACAGGATTGATATAAAATCGCTCGCCTTCTGGCACCAATGCTGCATGCTTTGTCCAGACAAATTTATCAAATTGACTTTCAATAGCTAAATTAGCATTCCACGGTAAATCATCATAATTACCCAGTGCGGCAATTTGCGGTAAACGTTTATAAATATCATCCAAACGTGGTTCGTTGACTGGCTGTAGCGTTTGATAGCCTTGTAGCAAACCCCTAATCGTCCAATTAGGTAAATTATAAACCAGTTCAGCTTCGCGTAGTAATTGCCTTTCAGTTAGAATGGCAAAGTTTGAACTAAAATCTTGTAAAAAATAATTATCCGATACTTGTTGATAATTTAATCGAAAGCGTAGATCAGGCGTTACACGAGTTAAGTTAGTCACATGCAGCGACCAGCGATTGGTACTTTCATGTTGTAGTTTAGGATATAAATGGGTATTTTCAGCTAAAAAATGTTTATACGCATTATCTTGTGGCAAAGCTTGCACATTAAGCTGACTAAAAGATTGTTGATTTAAATATCGAAATTCACCGCCTAGCATCAAGCCACGTTTGCTATACAGATGAGGTGTGAATGTGGCATCAAAATTTGGCGCCAGATTCATATAATACGGCAGACTTACATCGAACCCACCAATGTTGCTACTACCTATTGTTGGTATAAGAAAACCTGATTTTCGTTGTTTGGTGACGGGAAAATTCAAATAAGGTAAATATAAAACCGGATATGACTTTAAATATAACTTAGCGTGTTTGGCAATACCGGTGTTATGTGGCTCATCCAATGAGAGATAGTCAGCACGGATATGCCAAGCATTATCTTGTGGTGCGCAAGTCGAATAGGTGGCCTGATGTAAAATATAACGCTTATTTTTTAATCTATCTATACGAGCGGCCTGCCCCCAACTGGGTAAAATAGCCGCGGCCCGTGGCGCATTAAAGCGATAAATGACATCGAATACTTTACCTGACTTATCACGCGGATCAATTTCAGCTTGACGCGCAATCATCAAACGCTCTGGCTCAAGGTAGGTTACCTCGCCTAATAATTTGATATGGGTAATTTGTTTAGCACGTGCATCACGATAAATATAGGCTGTTTCGGCACTAACCATACGATTGTGTTGTTGTACTTCTACTTGGCCTGAAAGGGTTGAGCGCCCCTGCAAATATAACGACGTTCGCAAGGCTTTAATATTAATTTCATCTTCATAAACTAAAGGTTGTAACACAATGGGTTGATAATATCCTTGACATACAAGGGCTTGTGGGCGTGGCTGCCAGCCTAAACATTGTGCAACATGCGCACGTAAAAGTGGCGTTAATGGTGCATTATACGGTATCACGCAGGCAGTGACCGCTTCTCTTAACTCAGCACCATACGCACAAAAATTGCTAATACAACTTAGGAAGCTTAAAAAAAAGCATATATTGCGTGATTGAGTCTTTGTTTTAAATAACGTAAATTGCAAGCGATTTAATAATTTAAGCACGATACGCCTTAACACAAAAATGCCTTATCATCGGTAACCAAGATAGGATGTTTGGATAAAAAAGGCTTTGGAGTATAACATGCATTTTTTAAAAAACGCACTGCATCAGTGGCTTAATCAGGTACTCGATGAACCACCTAAGAAGCTTATACCGTTGGCCGGCGACGCCAGTGCGCGCCAATATTATCGCTTATACCTTGCCACCCATACCCTTATTGTTATGGATGCGTCTGCTGATAAGGCTTCTCTGCCAAATTTTTTAAACATCAGTCATTTTCTTAAAGGACATGCTTTTTGTGTGCCGATTGTTCATGCCTTTTCAAGCGAAGAAGGTTTTATTTTGCTTGAAGATTTTGGCGATACGCTTTTATTACAACAGCTTACTTCACACAATGTTGAACCTTTTTATCATAACGCGCTTGCGATATTAATTAAGCTGCAACGCTTACAAGCGCCCCATGAACTTCCCGTTTTTGATAAAGCGTTTATGTTAGAAGAAATGCGCTTGTTTACCGAGTGGTTTTTGACGCACCATCTTAAGTTTACTGTAACACCAACAATGCTAACCCAACTGCATAAAGCACTGTTTTGGCTTGCCGAAACCATTGCAAATCAACCTTACGCATTAATTCATCGTGATTATCATTCTCGCAATTTAATGGTGATAGCGGATGCAACACCTAAGCTTGGTATCATTGATTATCAAGATGCCATGTTAGGTCCATTTGCCTATGATGTGGTGTCGTTATTAAAAGACTGTTATATCGAATGGCCTTGCGCTAAAAGACATGATTGGCAGGCGTTTTTTTATCAAAACTCAGACATTGCCCAGCAAGTGATGAGTTTTGATGATTTTAATCGCGCAGTTGATTTGTGTGGCATACAGCGACACTTAAAAGTTTTAGGCATCTTTGCGCGTTTGCACTTGCGCGATAAAAAATCGCACTATTTAGCCTATTTACCGCGCACATTAAACTATATTTTAGAATGCATTTCACAATTTCCTGAGCTATCAGCACTTCAGATTATGTTAAACAGGGTGGCACTATAAATGAAAACCGCTTTTATACTCGCTGCTGGGCGCGGCGAACGTTTAAAGCCTTTAACACTCACAAAACCCAAAGCACTTACAACCATTCAAGGCAAACCTGTTATTGCATACCATCTTGCGCGTTTGGCTCAGGCAAAATTTGAACGCGTCGTGATTAATCATGCTTATTTAGGCGATCAATTGCGCCAGTACATTGGCTGTGGTCAAAAGTGGGGGCTTGATGTGCATTATTCACCTGAGCCTCCTGGCGGTTTAGAAACAGGTGGGGGTATTTGGCAAGCGTTACCTCTTTTAGGGCCAAAACCATTTATCGTGATAAATGCTGATATTTATATTGATTATCCGTTTGAACATTTAACGCTACCAACCGCTTCATTGGCGCATCTTATCTTAGGCAGTCCTGCTAGGTATAAAGCGCCACCGAGTTTTGGCTTAAATGATTTGGGGCAGGTTAATAATAATAAGCAATTGGCGTATCTGGGTGTGGCAGCTTTTCATCCTAAAGCCTTTGATAAACTTAACATGGGTCGTTTTTCTGTGGTGCCATTATGGCGCGAGCTTGCTGCACATCAACAATTAACGGGTCAGTTATACCATGGTGCATGGCATGATATTGGCACCATAGAAACCTTGGCACGAGCGCAAAAGCTTGTGCCTGCTTGCTTATAAGCCAGGGGTGTTATGTTGTTTTGGCGCAACTGCAGCATCCTCAGGCATTCTGTGATTTGATTTTGGTATATTTTTAGACAAATTCTGAGGTTGATAAGTTTGCTGTTTAACACGAGCATTTAAACCCTGCCGAGCACAAAAAGCTTCTAACCCGTTGTGAACGTCGGTAAGTGTGGTGCTAAAGGCGCTTGGGGACACCTTTTGATTGGCGGTCGAATCTTCAGAAACATGGATGAGTTGCCCTTCTTTAATCATCATTTGATTCCCAACCAACCATGCATGCATTAAATTTTTAAGGTGCGTGTTTTCAGCAGGGGTTGGTGTTTGACCATTCATTAAAAATCCATATTGCATATAAGCCTGCTCATCAATGGCAACCGCGAACGTAATGTCTTTTTTATCTTGAGCAAGCAAATCTTCTCTAGCTTTTTGGCCTAACTGATGATTTAGATGGTAAGACTGAGTTGCGGGCATCTTACCTTGCCAATGGTTGGCATGCCTTTCATGCATCGCAGCATTGACATACCTTTCAAGTGTTTGGGCAATCTGTGCAACCTCAGGCAATTTTTTTAGCTCGGCTTGACGCTGCCAATAGGCCGCAGTCTCAGGTGAGTGACGCGCAAGCTGCATACAATTTTTTATTGCCTGGGTATCTGGTGAACGAAAAGCGTCATTCTGTCTTATGCTTACTGGTAAAACCATCAATATGCTCTTTAAAATAGAATAAAATCATTATAGCAAAACGTATTAATTTTAATCAATCTTGCCGCTCAGTGTGAAGGTCAAATGCGCTAAATTTTTTATCCTTGATACTCTCACTGGTAAATTCATCCACTTGAATGGCCTGCCAACGCAATTCCTCTAAAGCTAGAAGTTGCGTCATTTCGGTTTGGGTTAAACGATTAGCATGTACTTCTTCACTTAATTTTGTTTTAAGTTGACGAAACGAGTGGTGCTTATATTTTGGTATTTTAGCCATGAGATCATCGTGCTGAATAAGTGCTTGTAACGCCATCTCCATTCTATCTAATGGTTGATTGGCATCATTTGTCCAGTGTAATGCTTTTTTAAGCTCTTCACGATAAGCATTATTAGCCACCATAAGCTTGGCAATGTTTGTATCTAATTTATCGCAAGGCGGCTTAAAGCGGCTACCAAACGGAAATATCACCAAACGAATCAACCCGCCTAGCACGCGCGAAGGGAAATTTTGACAAAAAGCCACCAATGCTTGTTGAGCCTGATAAAAGCAATAAGTAACCGCCCATTCGGCATGCAGCTCCATAGCTTTTGATTCATGATGCACTTTAGCTAGACGCAATGCGGCCATGGCTAAATATAAATAAGACATGGCATCAGCAAGACGCGCTGATAAGCGTTCTTGACGTTTAAGCGCACCGCCTAAATAAATTAAAGCCAAATCAGCAACCCAGGCAAAAGCATAGCTTAAACGTGCCAATTGTTTGTAGTATTTGCTAAGTTTGCTGCGTGGTACGGTGATAAATAAACCTGCTGTCCAGGCACTACACACAGTCTTGGCAAAATTATGTAAAAAATAGTCTACATGCTGCCAGAGTAACTGGTTAAATTTCGCTTTATCTTGATGTTGTATGGCATAAAACTCTTGACGTATAAAAGGATGACAAGCCATCGAGCCTTGGCCAAAAATGAGCAAGTTTCGCGACATAATATTGGCACCTTCAACAGTAATCGTAATTGGTGCACTGGTGTAATATTGCGCCAGATAATTGCGTGGCCCATTCACCACGGCACGCCCAGCATGAATATCCATGGCATGATTGATAATCTCGCGCGCAAGTTCCGTGTTGTGGTATTTGGTGATCGCTGAGGCAACTGAAGGTTTTTTGTGATTTTTTAACGATGCAAGCGTTAATTGACGGGTAGCATCAATTAAATAAGTCAACCCCGCAATACGTGCCAATGGCTCTTGAATACCTTCAAACTGGGCAATCTCAACATGAAATTGTCGTCTTAAGCGCGCAAACGCACCTGACATCATATAGCTTACTGCTGCCGCACAAGTGCCTAAAGCCGGTAGCGAAATAGCGCGACCCACCGATAGACATTCAACCAACATAGGCCAACCATGCCCGGCTTTTGATTGGCCACCAATAATCGCATCCATTGGCACAAAAATATCATGACCACGAATACTGCCATTCATAAAACCTTGATTGGCCGGTAGATGTCGATTGCCAATTTTAAGATTCTCAGTGTCACGCGAAATCAGAATGCAGGTAATACCTTCCTCACCAACACCCGCTAAAAGATTATCAGGGTCTTTTAGATTCACCGCCAAACCAATTAAGGTTGCTATCGGTGCTAGTGTGATCCAGCGTTTATTTAAATAATTAATGACCAATCCTAATGTCTTTTTACCGTTAAGCATTTTTTCTGTGACAATGGCTTGGGTTTGAATAGAGGTCGCATCACTTCCCGCTTCAGGCTCGGTTAGGGCAAAACAGGGGATATCAAGCCCTTGGGCTAAGCGCGGTAAAAAATGTGCTTTTTGGGCATCGGTACCATAAAAGTTTAATAATTCGCCTGGGCCTAATGAATTAGGCACCATCACCGTAACAGCTGCTGCACCTGAGCGGCTGCCAATTTTCATCACAATGTCAGAGTGCGCACGGGCCGAGAAAGCTTTACCGCCATATTGCTTTGGAATAATTAGGCCAAAAAAGCCTTTTTCTTTTAGAAACGTCCAAACTTCTTCAGGTAAATCCTGGTCTTGCGCAATTTGCCAGTCATCTAGTAGTTGACATAATTCGGCTGTTTCGTTATCTAGAAAAGCTTGCTCTTCTGGGGATAATTCAGCAGAAACCTCAGCCAATTTATCCCAATCTAATTGGCCACGAAAAATAGCTTGTTCAAACCAAGTGTCTCCGGCATTTAGTGCTTGTTCTTCTGTCTTAGACAGTTTTGGTAAAATATGCACAGCGCGCTGATAAATTTGTTGGGCGATGGCCGCACGCCAATGCGCAAGATGCGCAATTGCCATAATAACCGCGACCCCTGCCCATAATACTAGCGCCACCGGCCAATATAAGTTGGTCACAAATGTGGTTGTAATAAGATATAAAAGGCTGCTTATCTCCCAAACCAGCAGCGGCAACCGGTTACACAATATAATCAAAGTTATGGCAAAATAAAGCAGAAATAGCAGCATATTCATCCGTAATCATCCCTTTTTACTTGGCGTAGAATGTATCATCCTAGCAGGAAAGTGAAGCAGTCAATAGTGCTTTTATCGACATTTATGCTTAATAACTTTAATGATTAGACAAGCGAGAATTAGACAATCAAAGTTTTACTATGCTTACCTGGTAGCTCTTGAACGAGACGCGGCACCAAATAGCCTGGCAGGCGTGCTTGTAACTGTTGATAAAGTGCTGAGATGGTAGCAGAGCTTAAATCAAAATGCGCAGCTCCGACTACTTTATCTAATTTGTGCAAATAGTAAGGTAAAATACCACAATCAAATAACGACATACTTAAGCGGGCCAGTGTGTCAGCGCAATCATTCACGCCTTTTAATAACACCGACTGTGACAACAACACACACCCCGCTTGTTTTAGCAATAGACATATTGCTTGAATTTCTTCGTTAATCTCTTGAGGATGATTGATATGTAACACCATCACTTTGTGCCGTGACCAGCTTTGCAATACTTGAAGAAACTCCTCATCAATACGCTCAGGTAATACCACCGGTATGCGGGTATGAAAGCGTAATGTACGCAACTGTGTTAATTCTTTTAATTGCTGCATGACCGATTGAAGCATGCTGTTACCCACCAAAAGCGGATCACCACCGCTTAAGATAACCTCATCAATCTCAGGATGTGCTTTTATATAAGTTAAAATGTTCGAAAAAGCTTGGCCATCTAACCGATTTTGCTGATAGGGGAAATGGCGCCTGAAACAATAACGGCAATGAATTGCACATGCCCCGGCAAGCGTAATTAACACCCGATTGTGATATTTATGAATCAACCCTTGATGCTTATTGGTTTGAGATTCAGCCAAAGGGTCAAGCACGTAGGCATCCACCACGTTAGTTTCCGCCGCTTGCGCTAGAACTTGGAGCAAAAGCGGGTCATTGGGGTTATTAGGTTGCATGCGAGCCACAAAGCCACGAGGCACCCGTGTTTTAAATTGCTGCTCTGCATCAATACTGGCACAAGATTGCGGAAGATTTAAAAAACTCGTTAGCTCGCCGGCTGAACGAAAACCCTGGGCTAAAATTCTTTGCCAGCTCATATGGCTTACTCGCATTAAAAAGGTAAACTTGTTAAAATTTGGACTTTAACCAACTTAAATTAAAATCTCAATAAGTGGAGAATATATGGCGGTTTATAGTACCAATGAATTGAAAAACGGCTTAAAAGTTATGATTGATGGCGCACCTTGTCATATTGTTGATTGCGAATTTGTCAAACCAGGCAAAGGACAAGCATTTACTCGCGTTAAAATTCGTAATTTAAAAACCAATCGCGTGGTTGAACGCACGTACAAAACCGGTGAAACTTTACCTTCCGCGGATGTAGTTGACGTTGAAATGCAGTTTTTATACAGCGACGGCGAACATTGGCATTTTATGGTGCCAGATAACTTTGAGCAATACGCGCTTAGTGCAGAAGTTCTAGCTGATACGGCGCAATGGTTAAAAGAACAAGATATTTGTGTGGTGACTTTATGGAACAATGACCCGATTCAAGTATTACCCCCTACCTTTGTCACACTAACCATCACAGAAACCGACCCTGGTATCAGAGGCGATACTTCAGGCGGTGGCGGTAAACCTGCGGTACTCGAAACAGGTGCTGTGGTACGCGTGCCACTTTTTGTGCAAACCGGTGAAGTTATCAAAGTTGATACCCGTAAAGGGGAGTATGTTTCACGAGCGAAAGATTAATCGTTTAACAGCAAGTGTTCTAACGCTTTATTCGCTATTCTGGCATTTAATACATCGCGACCAAGATACATTTTGGGCAACCACTGGGTGATAAGACGCAGTGGTTTTATAGTTTTTACCCATGCTTTCATCGCAAAAAGTGTCGCCTCTGCGGCATTATGCCGCCAAATATCGGCTAACTTGATAAGCTCGCTATCATCAAGCCAGGCCGCTGCACTTGCCATAAAAAGCCAAATATCGCGAGCCTGCGCTTGGGCTAAATTCATGTGCTTTAAGGGGTTTTCTTCTAAATCAAGCCAAAAAATGGTGTTATTTAAGACCGTCATATCGCGCAGAGCTGGGCGACCATGGCATAAATTATGGTCATGTATATCGCATAATGCCTGCATTGCCTGATGAAGCCATTGAACCACGTTGATCTTAGACTGTAGCCTAAGCCATTTATCAAAGCGCATGCCCACATCTGCTAAAATGATAAACGCATCGGTTACCACCCACACTTTGGGCACATTAAGGCGATGATGAGCAAATTCGGCCAAGCGCTTGGCCTCAAATTGTAAACTCAAAGCGCCGCCGGTACTTGCTGTTGTCGCAAACATGGGCAATCGACATGCTCGAGCTAAATAATTTTGTCCGTAATGCCAAAAGGTTTGTTTTGAATACGGTCGTTGCTTGACCCAAAAAAGGTGTGACTTGTAACTGATTTGCTGCACATAACGTTTAGGTTGATGACAGCAAGCGTGTTTAGCTAGTTGGATTAATTCATCAACATCGATTTCCATCTGACTACCCGCCATTATGTTACTTGATAAGCGAGTGAAAAGCGCTTTTTATCACATAAACGTAAGGCTGTGAGTGCGCCACCCCAAACATAGCCGGTATCAAGTGCTTCAATACCTGGTATCGGGCAAAGCCCTTTTAACGCCGACCAATGACCAAAAACAATACATGGCTTGATGGCTTTGCGCAAAGGCGTGGCAAACCAGGGGTAGGATGTATGAGGAATATGCGTAAATTGTAAGCGACCATCAGCCGCGCACCAACGCATGCGCGTTAAATAATTAATGATACAGCGAAAACGTGCAAAACCCTCTAAGGTTTCTGACCACATGTCAGGTGTATCATCAAATAATGCTTGCAATGCTTGTTGGTAATTATCACCTATTAATATTTGCTGAGCTTCTAAGGCGTAGCGTTTGGCTTGGGCTAAATCCCATATGGGTGCAATACCAGCATGACTCATCACTACGTTTAAACGAGCATCATGAATTAGCAAGGGTTGGTGCCGCAGCCAGGTACCAAGCGCGTCTTTATCAGGTGCATTTAATATGGCTTGCAAAGTATCATCGGCATGATGTTTTTTTGGCGTTGCATAAAGATTACGTAATAGATGTAAATCATGATTACCAAGCGTAATTTGTGCTTTTTGCGGTAATGCTTTGATAAAACGCAAAACCTCGAGAGATTGTGGGCCGCGATTGACTAAATCACCTACAAACCACAAACGGTCTATTTTATCATCAAAATGTATCAGGTCTAAAAGCTTTAATAAGCCGTCATAACAGCCCTGTACATCCCCTATGGCGTAATCGGTCATTGAGCAGACAACTGTGGGTTTAATCCAGATGAAGGCGCTGAGGATAACACAGGTGCCCAAAATCCTTCACGGGTTAAATGGGTAAGTGTTTGAGCAACATCTGTATGACTTAAACCCGTATCATGCATACATTCTTTTTGATGAATTAAGGCCACCGCCGATAGGGATACCGGTTTCGCTTGAGCCTCATCATAACATGCCACCTCGTTTGGCAGTAAAACGGCATAATCGCGACACAACACCCCACTTAACATGGGTTGACCATTGGGTTGATTCACACGATGCATGACCTGACCCTCAGCATTTGTTTGATGCAGCTGAAGCGCTAAAAAACCTTTTTGTACCGCCTGCCAGCTGTTAAATTGCGGATGATGTTGCACAAATAACTTAAAGACATCAGGACACAATAGCACACCTCCTGGCACACCTAACAAAGGAGGTTGATTGACCATAAGCGTACCCTCACTCAAAGACTTGGTCAGCCATTGACTAAATTCAATGCCCGTATTTAACTCAAGGGTTGTATTAGACGCACGCTCAGTGAATGCATTTAGGCGATGGTGTGCAGTTTTTTTAGCAGCAACATTCATATAAAGCTGATATAAATAACGCTGAATGGCTAAAGCATCGGCACGAATCAATATCGCCCCAAGCGTCCCGGCGCGATGCACATCATCATTTAATAACGCTAACCATACCGCTAAAACTTGTGCATCAGAGGCAATCCACGCAAACCCATTATCAGGCATGACACTGCGTGCGAGCAATGCATTCACGCGGGTGCGCAGCAGAGCGTCACCTTCTTCTTGATGGCTATAACCATAAAACGCGCCAACTTTAGGCAAGCTTTCAATTAAGGGTAACCAGGGTTTTAGATAAAGACCATGACCATCATGTACTTGCACGGTTAATTC
>CETS01030746.1_pt1 | contig 10783 bp, 9 predicted proteins | sample 356391 | NCBI WGS metagenome assembly CETS01 (sample SAMEA2622673, study PRJEB7988) | marine metagenome | isolation source: saline water (ENVO:00002010), including
TACCTCACAAATCCGATCGCTCGCGCTTCGCTCACCATGGCGGAATGTTCTCTTCAAAAACAAACGCTGGAAGTCTCCGCCGCAGCGGAGTAGGGGTTCGTCATGAATCAGTTTCTTGCCTGGACAGACAATCCAATCCTGCTCGTGCTGCTTTCGCTGGGACAGATCCTTGCGGTCACAGTGGTCTTGCTGCTGAGCATTGCGTTCCTTCTGTATTTTGACAGGAAGGTTCTCGCTGGCACCATGCTTCGGAAAGGGCCCAACGTTGTTGGACCGTTTGGCCTGCTTCAGTCTTTTGCGGACTTTGGTAAGTTCGTTCTGAAGGAAATCATCGTTCCAGCCGGTGCGAACAAGACAGTCTTTTTCATCGCGCCAATCCTTTCCACGGTTCTGTCTCTGATCTGCTGGGCGGTAATCCCGATTGCGCCAGGCTGGGTGGTTTCAGATCTGAACGTCGGTGTTCTGTATCTCCTCGCCATGTCGTCACTCGGCGTTTACGGGGTGATCATGGCGGGTTGGGCGTCGAACTCGAAGTATCCCTTCCTTGGCGGCCTGCGTTCAGCGGCACAAATGGTCTCTTATGAGGTGTCTATCGGTTTCGTACTCGTTACCGTGATCCTCCTTGCCGGATCTATGAACCTGACAACGATCGTTGAAACTCAAGCCGGTGGGTTCTGGAACTGGTATGCGTTCAAGCCGCAGACCATCATCGTCATGTTCCCAATGCTGGCGATCTTCTTCATCTCAGCGCTTGCAGAAACAAACCGTCCACCTTTTGACCTTCCTGAGGCTGAGTCAGAGCTCGTTGCGGGTTACCAGGTTGAGTATTCCGGTACGCCGTTCCTGCTCATGTATCTGGGCGAGCAAATTGCGATCACGCTGATGTGCGCGATGACAGCGATCTTGTTCCTCGGTGGCTGGAATTCTCCGATTGGCGATCTCGGTATATTCGAACCGGGCACGATTGAGAGCCTGATTGGTGCGCTCTGGTTCGCTGCGAAGATCATCTTTGTGTTCTTCATGTTCGCTTTCGTGCGTGCGCTCGTGCCACGTTATCGGTACGACCAACTCATGCGACTGGGCTGGAAAATCTTCCTGCCGACTTCGCTTGTCGCAGTTCTCATCATTGGCGGTTATGTCGCCTATTTCGGCTCAGCAGCTTCATAGGAGGAGCGACACATGTCACGTATCGGACAAGCACTTCGCGGCGCGCTCCTGCTCGACTTTATCGGTGCAATGGGCCTCGGCTTTCGGTATCTGTTCCGTCGCAAGGCGACTATCAACTATCCGTTTGAAAAGAACCCGCTCAGCCCGCGCTTCCGCGGCGAGCATGCGCTTCGTCGCTATGCGAATGGCGAAGAGCGCTGCATTGCCTGTAAGCTTTGTGAAGCGATTTGTCCTGCGCAGGCCATCACCATTGAAGCGGAGCCGCGCGAAGATGGATCTCGTCGTACCACGCGTTATGACATCGACATGGTCAAATGCATCTATTGCGGCTTCTGCCAGGAAGCCTGCCCTGTCGATGCGATCGTCGAAGGGCCAAATTTTGAGTTCGCCACGGAAACCCGTGAAGAGCTCTATTACGACAAAGAAAGACTGCTCGCCAACGGAGATCGTTGGGAGCGTGAAATTGCCCGCAATCTTGAACTTGATGCGCCATACCGCTAGTGGCACACACCATGTTCGTTACGGATTCGGGCACTGAATTGAACTTTAGACGCGCACTCAGCTAGGGGGCTGAATTGGAAGCCATAGCATTCTACATTCTGTCAGCCATTGTGCTGCTCTCGGCGCTCTGCGTGATCCTCGCGCGGAACCCGGTGCACTCAGTGCTTTTTCTGATCCTGGCATTCTTCACGTCCTCGGGCCTGCTGGTTCTGATTGGTGCGGAATTCCTCGCCATGCTTCTGGTGGTGGTCTATGTCGGCGCGGTCGCCGTGCTCTTCTTGTTCGTCGTAATGATGCTGGATGTAGACTTCGTTGAACTGAAGAAGCAGTTCCTCGATTACGCACCTTTTGGCGCCATCGTCGCGTTTGTATTTTTTGCGGAAATCGCGCTCGTCGCCGGTGCCATGGGCGCTGAGCGGGCTGATACTTTCGACGCGAAACCTGGCGCAGAAACGAATGTCGAGGCAATCGGTCAGGTCATGTACACGCAGTATCTGCTGCTGTTCCAGATTTCCGGCATCGTGCTTCTCATCGCCATGATCGGGGCCATCGTTCTGACGCTTCGTCATCGCCCGGGTGTTCGTCGTCAGTCTGTGTCTGCGCAAACTGGCCGGACACGGGAAGAGGCAGTCGAACTCAAGGATGTCCGTCCGGGGCAGGGGATCTGATATGGAACTCACATTAGCACATTATCTGTCCCTGTCGGGCGCGCTGTTCACGATTGGTGTTTTCGGCATCTTCGTGAACCGGAAGAACATCATCGTTATTCTGATGGCGATTGAGCTCCTGCTGCTTTCGGTGAATATCAATCTGGTGGCATTCGCGGCTTTTAACGGGAACATCATCGGGCAGATTTTTGCCATGCTGGTTCTCACCGTTGCGGCAGCGGAGGCTGCCGTCGGGCTTGCTATTCTTGTGGTCTATTTCCGTAACCGTGGTGATATCGCGGTTGAAGACGTCAATCTGATGCGGGGCTGATTGAAGTATGACACTCCCTGAACCCCTAATCGTCTTCATTGTACTGGCGCCAGGTCTCGCTGCGGCGATAGCTGGACTGTTCCAGAAGTTTATCGGCGACAAGATCGCCATGACGATCACATCTGCAACAGTGATTACGGCAGGTATCCTGTCGCTTTATCAGCTGTTTGCCTACGCTACCGGCGACCATCATGGTGGCGGCCATGGCGCGCATATTATTCCTCTTCTTGAGCCGTGGATCAGCATTGGTGAATTCCAGGCCAACTGGTCCATTCGCGTGGATGCGATGTCCATCGTTATGATGGCCGTGATCACCAGCGTATCTGGTCTCGTGCACCTGTATTCCTGGGGCTACATGGAAGAAGACCCGCATAAGGCGCGGTTCTTTGCCTACCTCTCACTCTTCACTTTCGCCATGCTGATGCTGGTGACAGGCGATAACCTGCTTCAGATCTTCTTTGGCTGGGAAGGCGTCGGGCTCGCATCGTATCTTCTGATTGGCTTCTGGTATCATAAGGACAGTGCCAATAGTGCCTCGATCAAAGCCTTCGTCACCAACCGTGTCGGTGACTTTGGCCTCGCGCTGGGCATTATGGCCGTGTTCTACATGTTCGGCTCAATTGAGCTCCATGCTGTGCTCGACGCGATCAAAGAAAATACGTTCGAGAACGTTCAGCCCATCATGACGTTTGCCGAAGGCGCGCTGCCACGTGACGCTGTCATGGAGTTTCTTGGCATTCGCTTCTATGCGCTTGAGCTCATCGGGGTGCTTCTGTTCATCGGCGCAATGGGTAAATCCGCTCAGTTCTTCCTTCATGTCTGGCTGCCAGACGCGATGGAAGGCCCAACGCCTGTATCAGCGCTGATCCACGCCGCGACCATGGTTACAGCGGGCGTCTATCTCGTTTGCCTTCTGTCGCCGATCTATGAGTACGCACCTGTGGCGTCTGGTTTCATTGCCCTGATTGGCGCCGTGACTGCGCTTTACGCCGCAACAGTTGGTCTGGCCCAGAACGACATCAAACGCGTCATCGCGTATTCGACCTGTTCTCAGCTAGGCTATATGTTCTTTGCTGCGGGCATTGGTGCCTATCAGGCCGCCATGTTCCATCTGTTCACACACGCATTCTTCAAAGCGCTGCTTTTCCTCGGCGCCGGCTCCGTCATCCATGGCATGCACCATGAACAGGACATGCGGAAAATGGGTGGCGTCGCGAAGTATATGAAGCTGACCTATGCGGCGATGCTGATCGGTACAATTGCGATAATCGGTCTGGGTATTCCGCACACATCCTTCGGATTTGCAGGCTTCTTCTCGAAAGATGCGATCATCGAGACAACATTTGCGGCCAGCCTTAAAGGCGTTACCTTCGCTCAGCTTGCTTTCTGGTTCGGCATTATCGCGGCCCTTCTGACGAGCTTCTATTCATGGCGTCTCATCTACATGACATTCCACGGTCCCATGTACGACGGCGCACACTCGGCACATTCTCATGATGTTCATGACGATCATGGGGCTACCGCCGAGACACACTCCGAACCAGATATGACTGCCGCCGTGGGCGAGCCGGATCATGCACATCACGACGAGCATCACGAACCACATGAGTCGCCGCTGGTCATGCTCATCCCGCTCGTCCTGTTGAGCATTGGCGCCGTATTCGCTGGCTTCTTCTTCTATGACTCTTTTGTTGGTCACCATCAGAAAGAGTTCTGGGATGGCGCGATCTACGCGGCCAGTGAGAACACTGTTCTCAAGGACAAGTATGATGTCGAACACGGCGGTATCGTTCCGGGTTGGGTGTTCTATGCACCGCTGATTGTCACGATCCTCGGTTTCCTGCTGGCGACTTTCACCTACCTGTTCAACCGCGGTGTCGGAAAACGCATTGCGGAGAGCGGTGGACCGCTTCATGCTCTGTTCGCCAACAAATGGTACTTCGATGAGCTGTATCAGGCGACGTTTGTTCGTGGCACGAAGGCGCTCGGTGACTGCTTCTGGAAGGTGGGTGACAAGCGGATCATCGACGGTCTCGGGCCTGATGGCTTGTCGGGTCTGGCTCGCTGGAGTTCAGCGCGCCTGTCAGCCATGCACACAGGCTACCTTTATCACTATGCGTTTGTAATCCTCGCAGCAGCGGCCGTGTTCGGCGCAGTCGCGCTGATTAACGGGACGGGAGCGAATTAATGGGCGAGTTTGCGCTCCTTTCGATCATCATTTTCTTCCCGGCGCTGGGAGCTCTGTTGCTGCTCTCGCTGAGAAAGATAACGATGCAGGGTGAAGACAATCCGGATCATGAGAGCCGGATCGCCTTCCTCACGGGTATTTTTGTCAGTGTCGCGACGTTTTTCCTGTCGCTAATCGCGCTGGCATACTTTGATCCTTCGATTTCCGGTTACCAGCTTATTGAAGACATTCCCTGGTTTGGCGGTCGTGTGGACGACGCCGGCAATATTGTTGGCGGTATCCGCTACAAGCTGGGCATCGACGGTCTGTCACTACTCCTGGTGCTTCTGACAACGTTCCTGACACCGCTTTGCTTTCTGGCGAGCTGGGGCAGCATCAAGCATCGCGTAACTGAGTATGTGGCAGCGTTCCTGATCCTCGAAACACTGATGCTCGGCGTATTCTGTGCGCTCGACCTGATGCTCTTCTATGTCTTCTTCGAAGGCGGTCTGATCCCAATGTTCATCATTATTGGCATCTGGGGTGGCGCTCAGCGGGTTTATGCATCTTTCAAGTTTTTCCTCTATACGCTGCTTGGCTCCCTGTTCATGCTGGTTGCGCTGATTGCAATGTATCTGCAGGCCGGAACAGCTGATATTCCTGTGCTTCAGGAGGTCATGCCAACGCTGTTCGCTGTCGAAGATGGTCAATTCGGTGTCCAGCACCTTCTCTGGCTGGCATTCTTCGCTTCCTTCGCCGTGAAGCTTCCAATGTGGCCGGTCCACACCTGGCTGCCGGACGCGCACGTTCAGGCCCCGACTGCAGGATCCGTCATTCTGGCGGGCGTGCTTCTGAAAATGGGCGGCTATGGCATGTTGCGCTTCTCTCTTCCGATGTTTCCGGAAGCCAGCGTTTTCTTCCAGCCGTTCGTGTTCGCATTGAGCATCATTGCGATTGTGTATGCGTCGCTCGTCGCCTTCCGTCAGACCGATATGAAGAAGCTGATTGCGTATTCTTCGGTCGCACACATGGGCTTTGTAACGCTGGGCATATTCTCATTCACTGAGACCGGCGTTCAGGGTGCGATCTTCCAGATGATTTCGCACGGCGTCATTTCCGGCGCACTGTTCCTGATCGTCGGCGTGATCTATGACCGGATGCACACACGTGAAATCGCCTTCTATGGGGGCCTAGTCTCTCGTATGCCGGTTTACGCAGCAGTCTTCATGCTGTTCACCATGGCGAATGTCGGCTTGCCCGGGACCAGTGGGTTCATAGGTGAGATCCTGACAATGGTCGGCGGCTTCCAGGCCGCGACATGGGCTGCGTTTGGTGCAGCGCTCGGTGTCATCTTCTCAGCCGTTTATATGTTGACGCTCTATCGTCGCACTGTCTTTGGCGTGATCACCAATCAGAAACTTGAAGGCATCAAGGACCTGACCCGTACTGAGGTCATCATCTTCGCGCCGCTTGTCGTCGCGACGATTGTTCTTGGTGTTTACCCTCAGCCGGTTTTCAACATGGCGCAGGCCAGCGTTGAACCCATTATTGCAGCCTTCAGCACGCTCGGCGGATAAGTCATTATGGACTGGAACTCGATCATATCAGCAGCTTCACCAGAGCTTTTTCTGGCTATTGTCGGCCTGATCGGCGTGCTTATCGGCGCCGTGATGAGAGAAAAGTTCTCGACGCTTTCTCTGAACTTTGGAGCCGCGATCCTCGTTGTTGCCTCCGTCCTGTCGCTTGCAATGATTGATGGCGGAACAGCGTTTGGCGGACTTTGGGAAACTGATCGTTATACCAACCTCACAAAGGCGGCCTGCTATTTCTGTGGTGCCGTGTCTCTCGTCCTGGCAGAGCAGTACCTCGTCAAAGAGAAGCTTATCCGGTTTGAGTACGCCCTTCTTGTGATTTTTGCCTGCCTGGGTATCGGTATTTCGCTGGCAGCCAACGACTTGATGACGCTCTATCTCGGAATTGAGACGCTCAGCCTGTCTTCATACGTGCTGGCAGCGTTTAACCGGGACAGCCAACGTTCATCAGAAGCAGGACTGAAGTACTTTGTGCTCGGTTCGCTCGCTTCAGGGATCATCCTGTACGGCGCGTCTCTGGTTTATGGCTTCACCGGATCGACAGGTTATGACGCCATCGCGGCGTCAGAATACAGCCTGGGACTTCTGTTTGGCCTTGTACTTCTGATTACTGGTCTTGCATTCAAGGTCTCAGCAGCACCGCTTCACGTCTGGACGCCAGATGTTTATGAAGGTGCGCCAACGCCGGTCGTGGCCTTCTTCGCTTCAGCGCCGAAGCTTGGTGCAATGATTGTCTTCGGCACACTGATGTTCGAAGCATTCGGCACCTATATCGACCAGTGGCAGCAGATCATTTTGATCATTGCCGGCGCATCCATGATCATTGGTGCAGTGGGTGCACTCCGTCAGACCAATATCAAACGTCTCTTCGCTTACTCCTCCATCGGCAATATGGGCTATGCGCTTATTGCCCTGGCGGCAGGAGAAGAAGCAGGCGGCGCTGCGCTTCTTGTTTATATGGTAATTTATGCGCTCTCGCAGCTCGGCATTTTTGGTGTGATCCTCTCCATGCGCCGTCGCGGTGGTATGGTGGAAGATATCTCTGAACTGTCTGGCCTCTCGACCAGCAAGCCATGGCTCGCGGTCTGCATGACCGCCCTGGTGTTCTCTGTTGCCGGTATTCCACCTCTCGGCGGTTTCTTCGGCAAACTGGTCGTCTTCCAGGCTGGTGTTGAGGCAGGTCTCTGGCCAATCGTCATTATCGGCGTGCTCGCCTCTGTTGTTTCGCTGGGTTACTATCTGAAGATCATCATGATCATGTGGGGCGGTGACAAGCTCCCTGCGTTCCAGGATGCTTCGGGCACGGTTTCCATGACAGTCACTGGCGCGACTCTGTTGGTATTCCCGGTCTTTGTGATCATTATTGGCTGGATGATGGCTTTGGCAGGCGGGAATTTCGCGCTTGGTTAGATACTGAATGATCTTAACCCGGCACCTTCAGACGCCATGGCCGGTGATCTGGTGGGATGAAATAGACAGCACAAGTCTCGAAGCAGCCAGACGCGCTGGAAACGGAGAAACCGGACCCGTCTGGCTGGCGGCGCGCACGCAAAGCGCGGGCCGGGGGCGGTTGGGACGTCCCTGGGTTTCTGAGACAGGTAATCTCTACACAACTGCGCTTTTTCCGGTTCAGGAAATTTCTTCAGAGCTATCATGTTTGCCGCTAGCGGCGGGTCTGGCCGTTAGAGACCTCATAGCCGAACTTAGTCAGGGGCGCGTTATCGCCGGACTGAAATGGCCGAATGATGTTCGCGTAGACGAGCGAAAACTCTGCGGCATTCTGATGGAAAGCGGCCATAGTCGCGGACAGTCACCATGGTTGTCAGTGGGGATTGGCGTGAACCTCGCCTTTGCTCCAGAAATTTCGGCCTATGAAACGGTTTCCCTGAAGGCTTTGGTGCCGGAAGTTCAGATCGATCTGGAAACAAGCCTCTCTTTGCTTGATGGGTTCATCCGAAAACGCTTTCAGCAGCAGATGAGTGCGGGGCGTTCGAGCATCATTGCCGACTGGATGAGTGCGACTGATCAGCACGGGACACGCTATAAAGCCAGGATTGGCGGAAAAGAGGTCGCTGGAGAGTTTGCAGGTCTGGACGAGATGGGGCAACTACGACTGCGAACATCCTCCGGTGAAATGGTCAGCGTTTCTGCTGGTGATGTGACCCGTGTGAAAGAGGGCTGAGCCGATGCTGCTGGCGATTGACGTAGGAAATACGAATACCGTCTTTGGTCTGCACAATGATGAGACCTGGATTGCGCAATGGCGCAGCGCGACTGACTCTACAAAGACGGCTGACGATTACGTGGTCTGGCTAAGCCAGCTTTGTCGCATGGAGGGCATAGCTTTTGGTGATATCAATCATTGTGTCATCTCGAGTGTTGTTCCTCAGGCAAAGTTCAACTTTAGAAACCTGGCGCGTCGATATCTGAATATCGAGCCCATGTTTATCGGGGACCCGGAAGTCAAACTGGGTGTTCCGATCCGCATCCGCAGACCTGAGCAAGTCGGTGCAGACAGGCTGGTGAATGCCATTGGCGCACATAAAGCTCATGAAGGCGCATTGATTGTGGTGGATAGTGGTACGGCCACGACTTTTGATGTGATTGGCGAAGATGGCGGCTTTGAAGGCGGCGTTATCTCGCCCGGTATCAATCTTTCCATGCGTGCGCTACATGATGCTGCCGCGAGCCTTCCAAGGATTGCGATCCAGCGACCACCACAGGTGATCGGCCAGGATACCGTATCAGCCATGCAGTCCGGGATCTTCCTTGCTTACCTTGATCTGATTGATGGCCTTATCCGCAGGATCAAAAAAGAGTATGACAAACCATTGCGCGTCGTTGGTACGGGAGGCGTTGCCTCCCTGTTTGAGGGCGAAAGCACTGAAATTGACGTGTATGACCCGGACGTGACAATACGCGGTCTTCTTGAAATCTACAGACGAAATAAGCCCGCTTGAGTATGACCGATAAAAACGAACTTCTTTTTCTGCCGCTGGGCGGGTGCAATGAAATTGGCATGAACCTCAACGCCTACGCGTATGGCCCGCCACATGACCGGCGGTGGATCATCGTCGATATGGGTGTGTCATTTGGCGATGATCGAACGCCGGGCATTGATGTCATCTGTCCTGACCCATCCTTTCTGGAAGACCATCTGGAGAACATCGAAGCGATCATCCTTACACATGCTCATGAGGATCATATCGGAGCTGTCGGGCATTTCTGGCGACGTTTTCGAAAGCCACTCTATGCGACGCCATTCACGGCTGAGCTAATACAAGGCAAGCTCCATGAGGCAGGCATCGCTGATCTGGCAAACCTCAATGTAGTGCCGCTCGGCGGAAAGGTTGAGCTCGGTCCATTTTCGATAGAATACGTCACACTGACACACTCAATTCCTGAACCGAATGGCCTCGCGATCCGAACTCCGCTTGGTCTCATTCTTCATACCGGAGACTGGAAGATCGACCCAGATCCCCTGATCGGTGAGCCATTTGATAGTGCTTCTCTCGAAGACATGGGTGACGATGGCGTACTCGCTATGGTGTGCGATTCCACTAATGTCTTCGAAGAGGGCGAGTCCGGGTCTGAGCTTGGATGCCGTGAAGAGTTGATCAAGCTCGTCGGCGAACAAACGGGACGGGTTGCTGTGACGGCCTTCGCGTCAAACGTCGCACGTGTGGAAAGCGTGATCCGCGCAGCTGAAGCCAATAGCCGGCATGTTTGTCTGGTTGGTCGTTCCATGCATCGGATTACATCAGCAGCGAAAGCAGTTGGCCTTCTGGCAGATTGCGCCGACTTCGTGGACGAGAAAGACGCAGGCTTTCTGCCACCGGAGAATATTCTCTATCTCTGCACGGGCTCGCAGGGAGAACCCCGCGCTGCGCTCTCACGAATTGCCTCAGGCGATCACCCGAACGTGTCCCTTGGGACCGGTGATACTGTGATCTTTTCTTCGCGTGTCATCCCCGGAAACGAGCGCGGAATTTTTGAACTCCAGAACGCGTTGGCCGAACGCGGGATCAAACTGATTACAGACCGAATGCGGCCAATACACGTTTCAGGTCACCCATGTCGCGATGAGCTGCGCCGGATGTATCAATGGGTCCGCCCAAAAATTGCTGTGCCTGTTCACGGTGAACGCCGCCATATTCTGGAGCATGCGAACTTCGCCAAGTCACTTCAGGTCTCGCAATCAGTTACCCCCCGGAATGGAGACGTCATCCGGCTGGCTCCAGGTAAGCCAAAGACTGTCGATGAAGTGCCGACGGGCCGCCTGTTCCTGGATGGCAACCGACTGATCCCAGAGCATTCTCAGGGCATGAAGGAACGTCGCAAGCTCGCCTATGGGGGTCATCTTCACGTCTCGGTCTGC
>CETS01063471.1_pt1 | contig 10782 bp, 10 predicted proteins | sample 356391 | NCBI WGS metagenome assembly CETS01 (sample SAMEA2622673, study PRJEB7988) | marine metagenome | isolation source: saline water (ENVO:00002010), including
TCAGCGTTTTCCGTCACGATCGTGAGCGGCGTCTCAGGCATATAAATGGCTTCAGTCTGAGCGGATGCAACAAGAAGCGAACTGGCGCAAAAGGCTGTGAGAAAAAGATATTTCATGGTGTCGGTGTTACTCCAGCCTGGCAGCGTCGGCAAGAAGCCGTTTTACGTTCCATCACCATTCGAGCGAATGGTCTCGACATGCTCACCCTTGGGGCCAAACTTGATAATAGCGGTATAATTTCCGCCATCCACCAGGTCGTCCATATTCGCTTTTCGTACCGCGACCATGTGCACAAAAATATCTTCGTCCGGCGCTGAGTCGCGCACCACGAAACCGTAGCCTTTGGCCCGATTGAACCATTTCACTGTAACAGGCTCAAAGTCGTCGGATTCGACGGTATCGTCAGGCAGCTCAGCTGGTATGTATTCCAGAACTTCAACGGCCTGGAGGCCTTTGGTCCGCTGCACAGCCATACAGATCATGCGACCGCCCTCATGCATTGAGGACAATCCAGCTGCACGCAAACAGCTGACATGCACCATCACATCGTCAGTCTTTTCACCGGATTCATCCGGATCAGGAGAAACAAACCCGTAGCCCTTTACGGCATCAAACCACTTAACCTGGCCCGATATTTTCTGAAGTCCCGTACCCGTTTCGCCGGCTTCCTCGGGAGGAAAGCCATCACTCATGTCCCGTAACCAACCCCATCAACTTGTTACGGGGTCGAGGTTAACACAGAGGTTGGAGAAGACCAGAGACCAATTCGCAGTAAAATTTTTGGCACGCCCTAGGGGAATCGAACCCCTCTTTCCAGGTTGAAAACCTGGCGTCCTAACCGATAGACGAAGGGCGCACACTCTGGAGAGGGCGGATATAACGAGGTCACTCAGAGGACGCAAGACATATTTTTCAGTTTTTGCTGCGAGCATCAATTATTTCGAACTGAACCCGATCTCGACCCTGCCAGGCGTTGATTTCAGCATATCCTACCACGTCTACGAGATTGCCGGGCGCCAGCGCATCCCACAGCTCAGTATCGCTCGCGCGCCACGCTACGGCTTCGACGTGACCGCTGCCGTCACCGAGACGCGCCTTAATATGATTTTTTCCAATCAGCCGCCGATCCAGCACGGCAACATCCTTGATTCGCAGAACCGGCTTCGGGGCTCCGGCGCCGTAAGGACCCGCTCTTTCCAGTGCCTGAACAAAATCTGTTGAAAGTGCTGATGCGAAAACGTCAATTTCTATTTCAATTCTTCGCGGCTCATCCGGGCAGGCACCAATTTGGGCGACTTTCTTCGTCAGATAACTTCCTAATTCCCCCAGCTTGTCTGGCAGCATGGACAGGCCGCCGGCCATAGCGTGACCGCCGCCTGAAAGCAGAAGCCCATCCGCTGCCGCTGAGCTGATGATATTGCCGATATTGATTCCTGTGACAGACCGCGCAGACCCCTTGGCCAGCTCACCAAAGTCATCACCCCACCCGATCACCAGAGCAGGACGCAGAAATTCATCCTTCAGTCGTCCTGCAACAATACCTATAACGCCAGGATGCCAGCCTTCCTGCCCGACGACGATCATGGGCAGGTCGGGATCAGCCTCCAATTGCCGTCGCGCCTGGATGCGTGCTTCCTGAAGAATAGCGCCTTCAATTTCCTTGCGGTCCGTGTTGAGCCGGTTCAGCGTCTCAGCAATCGGGAGTGCTTCCAGAAACTCAGTTGATGCCAGAAGTTTCGTCGCAAGCCAGGGATCGCCAATGCGTCCACCGGCATTTAGCTGCGGACCGAGCCCAAAAGTCAGATCGGTGATTCGGTCGGGCGTGCTGCGGCCGGAGACCTGACACAACGCTGCAATTCCGGCTGATTCGTTCTGTGCGTAGACCTTCAGCCCCTGCAAAACAAAGGCTCGATTAACGCCATGAAGCGGCGCCATATCGCAAAGAGTCCCGAGCGCGCACAGATCGAGGTAATCAAGCAAAGCTGGCAGATCGCCCTGTTTATATCCGTGAGATTCTCGAAGAAGTCTGTTCATCGCCGTCAGCAGAACAAAAACGACGCCTGCAGCAGCAAGATGGCCCTGGCCTGAACCGCAGTCAGGTCGGTTGGGATTTACCAGTGCCGAACAACGCGGAATATGCTCGCCCATGAGGTGGTGATCGACGACCACGATCTTTAGGCCGATATCATAGCCATGCTGCAGTGCCGCCTCAGCCGCTGCACCACAGTCCACGGTGATAACAAGCTCAACCCCGCGCGCTTTCAATTCATCAAAAGCCGCCGGAGATGGTCCATATCCTTCCTTGAGCCTGTCAGGAACATAAAGATCGAGATCTTTACCGAAGTGCCGAAAATATCGAATCAACTGAGCAGCGCTTGTTGCGCCATCCACATCATAGTCAGCCAGCACCGCCGTCTTCTGACCTGAGAGCATAGCTGTCGAAACCAGGTCTGCCGCTTTATCCATATCGGCAAAGGACGACGGGTCTGGAAAATAATGGCGGAGTGTTGGGTGTAGATGATGCTCAACCTCCCCGACATCCACATTTCGACGGATCAGGAGAGCCGCAAGCGGCTCATCAATAGCCGCCTTACGCGCGTAACTGGAGACGAGATCAAGATCTGTTTCTGGCTCAATCCAGATCAGGTTTCGTGCTGTAGAGCTCATACTCTCACAGGTCGTCGGGTCCGTACGCGTCGTGTCGCACCGTCAAATGACGTCATAATCAGGGTCTGAGTTTCGACTTGGCCTCTGGAATAGCTCACACCGTCCAATAGCCCGCCCTTGGTGACACCCGTTGCACAGAACACCGTTTCGTCCTGAACGAGGTCATTTAGCTTATAAAGCCGGTTCAGATCAGTGATGCCGATCCGCCGTGCCCGGGCGCGTTCTTCATCGTTTCGAAAAACGAGACGCGCCTCCATCTGGCCACCGATGCATTTTAAAGCTGCAGCGGCCAGCACACCTTCCGGCGCTCCACCCTGCCCCAAATACATGTCGATACCAGTTGAGGGGTCGGTGGTGTTGATCACGCCCGCAACGTCCCCGTCGGTAATCATGACAACGCGCGCATCCACAGAGCGTAACGATTCGATAAGATTCAAATGCCGCGGACGATCGAGAACGCAAACGGTAATCTCGCGCGGCGTCACGCCTTTCGCCTTCGCCAAAGCTTCCACATTCTCGGCTGGGGACGCATCAATGCTGACGACACCCTGATCGAACCCCGGCCCGATCGCGAGCTTCTCCATATAAACGTCCGGAGAAAACAACATCGTACCGCGCGGAGCGATGGCAATGACGGCGAGCGCATTCCCCATCGCCTTGGCTGTAAGCGTCGTTCCCTCCAGCGGATCAAGCGCAATGTCGATTTCTGGCCCACTGCCGGTACCGACCTCCTCGCCAATGTATAGCATTGGCGCTTCGTCACGCTCACCTTCACCGATTACGATCCGACCACGCATTTCGATTGCGTTGAGATGGGTCCGCATCGCATCGACAGCCGCCTGGTCGGCCATCTTTTCATCGCCGCGACCAGAAAGCTCATAAGCTGCTATGGCCGCAGCCTCTGACACACGCGTCATGGCGTCGACGATCGTCAGTGGAATTCGTGTTTCAGCCATGAGATTTCCCGATAAAAGATCAGCTACTTTCAATCCGGATCAGACGGGCAGAATCCACGACAGCCTCGAGAGAATTGATACGTCGTATCGCTTCTTCGGCCGCTGCATAGGAACATTCATGCGTCATGATCGCGATTGGAGCATACTCTGAATCGCCAGCAGAGTCCTGCAGCAGCGCTTCGACAGACACATCCGACCCGGCAAGCTTCTCGGTGAGTGATGCAAGAGCGCCCGCCTTGTCCTGCAGTTCGACCCGTATGAGGTATTTTGACTCCGCTGCCGAGATCTTGTCCGTGGCACAAAACGGCTGGTCGAGTTTTTCTACGCCAACCCCAAAGACCGGTTTCACCTGATCGGACAAAAGCGCAGACAAATCTCCCAGCACAGCGCTTGCTGTAGGACCTGATCCGGCACCCGGGCCTGTAAGCGTATAATTACCGGCATGCACGCTCTCAATCATGACGGCGTTAAGTGGACCATCAATCTGAGCGAGCGGGGAAGTCTTCGGCAGTAACACCGGCTCGACGCGGCAGATCACACCATGGTCCGTCATGACGGCTTCGGCGATCAGTTTGATCTTGTGTTCAAACTTGCCCGCCAGCTGAAGGTCTCTCAGGCTGATCGTGTCGACGCCATCAATAGCGACTTTCGAAAAGTCCATGGGAACGCCAAAACCAAGGGAGCTGAGAATTGCGATCTTGTGGGCCGCATCCGTGCCGGACACATCAAGGAAAGGATCGGCTTCCGCATAGCCGAGACGCTGTGCATCAGAAAGCACGTCGTCATAGTCACGGCCAGTTGTCGCCATCTCAGTGAGAAGGAAATTACAGGTGCCGTTCAATATCCCTCGGATGGATTTGATCTCGGTTCCGGAGAAGGACTCGCGCACGGCTCTGACAACAGGAATGCCACCTGCGACAGCGGCCTCAAACAGAAGCGGAGTTTGTGTTTCTTCTGCAAGTGCCGCAAGACTCTCACCATATTCCGCAATAAGGGCTTTATTGGCTGTGACGACAGGCTTGCCGAGCTTGAGCGCTGCTTCCACAGCCAGCTTAGCCGGACCGTCTGATCCACCAATCAGTTCGACGAAGACTTCAGTTTCCTCAGACTTTGCAAGGGCAACCGGATCATCAAACCATTCGTACTGATCAATTTCGACAGGACGCGCGCGCGATCTGTTGCGTGCACTAATCCCCGTTATCTCAATACGACCATTGAATCTGAGCTTTTCCTGCTCTTGAAGCCGCGAAACAAGACCTGTTCCCACATTGCCGAGCCCGGCAATGCCAATCTTCATGGTTTTCGTCATTATTCAGCCTGTCGCTATGTTTGGCATATCGTCTGCGTCAACCGATTGAAGGAAGCGACGCACATTGCGTGCGGCTTGTCGGATGCGCTGCTCATTTTCCACCAATGCGAGGCGGACATATCCCTCACCATGTTCACCAAAACCCACGCCAGGCGAGACGCTGACATGCGCTTGATTGAGAAGCTGGAGGGAGAAATCGAGAGATCCCATATGTTTGACCTGTTCCGGCAAAGGCGCCCAGACGAACATAGACGCGTCAGGAACCGGCAGCTCCCACCCAGCATGGCTGAACGCATCGATCAGGGTGTCACGTCGGGATTTGTATGTCGCACGAAGCTCGTCGACACATGACTGATCGCCGTTCAGAGCCTCACAGGCAGCAACCTGAATGGGCGTGAACGAGCCATAGTCAAGATAAGACTTCACGCGGGACAAGGCGGCGATCAGCTTCTCGTTGCCAACAGCAAAGCCTACACGCCAGCCAGCCATATTGTAGGTTTTGCTGAGCGTAGACACTTCAACACAAATGTCCTTTGCGCCATCAACTTCGAGAATCGAAGGTGGCGGATCACCAAAAAAGATTTCAGTGTACGCAAGGTCGGAGAGAATCCAGAGATCGTGCTTCTTCGCGAAGGCCACAGCCTCCTTATAGAAATCAAGATCCACCGTTTGGGCCGTCGGGTTCGCAGGATAGCAAAGCACCATTGCCGTCGGTGCAGGAACGCTATGTTTCACCGCACGCCCAAGACCAGACAGATACTCTTCGGGCGAAAGAGCACGAACGTGCTGGATGGTGGCGCCTGCCATGATGAATCCGAAAGAGTGAATCGGATAGCTTGGGTTTGGTGAGAGGATCACGTCACCCGGCGCGGCCAGCGCCTGTGCAAGGTTCGCAAACCCCTCTTTAGACCCCATTGTGGCGACAACTTCCCGATCCGGATCGACTTCGACACCAAACCTGCGGCGGTAATAATTCGCCAGGGCCCGGCGTAATCCGGGAATTCCGCGTGACGCCGAGTATCGATTCGTCTTCGGCTTCTTTGCCGTTTCGATCAGTTTTTCAACAATATGTGGAGGTGTCGGCAAGTCGGGATTCCCCATGCCGAAATCGATGATGTCAGCACCAGAGGCCCTGAGGGCGGCGGCGTTTCGGTTTACTTGCTCAAAAACGTAAGGCGGGAGACGACGGATTTTATGAAACTGTGGGGGCAGCATTTTTTTGAACTTCTGAAATTGTGCGGTGTTTGATTAGTAAGGTTCTTCACCTTTGGCTACGAGAGATCTTTGCGCTTCAGCCCACGCTCGCATCTCACTCGCAGTCGTCGCCACGGCGCCTGCATCCGCTTCTCGAAATTCGCGTTGCGAGCGTTCAAGATCGCTGGCAATCTTCTCCCAGGGTGCAAGGTCGCCCTCTGCACGAAGAGAAACCGTATTTGTCAGAGAAGGGTATCCTTCTTTGATCACCTCTTCCCGCCGGGTTTCAAACCAGGCCGGCACAGTGCCCGAATTGTCTGGTAAAACTGATGCACATCCACCAATCACACCGAGCGCGACGAATGCATATCCAAAACGAATCAATTCCAGCTCCGACTTAGGCTTCCAGTAGGGTTCCTACGGTAGTACACTTGGTGGGCTATAATGAGGCAAAAGACAATGGCGGAGAAATCAAAGACGTCGCCGAACGCCAAAAAGTCGTCATCAACGCGATCTAAAGTCGTTCGCGAAGATGTCAGGACTCAAAAATTGTCTCAGAAACTTGATAAAAAGACCGATCAAAAAAAGTCACTCACTGACATCCTTCAGGACGCTGGTCCGCAGAAACTCGAAGAGCTATCCCGTAATCTGTCAGAAGCTCTGTTCGAAAGTCAGGAACTGCTGCGGGAAGTCACTACCGCGAGTCTCAAAAAAAGCCTCGACCCTGTCTCGGCTGATCCTTTCGGCGCCGGAAACGCACTCTCAAAAGTCGGCGAGAACCTCGCCAGGCATCCGGACAGGCTAATGGCGCTACAAATGGAGCTGTGGGAAGGCCATCTCAATATCTGGCGCTCCATGCTCAGCGGCGATAACAGCAACACGTCCAAAGATCGCAGGTTTTCCGACCCAGAATGGTCCGAAAACCCATATTTCAATGTCATTCGGCAGACATATGAACTCAACAGCAAATGGCTGCTGAATATTATCGGCTCTGCGGAAGAGTTGGATGAACAAACAAAGATGAAGGCGAATTTCTTCGCCAAACAGACCGCAGAAGCCTTCAGCCCCACTAACTTTTTCTCCACCAACCCAACAGCGCTAAAAGCCATGCTGGAAACCGGAGGTGAGAGTGTTCTGGAAGGTCTGAAGCTCGCACGCGCGGACATCCACCGCGGACATGGAAGACTGCTTATTAGCCAGACCGATGAAGCAGAGTTTCAACTTGGCGAGAATATAGCAACAAGCCCTGGCAAGGTCGTCTATCGAAACGATCTGATGGAGCTCATTCAATACGAGCCATCGACGAAAAAGGCTTATGAAGTTCCGCTGGTGATTTTCCCGCCCTGGATCAACAAGTTCTATATCCTGGATCTGCGGAAAGAGAATTCCATGATCCGCTGGCTGACCAGCAAGGGATTTTCTGTATTCGTCGTCTCCTGGCGTTCCGCCGATCACTCTATGTCTCACTATCGCTGGGACGACTATATCAGTGAGGGCGCCTATTCTGCGACCGACGCGGTATGCGAGATCACTGGGTCTGAAACAATCAATGCTGTCGGTTACTGCATAGGCGGAACCATGCTTTCCGGCGCGCTCGCGCGCATGGCGCAGGAGAATGACACGCGCATCCAGTCGGCAACGTTTTTTGCCTCTCAGGCTGATTTCGAACAGGCTGGCGATCTGAAAGTTTTCACTGATGAGCAGGCTCTGCGCCACATCGAGCATGTGATCACCGAAAATGGTGGCATCATGGCCGGCGAAGATATGTCTGAAACCTTCAACTACCTCCGGCCGTCTGACCTTGTCTGGAGATATGTGATCGACAGCTACATGCTTGGCAAAAAGCCAAGACCATTTGACCTGCTCTACTGGAACTCCGATCAGACCAATATTCCGGGGCCGACCCACCTCACCTATTTGCGAGATCTTTATCGCGATAATGCCTTATCCCGAGGTGAATTCCGTGTTCTCGGCAAGAAGGTGAGCCTGTCAGACGTTACCATTCCGATCATGGTCCAGGCAGGTCGGGACGATCACATCTCTCCGTTCAAGTCGGTCTACAGAACAGCAAGGCTGTATGGGGGGCCAACAGAGCTCGTCCTGGCGGGGTCAGGCCATATCGCCGGAGTTATCAATCATCCAGATGCCAAGAAGTATCAGCACTGGACCAACCCGGACCTCCCCAAATCTACTGAAGAATGGCTTGAGGGCGCTGAAGAACATCCGGGTTCATGGTGGACGCACTGGCTCGATTGGCTGAAGCCGAAGTCAGGCGCCAAAATCGACGCACTCGTGCCTGAAGACAAAGGCCTGGGCGATGCACCGGGCACGTATGTCAGACGCAGGCTTGAAGACCTCGGCGTCGGGCCATCGGCTGGTTGATCGTATCTATGGAAACAAAGGCTGAAGAGTATCCAGCCCCAACCCTTCATCCCAGCCGTACATCAGATTGATGTTCTGGAGCGCCTGGCCAGACGAACCTTTGATAAGGTTGTCGATTGCGCCAATGATGACCACCCGACCCTCAACGCGATCCTTGTGAACACTAATTTCACAGCGATTCGTCCCGCGGACATGACGCGTATCTGGCGGCAGGCTCCCCAGAGGCCGCACAGTGACGAAAGCCTCATCCTGATAGCGATCGGCCAATGCCGCGTGCACCGATTTAAGTGATTCGCCAGACGTGATATCAGCATAAATCGTAACGAGTTCACCACGTGTCATCGGAACGAGATGAGGCGTGAACGTCACGGCAAGAGACTGACCGAAACGCGAGGACAATTCCTGCTCGATTTCGGGAGCGTGTCTATGCACACCGATTCCGTAAGGATGAAGACCTTCGGCTACTTCGCAGAAAAGATTGGCTTCTTTCAGCGACCGACCCGCGCCCGAAGCACCTGACTTCGCATCAATGATGACGCTGCGCGGCTCAATCAGTGACTGCTCTGCAAGAGGCAAAAGGCAGAGAAGCGTGGCGGTCGGGTAGCAGCCCGGACATGCAACGAGGTCAGCTCCAGGAAGCGTGTCACGCGCGAACTCTGTCAGGCCGTAAACCGCCTTGCCCGTCCGTTCCGGAGAGAGGTGGGATCTTCCATAAGTTTCGGAATAGAGGTCAGCGGATCGAAAGCGATAGTCTGCTGAGAGGTCAACAACCCGAACCGTTTCCGGCAGTGTTTCAACAATGTCCTGGCTGGTTCCGTGCGGCAGGCACGAAATAGCCAGATCGACATTTGACCAATCTACATCATCTGCAGTTATCAGATTCAAACCTGAAAAGCTGGAAAGATGCGGATAAACGCTCGTCAGTGGCTGCCCGGCCAGAGCATTGGCCGTTGCCGCGACGACTTCAATGTGAGGATGTGCAGCAACAAGTCGGAGCATTTCGGCGCCCGTATAGCCGCTTGCACCCAGTACTGCTGCCTTCACAGACTTTGTCGACATTCCACCCTCCAGATACAGAAAGGGCGCCTCCTCGGAAGCGCCCTTGCATAAGTCTTGTAAGCTGACCTAGCGCTTCGAGAACTGGAAGCTACGACGCGCTTTTGCACGACCGTACTTCTTACGTTCAACCGTACGCGGGTCACGTGTCATGAAGCCGAATGGCTTGAGCACTGGGCGCAGAGAAGGCTCATAAGCTACAAGCGCACGCGAAATGCCATGACGTACAGCGCCAGCCTGACCAGAGAGGCCAGAACCTTTAACAGTACAGATAACGTCGAACTCACCGCGACGCTCAGCAGCGATCAAAGGCTGCTCAATGATCATCTGAAGAACCGGGCGAGCAAAATACTCAGCCTGATCTTTTCCGTTCACAGTGATCTTACCAGAGCCTGGTTTGATCCAGACGCGGGCTACAGCAGATTTACGACGACCTGTGCCGTAAGCGCGACCGAACTGATCGATCTTCGGCTCTACGTTCACAACAGCTTCTGGCGAGCCGCCATCTTCGCTGAGGTTTTTCAGATCATCGAGGGTTTCGACGGTATCAGACATACGTTACGCCGCTTTCTCGTTCTTACGGTTCATGGATTTGAAGTCGACGACTTCAGGCTGTTGAGCATCATGCGGATGCTCAGCACCTGCATAAACGCGCAGCTTGGAGAATTGCTGACGCGAAAGCGAGCTTTCACGCGGCATCATCCGCTTCACAGCCAGTTTCAGGACGCGCTCAGGAAAACGACCACGCAGAATCGCATCTGCAGACAGTTCCTTGATACCGCCCGGATAACCGGTGTGACGGAAATAGCTCTTTTGCTGACGCTTACGGCCTGTAAACACGGCCTTATCAGCGTTGATTACGATGATATGATCACCACAATCAACGTGAGGCGTGAAATCAGCACGGTGCTTGCCGCGCAGGCGCTTGGCGATATATGACGCGAGACGGCCGACGACGGCATCGGTGGCATCAATAACGATCCACTTGTTCTCGACTTCAGCTGGTTTGGCCAAAAAAGTTTTCATTGCTCCACTCGGAGCCTTTCTTGAAGGTGTTGTTAAATGGCAGAGCGCGCGTCACTAAAGCGTAAGAATTCGATTGTCAATCAAAGAGCCGCATTCGGTGCGATTTTATTTTTAGCCGCCTGTGGCGTAAGTGAAGAAGTTCCAGTCAATCAGGGCCCCGATTCTGTCTCCACACCTGTGGTCTGGCAAACA
>CETS01106156.1_pt1 | contig 10777 bp, 5 predicted proteins | sample 356391 | NCBI WGS metagenome assembly CETS01 (sample SAMEA2622673, study PRJEB7988) | marine metagenome | isolation source: saline water (ENVO:00002010), including
CGTAGCGGGGAGTTCAAGGACTTCGTCCTGTCCCGCATCGGAGAAACTGGGGCGAGCAAGGCTTCCGATGCTGCAGCTTCGCGAGATGTCGAATGGCATTGTGACGTTGACCTTATCATCGCACCCCACCCTGATCTTAGCGTCGGTCAACGAAAGGCAATCGAGCTCGATTACGCCATGGATCGGGGAAGGGCGACGATCCCGGTCAAGCGCGCGCTCCTCTACTACGCACTAAAGCGCCTGGGGCTCGACACGGACCCGTCGGCTCGGCGGCCTCAGGATCAGCAGATCGTCTTGCTCAATCGGGAGGCGATCTATGCAAATCATTGATAACAATTCCCATCTGTGGGGTGAGGATCTAAAGCAGGCGCTGACCAAGGGCTCGCGTGTGAAGATCGCCGCCTCCTGCTTCTCGATCTATGCCTTCGAGGCGCTCAAGTCCGAGCTTTCTAGGATCGAGAGCCTCCAGTTCATATTTACCGCGCCCACTTTCACTCCGAACGGGGCGACCGATCGCCTGACCAAGGAACGACGGGAGTTCTTCATTCCCAAGGCGCGGAGAGAGAGCGGCCTTTACGGGACTGAGTTCGAAATTCAGCTCCGCAACAAGCTGACGCAGCGTGCCGTGGCACGCGAATGCGCCGACTGGATCCGCAAGAAGGCAAAGTTTCGATCCAACGGGACAAAGGCGCCGATGCAGCAGTTCATGCATGTAGGTAGCCCCAATGGAGAGGTCGCCTACATGCCGATTAGCGGGTTCACCGCGGTCGACCTGGGTTACCAGAAGGGCGATGCCGTCTCGAATTTCGTAACCCGCTTCGACGACCCGAGCCACGCGCAGATGTACCTGCAACTGTTCGACCAGATCTGGTCGGATCCTGAAAAATTGCAAGATGTCACGAACGCCATCTGCGACCACATCGAGTCCGTGTATCAGGAAAACGCGCCTGAACGCATTTACTTCATGATGCTCTACAACATCTTCCGCGACTTCCTCGAGGAGGTCGATGAAGATGTCCTGCCGAACGACCTGACCGGCTATCGCGAGAGCGTGGTCTGGAACAAGCTGTTCAATTACCAGAAAGATGCTGCCACCGGCATCATCAACAAGCTGGAAACCTACAACGGTTGCATCTTGGCCGACTCAGTGGGCCTCGGAAAGACGTTCACCGCGCTGGCGGTGATCAAATATTACGAGCTGCGCAACCGGTCCGTTCTGGTGCTCTGCCCAAAGAAGCTGGCGGACAACTGGCGCAACTATAACACCAACCTGACCACCAACATTTTTGCGAAGGACCGGTTCAACTACGACGTTCTGTGCCACACCGATCTGTCCCGCACCGCCGGGGAATCATTCGGCATCCCGTTGAACAGGGTGAACTGGGGCAATTACGACCTGGTCGTCATCGACGAATCCCATAACTTCCGGAACAACGACGTCTTCAAGGATCGGGAGACGCGCTACCAAAAGCTAATGAACAAGGTCATCCGGGCGGGCGTGAAGACCAAGGTCCTGATGCTCTCGGCAACGCCGGTGAACAACCGCTTCACCGATCTGCGAAACCAGCTCGCGCTGGCCTACGAGGGGCAGTCTGAGGCCCTCAGCAAGACCTTGAAGACAGACACCAGCATTGAAGAGATTTTCCGCCGGGCTCAAAAGGCCTTCAACGACTGGACGTCGCTGCCTCCCGAGGAGCGAACCGCGGCGTCGATCCTCAAGGCGCTGGACTTCGACTTCTTCGAACTGCTCGATTCCGTGACCATTGCTCGGTCCCGTAAGCACATCGAGACCTTCTACGACACGAAGGATATCGGCAAATTTCCGCAGCGCCGGAAGCCGCTGTCGTTCCATTGCCCGATTACCCAGCGGCCGGATGTAATGGGGCTGAACGATATCTTCACGCAGCTGTCGGTGCTGAAGCTCGCGGTCTATGCTCCGATCAGCTACATCCTTCCTAGCCGCTTGCGGAAATACGAAGAGATCTACGACACGCAAGTCGAGGGTGGCCGGGGCAAACTGCGCCAGGCCGACCGGGAGCGCAGCCTCCAGGCATTGATGACCACCAACCTTCTGAAGCGCCTCGAAAGTTCGGTCGCGGCGTTCCGGCTGACACTGCATTCGCTCGGCACCAACATTTCGCGCACGCTCGATGCCATCGCGGAGTTCGAACGAACTGGTCGGGGCGAGAGCATCAGTGACCATCTTGAAGAGATCAACGACTTCGACCCTGAGGATGAAGACCTGGGTGGCCTCGACGAAATCACCGTCGGCAAGAAGGTGCAGATCAGCCTTGGCGACATGGATCTGCCTTCGTGGAAGCATGACCTATCCGCCGACCTCGTTCTAATCGAGAGCCTGATCGCCTCGATGGAGATGGTTGCACCTGCCGATGACGCCAAGCTCCAGCACCTGCTTTCACTGCTCCAGCAGAAGATTGATGCCCCGCTCAATCCGGGCAACCGGAAGGTCATCATCTTCACGGCGTTCGCAGACACGGCCAATTACCTGTTCGAAAATGTGGCGGCTTTCGCGCAACAGGAGGGCCTGCAAACGGGCAAGGTCACGGGATCCGACGCCCCCAAGACCACGCTCAAGAAATCCTACGATTTTCAGAGCGTACTGACCCTATTCTCCCCGCGCTCAAAGGAGAAGGCCATTGTCCTGCCCAACGAGCCAGGCGAGTTGGACATCCTAATCGGCACGGATTGCATCTCGGAAGGCCAGAACCTCCAGGACTGCGATTTCCTGGTGAACTACGACATCCACTGGAATCCGGTCCGGATCATCCAGCGTTTCGGCCGTATCGACCGCATCGGCTCCCCCAACAGCCAGATCCAGCTGGTAAACTACTGGCCGGACATCACGCTCGATGAATACATAAACCTGAAAGAACGCGTCGAAAACCGTATGGTGATCGCCGACGTCACCGCAACTGGTGACGACAACGTGCTAACCGCCAAGTCGAGCGATATCGCCTACCGAAAGGAGCAGCTCAAGCGCCTCCAGGACGAGGTGATTGAACTCGAGGATGTGAAGGCCGGTATCTCGATCACCGACCTTGGCCTCAATGATTTCCGCATGGACCTGCTCAATTACGTCAAGGAGCATGGTGAGCTCGACAACGTACCGTTCGGCATGCATGCCATCGTCCTGGCACAGCCAGAGATTGGATTGCATCCAGGCGTCATTTTCGCCTTGAAGAACATCCATGACAGCGTGAATGTGAACCAGCAGAACCGGCTCCACCCGTTCTACCTGGTCTATATCGGTGACGATGGGGAAATCGTCGCCGACCATACCGAGGTCAAGCGGCTGCTCGATCTGATCCGCACCAGCTGCAAGGGGCAGATAGAGCCGATCCGGGAGGTTTGCCGGGTCTTCAACGAGCGGACCGATGATGGGCGCCAGATGGTGAGGTACTCTGACCTGCTTTCCAGCGCAATCCGTTCCATGATCGAGGTGAAGGAAGAAAAGGACATCGACAGCCTTTTCAGCGGCGGGCGAACTACGGCGCTCACCCACACCATCGAGGGGCTGGACGATTTCGAGCTGATCGCGTTTCTGGTCATCGAGGGGGGATCATGATCCTCTACGAATGGCCCCGGGCTGCAGCGTTCGGGCGCGTAATCCCCAAAAGCAAGATCTACGAACATGCTTGTGCCAACTCCGCGCTGAAGGATCTCTTCGTGCGCGAGGTGGATCAGATCGTCTGGTCCCACAAGCTGGCCCCCGAGACAGTCAATCTGGCGGCCACGAAGCAGTTGGCCGAGATTCAGATTTTCCGCATCACCGCGCGGACGGCAACTCTGAACCGTGATGTGCTGCGTGCCATCGACAAGGCCATCCCGTTCCCGCTGATTTTCGAGCTGGTGCACGGCAACCGCGCCAAGCTGGTCGCAGCTTACAAGCGTCCTAGTGAGGCGGACAGCTCGCGCTGGGTGGTAGGCGATTATTTTGAGGGTGACTGGCTACTCGAGGATGCGTCCCGAGCGCCCATGCCGGTGGCTCTAAATCTTGGGGCTCTTTATGAGCGGCTTCTGAGCCCGCTGGTTGAGGGGCAGACGGCCCGCCTGATCCCCGACACAGGCGACAGCCCGGCAACTTCCGGCAGCGCAACCGCACTCGGAGAACCCATCTCGCTGGAAGCGCGCATCGCGCAGGCAGAGGCGATCAAAGCCAAAACCCGAGAGGTCGATCGGATCAAGGGGCGGCTGGCGCGCGAAAAGCAATTCAACAAACGCGTGACAATCAACGCCGAGCTGCGCGCAGCCAAACAGGAATTGAACCAGCTGAGGGCGGTCACCGCCGGTACTGCTGTTACGAATTACCAAGAGGACGACCATGGATAAGCTGAAGATGCATAGCCCCGACCTGAGCCAGGAGAACATCGCCAAGATCCGCGACTTGTTCCCCGGCTGCGTGACCGAGGCGCGCGACGAAGCGACGGGCCAGCTGCGTCTGGCGGTGGACTTCGATCAACTGCGTCAGGAGTTGAGCGACCACATCGTGGAAGGGCCGCAGGAGCGGTATCGACTCGATTGGCCGGGAAAAAAGAACGCACTTTTGCTTGCGAACGCGCCACTTTCGAAGACACTGTTACCTAATCGCGAGGAGAGCTTAAACTTTGACAGAACGCGAAATCTCCTGGTCTCAGGGGACAACCTCGAGGCATTGAAGCTGTTGCGAGAAACGTTCTTGGGTGATGTGAAAGCTATCTACATCGATCCTCCCTACAATACTGGAAGCGATTTCATCTACAATGACGACTTCGCGGAGACGACAGAGGAATATCTGATTGCATCAAGTCAATTGAGTGACGATGGCTCTCGACTTGTGGCCAATCCAGAGTCCCATGGCCGTTTCCACTCAGATTGGTTAACCATGATGTACTCACGCTTGAAGATTGCGAGAAACCTTCTTGCGGATGACGGCGTAATATTTGCTTCTATCAGCGATGAAGAGTCCGCAAATATGAAACGGCTCCTCGATGAAGTTTTTGGAGAAGATAACTTTATTGACACTATCGTAGTCGAAATGTCGACAACCTCAGGCCCAAAGACAGTTAATGCACAGCAGGGAACCATCGTAAAGAATGCTGAGTTTGTGCATGTATTTAGAAAGACGGCGTCTTTTGATGGCATAAGGCACACGCCATTATTTGACGGAGTGGTATCCTTTGATACTCACTATACGGCTTGGATGAACGAAGACGGAACGTTGAGCACACTTGCCCAAAAGATGATTGAAGACGACAGAGTCGGCGCCGATATAGAAAAGTTTGGATTTTCTTCTCGAGGTTCGTTCAGCGTCAACAATATGGATAGGCTGTTATCCGTATCTGATGCTGCAAAGGACTTCATAAATGGCAACCTCGACAAGATCGCTCGTATAGATAGGCCGCCAGTCTCTGCCGGTAACGAATCCACTGAGGTTGGTTGCTGGATTGCCTTCGAGGCAGATCACCGGACGTATTACCTAACGACTTTGTCAAATGGGACGCTCCAAGCTCTCATGCCTCTATCGTTAAATTATCGCATGTCTGACGATTACAAGCCTCGGTTTGGTCGCACCGTAATTCGCGGTGACCTATGGAAGGGTTTTTATCAGGACATGGGGAATGTCGCGAAAGAAGGTGGCATTGCATTTGCCAACGGCAAAAAGCCGGTGCGGTTGATAAAGCAGCTATTGAAGTGGGCTAATAACACCAAGGATGGTATTGTTCTTGATTTCTTCGCGGGATCGGGAACCACCGCTCATGCGGTCATGGAAGCTAACGCAGAGGACGGGCTAAACAGAACGTTTATACTTGTCCAACTTGATGAAGTTCCGGATCCAAAGTCAACTGCGGCGAAAGAGGGATTTGCAACGATAGCCGATTTGTCCGCCGAACGTCTTCGTCGTGCCGGAAAGAAAGTCCTCGAAGGCGAATGCCACCCTGACTGGAACCGCGATGTCGGCTTCCGAGTGCTTAAGGTGGACACGTCCAACATGAAGGACGTCTATTATCGCCCGGACGAGCTGAAGCAGTCCGACCTGCTGGACATGGTCGACAACGTGAAGGAAGGCCGCACTGCCGAGGATCTGCTGTTCCAAGTGCTGGTCGACTGGGGCGTGGACCTGACGCTGCCGATCCACCGTGAGACAGTGCAAGGCAAGACCATATTCTTCGTCGACGACAACGCCCTTGTCGCCTGTTTTGATCGTGGCGTGACCGAGGAACTGGTGAAGGAGTTGGCGAAGCGTGAGCCTTTGCGCGTCGTCTTTCGGGACAACGGCTTTGTCTCGGATGCGGTGAAGATCAATGTCGAGCAGATTTTCCGCCAGCTCTCGCCGTCAACAGACGTCAAAGCAATCTGAGGCTGCACCCATGAAGCTGAAATTCAAGGTCCAGGCCTATCAAACCAATGCTGTTGAAGCGGTGGTCGATTGTTTCGCGGGTCAGCCGAAGGTCGATGGCCTGACCTACCGCATCGACCCTGGCCAGAAGGCACAGGCAGCCGCTTTCGAGGAAGGGTTCAAGAACGCCGATTTCGCGCTAAGCGAAGCCCAGATTCTCGAGAGTATCCAGACGGTCCAACGCCGCCAGAACCTGCCCGTTGCTCAGCGGCTGGACGAGTTCATGGTGCTCGATCGGAACAATCAACGCGTTGCTGCCCCGGCGACCTATCGACGCGATGCTCTGGCCGCGACCCGCGTTCACCTCGACGTCGAGATGGAAACTGGCACCGGCAAGACCTATTGCTACATCAAGACCATTTTCGAGATGAACAAGCGCTATGGCTGGTCGAAGTTCATCATCATGGTGCCCTCGATCGCCATTCGTGAAGGCGTTTACAAGTCTCTCCAGATTACCGCCGATCACTTCACGGAGACCTATGGCAAGAAAGCCCGGTTCTTCATCTACAACTCCAAGCGGCTGCACGAGCTGGAGAGCTTCTCATCCGACGCCGGTATCAACGTCATGGTGATCAACATCCAGGCGTTTGCCGCGCGCGGCGCGGACAACCGCCGCATCTATGAAGAGCTGGACGACTTCCAGTCGCGCAAACCCATCGACGTCATCGCCTCCAACCGGCCGATTCTGATCCTGGACGAGCCCCAGAAGATGGAAGGTGCAGCAACGATGGAGGCGTTGCCGAAGTTCAAGCCGCTGATGATCCTGCGCTACTCCGCTACGCACAAGACCCAACACAACCGCATTCACCGGCTGGACGCTCTGGACGCTTACAACCAGAAGCTGGTGAAGAAGATCGCCGTGCGCGGCATCCAAACTCGCGGGCTCGCCGGGACCAATGCCTACCTTTATCTCGAAGGCATCGACATCTCGAAGAAGGCCCCGGTAGCCCGGATCGAGCTCGAGGTGAAGCTGAAGTCCGGCGAGATCAAGCGCCAGATTCGGCGACTAGAATTCCGTGACGACCTGTTCGTCGAGTCAGGTGATCTGGATCAGTATCGCGGCTTCACGATCAGTCAGATCGATTACAATACCGACACGGTCGAGTTCACAAACGGCATCGTGCTGAATGCAGGCGAAGCCAACGGTGATGTGTCTGAGCGCGATATCCGCCGCATCCAGATCCGCGAGACGATCAAGGCCCACCTCGACAAGGAAAAGCAGCTGTTCGCGCAGGGGATCAAGGTCCTGTCGCTGTTCTTCATCGACGAGGTGGTGCGTTATCGCGACTACAGCCAGCCAGACGAGCAAGGCGATTACGCCCGAATCTTCGAGGAGGAATATGAACTTCTGAAGATCGAATATCTGTCCGAACTAGCGATCGATAACGAAGCCTACCGAGACTACCTCGCGAGCATCGATGGGGCTAAAACTCACAACGGCTATTTCTCGATCGACAAGAAAACCAATCGCCTCAAGGATCCGGCGGTAGGTGCCCGTGCGGTCGATTCCGACGATGTCGATGCCTATGACCTGATCTTGAAGGACAAAGAACGCCTGCTGTCCTTCGCGGAACCAACACGATTCATCTTCTCCCACTCCGCCCTTCGCGAAGGTTGGGACAATCCGAATGTCTTTGTCATGTGCATGCTGAAGCACAGCGACAATACCATCTCGCGCCGCCAGGAAGTGGGGCGCGGACTTCGGCTGAGCGTTGATCAGCACGGGGACCGCATGGATCACCCGGCCGTGGTCCACGACATCAACGTTCTCACCGTGGTCGCGAGCGAGAGCTACAAGGATTTCGTCGCTGGCCTGCAAAAGGAAATCGCCGAAACCCTGTCCTCGCGACCGCGACAGGCGACTGAGCAGTACTTCACCGGCAAGACGATGGTCACCGACCAGGGGCCTGTCGAGGTCAGCAGTGCGATGGCCAAACAAATCTACCGCTATCTGGTGAAGAATGACTACACCGACGATGCCGATCAGATTGCAGGCGCCTACCACGACGCCAAGACTGCCGGAACGCTGGCGGAGTTGCCCGATGAACTGAAACCTTACGCGGATCAGGTGTTCCAGCTGATCGACAGCGTTTTCAGCGATGCCCAGCTCCCCAAGGTAGGTGATGGACGCAAGCCCAAGACCAACCCGCTCAATACGAACTTCGACAAGAAGGAGTTTCAGGAGCTGTGGGCACGGATCAATCGCAAGGCGGTGTACCGTGTCGAGTTTGACTCAGCCGAACTGGTCACGAAGTGCGTCGGTGCGCTCGACAGCCAGCTGCGTGTCACACCGCTCCAGTACACAATTCAGGAGGGCGTGCAGAGCGACGGCTTGCGGGATGACCAACTCCGCGCCGGCGATGGCTTCACGATCACGAACACGACGACGGAACAAGGCGGCTCGATTCATTCGCTGGTGAAATATGACCTGGTTGGAAAGGTGGCGGAAAACGCGCAGCTCACGCGTGACACGGCTGCAACGATCCTTGGCCAGACCCAGCCGGCTGTATTCGGACAGTTCAAGATGAATCCCGAACATTTCATTGCCGAAGCCTCGCGGGTCATCGCCGAACAGAAGGCCGCCATGGTCATCGAGCGTCTGGCCTACGACGAAGTCGACGAGCGATACGACGTGGATATCTTTACGGCCAATCAGACTGGGCAGGATTTCTCACGCGCCTCGGCGAAGCTGGAAAACCACATCTATGACTACGCCATAACTGATTCCGACGTGGAACGAGAGTTCGTGAAGGAGTTGGATACGAGCAGCGAAGTTGTCGTCTATGCCAAGTTGCCGCGTGGTTTTTTGATTCCGACACCGGTGGGTGACTACAACCCAGACTGGGCAATATCGTTCAAGGCTGGCAGCGTCAGGCACATCTACTTCGTGGCTGAAACAAAGGGTACGATGTCGTCGATGAAGCTGCGCGAGATCGAGAAAACAAAAATCGAGTGCGCCCGGAAATTCTTCGACGAGATCAACCAGCAGATCACCAAGGATCGCGTCAAATATGACGTTGTGACGGATTATGGAAAATTGATGGAGCTCGTTGGCTTAGGCGGGGCGATGGCTGCCGGGAGTGTGGCATGAGACCTCGCTCCATCAACATTTTCCTGCTGGACGGTGACCCAGATGGCATCCGCGTCGCCCAAATTTCCATGTCGACGATCCAGGCGATTGCGTTCCGAAAGCTGCAGATGAAGCAGGTACGGGCTACATTTCCTGAATTGGCAAGGCCGGGCGTGTACCTTTTGCTGGGCTTTGATGAGGCACAGCCAGATCGGCTAATGGCCTATATCGGCGAATCCGAAGGAGTAGCTAATCGGCTCCAATACCATGCCGGCAATGACAAGGGCGTGGATAGCAAGCCTTTCTGGACTGAGACCATTGTCTTGGTGAGCAAGGACGAGAACCTCACAAAATCCCATGCCCGCTATGTTGAAGCCAGACTGATCGCGGATGCGGGGCTAAACGCACGCTGGGCCCTGCTCAACTCGCAAAAGGCAAGCGAGGTCGGCAAGCTCCCGCTGCCGGACCGGGCAGCCATGGAAGAGTTCATCGACCAGACCAAGACGCTGGTTGGCGCGCTCGGCTGTGATCTTTTCAAGGTCGTATCTGGTGATCTGACAAACGGCAACAAGCTGGGAATCATAGCTTCAGCAACCGCGCCACAGGTTGTTTTCAACTTCCGCGGCCAGGGTTTCGCCGCTCAGATGTCGATCACGGCCAGCAGCGAGTTCGTGGTGACGAAGGGATCTATTGCCCGGATCAAGACGACGAACACCATACCCAAGGGGACCGTCGCCTTGCGCTCCGATCTGCTCGCCAAGGGCATTCTAGTCGAACAGAACGACGGCCTTCTGTTCACCTCGGACTACATCTTTTCGTCGGTTTCAGCCGCCGCGGCCACCGTGACCGGAGCCGCGGCAAATGGCCGAATCCTATGGCGTTTGCCGGATGGTAAGACCTACGCAGAATGGGAGGAGGCTGTGAACTCTGAGCCTCCGTCCAACTCGTATGACGAGCTTCCGAGCAAAGAGCATACAACGTAGATCGAGCGCTGTTGAGGGGTACCCGCGCAATTCTCGATGATCAACTCGGGGCAATTTTTTGGGGCTACTCAACAGTCTTGGATCAGCGGCATGAAAACGCCGGTACGTGACCGTCCTGCCTAGGTTCTGAGGAAAGGCTGAGCGTCTCTCGGGGGGGGCATGTTTCTATGGCGTGGGCCCTTGTTTCTGCTATGTTCCAAGGAGAAGCGAGATGAATGCGATCATGACCAAGTTTGACATCGACACCGCTGAGCATCGTACTCCGAAGTGGGAGGGGCTATCCGAAATCGATCAGGCGATCCGTGACAATCGCGTGATGGAGTATCG
>CETS01036865.1_pt1 | contig 10774 bp, 8 predicted proteins | sample 356391 | NCBI WGS metagenome assembly CETS01 (sample SAMEA2622673, study PRJEB7988) | marine metagenome | isolation source: saline water (ENVO:00002010), including
GTTTGACCTGATAAAGATTTAACAATATCTCCAGGTCTTTGTGCCTTACCATCAGGCATATTTTCAACCAAACCTATTATACCAACTAAAGGCTGATTATATTTATTTAATGCTGCATTAATCATTGAGCCAACAACAACTGCAGAACCTCCCATATCAAAAATCATTTCTTCCATACCTGAAGCTGGCTTAAGTGATATACCGCCAGTATCAAATGTAACTCCCTTACCAACAAGAATTGATGGCTTTTTATTTTTATTTAAATTCCATTCGAAAATAACTACTCTTGGTTCATTAAAGCTACCACTAGAGACTCCAAGTAAGGCATTCATGCCAATTTTTTGCAATCGATTCAAATCAAGAATTTTAACTTTAAGTCCTATTTTTTTTAAATCAATGCATTTTTTGGCATATGAAACAGGATTTAAAATATTAGATGGTTCTGAAACTAAATCTTTACAATAATTTACAGAATACAAAAGGTTGGTTTTGTATTTAAGTTCTTTAAAAGGTTTGAATTTATAGAGATTAAGAAGAATGTCTCCCAAATGACTTCTGTTGGTATTTAAATATTTGTTAAAATTATACTTTTTTAATAAAAAACCAAAAATTATATCTGAACAAAATAATCTATATTTAGAAAAAAACAAACTAGCAAAAACAAAGGTTATATTCTTATCAAATTTAAATTTAAATTTATCACAAACCATAGCTCCAGTTTCTATTAAGTAATTTTGATTTAATTTAACAAGGCAAATTTTAATATTAACTATAGAATCAAATAACGTGTTGTGATTATTGATTTCAGCGTATAAAGTTTTATTAATTCTGTTGACAAAATCTTTGTTATTTAAATGTTTTTGTAAATCAAAAGGTAGATTAAGGCTTTTTAATTGTGATAATTTTGATACAAATATAACAATATTGTTATTTTTATAAGATAAATTATTTAAATATTCTATAGATATGCTCATATGAAAAAGATAAATTTATACGTTTTTATTCAAATAATTAAATCTTGTACACTAGTTTTTTTTATTTTTATATCTATTGCGTGGCTTTTACAAATATCTAGACTTTTTTCATATTTGAACAACTTACAAATTGATTTTGTAAATGTGTTGTTTTTGTCTTTTTTTTTAATACCAAATTTAATTAATGTAACTTTACCATTTATAATAATATTCGGTTTAATAATCGCTTTTATAAAGTTTGATAAAGATAAGGAAATTATAGCTATATTTAGTCTAGGATTATCAATCAAAGAAATCTTAAAACCTTTTTTTTTAATTTCAATTATAACAATTTTCTTATATTTATTTTTAAATTTATTTTTTTCTCCATATATTTATGACAAATATAAACAAAAAGAATTTGATCTAAGAAATTCCATTAACTTAGATAATATAAATATATCTAATTTTATTCAGCTTGATGAAAACTTAATTTTAGATTTCTCCAAAAAAGAAGATGTGTTTGAAGATGTTTTTATTAGATTTATTGGAGAAAATGAAAATATAGTTTTTGCAAAAAAAGCAAGAATAATAAAAGAACCAAAAAAATTTATATTTAATCTTTCTGAAGGGTTTAAATTAAGTTTTATGAACAATAAGATTGAAAAACTTGAATTTGAAAATTACAAATTAAATTTTCCATTAAAGAATGAAAATAACTACAACAACTATGATAAAAACACACTTACTTTATTTAATTTAATTAAATATAAAGATTATAAAAGTATGATTGAGAGGATGTTTGATACTTTAATATTATTAACTGTAATAATATTTTTTTATTTTAACAACATTAAAGATAATAAATTCTCAATAAATCATATTTTTATATATTTATTTTTATCAATACTTATAATTATTTTTCAAAATATTATTAAAAATTTAGATTTTAGTTTACAATTTTCTTTTTTATTAAATATAATTAATTTTTCAATTATTTATTTATTTATGTTGATTAACAAATTTAAATTCAAATGAAGAAAATTAATTTTTATCTTTTTACTTTAGCTTCAAAATATATTTTGATAAATTTGATAATTATTACAATTTTAGTTCTTTTTTTAAACTTACTTGAAATTTCAAGAATATTGGAAAAAGAGAATACAACATTAGGTTTTTTTTTGCTGCTTTCATTATTAAAACTACCAACAATAATCTCTGAGATTATTCCTTTTGTAGTCATTCTTTCAATTGCATTTTTATTTAAAAATTTAATCACAAACAATGAATTAATATCTATAAGAAATATGGGTTTTTCTATACTTGATATATTTAAACCAATTGCAATTGCAATTTTTTTATTTGGGTTGTTTATACTTCTTTTTATTAACCCTTTAGCAGCTAATTTTGAAAATAATTTTAATAACTTAACTTCTAAAAAATATCCAAATATGTACTCCATTAAATTTATCAATGAAGGAATGTGGATCAAAAATATTTCTGAAGATAATAATAAAAATTACATTAATATATCAAAAATAAATTTAGATAATATGAATGCTGAAGAAATTAAAATATTAAACATTAATAATAAATTCAACAAAATTATAATTGCTGAAAAAGGTCAAATAATCGATAAAATATTTAAATTACAAAATGTCAGTATTTTAAATATTAATAATGATAAATTTGAAAAAGTTGAATTTTATAATTTAATTTTGAATTTTGATAAATCCAACATTATTGACTCAATATTAAATTTTAAATTTATACCTTTTTATAAATACAAAAAACATGTAAATAATTTAAAAAAATTTAATTTGCACTCTTCTGAAGTTTCTCTTTATTATTTATCTGAAATTTTAAAACCTATATTTTTAGTAATAATAGGATTTACAGTTATGGGTTTTTCAGGAAAATTCAAAAGAAACGAGAATTTTTTTAAAGTTTTGTTTATTTCAATTCTTATAGGTTTTTTAATTTTTTTATTAAAAGAAATAGTCACGGCATTAACTACAACAATGGAAATATCATTTATATTTTCTTATTTTATAATATTTATGTTTCCTTTAATTATTGGTTTATATCAAATGATACGTATTGAATCTGATTAAATAATGAAAAAATTTTTGATTAAAATAATATTTTTATTAACAATTTTTTATACTGATATTCAATTTGCAAATGAAATTATGATTTATGCTGACTCAATTTCTTATGATTCTGAAAAAAACTTAATCGCAAAAGGTAACGTCAAAATTATAAATGCAAATGAAATTATTACTTCTGATTTAATTATTTACAATAATGCTCAACAAAAATATATTTTACCAAAAAAATTTACATTTAAGGATGAAAAAAATAATTATTATTACGGAGAAAGTGGCTATTTTTCAAAAAATTTAAAGGAAGCGCAGATAAACGAAATGAAATTACGTCTAAATGATGGTTCTCGAATTGTTGGAAAATCATCTTTAAGAAAAGATAATATAGATATAATTAATAAAGGAACTTATTCTCCCTGCTCTTCACGAATTAATATAAATAATTTTGTATGCCCTATTTGGCAATTAGAAGCTGAAAAAATATTGCATGATAGTGATAATTTATTTTTATATCAAAAACATGCTAAAATGAGATTATTTAATATCCCTGTATTTTATTTTCCTTATTTTGCCGTTCCTTCTCCTTTGAGAAAAAAACGTAAATCAGGCTTTTTAACACCCTCTGTTAATTTTAATTTTTTAGATACTAAAGTATCTCAAAGTACTTCATTCCCTTATTACTTTAATCTTGATATAGATAAAGAATTAACCTTAACTCCTGTTTTTAACTATGGAGGTGGTATTAATTCATCACAGAGATTCTTATTTGATTATAATCAATTATTAGCTGGTGGGAATTTAAATTTTGATCTTTCTTTAGATACAACTCTAGAAAATGAAAATAATGAAAGTTGGTTGAAAGATGGAAGTATAGTTACTAAATACAATCAAAACTTAAATGAAAAATATAAAATAAGTATTGAATCTGCCCTTCAAACTTCTAAAGATTATATAAAAACAACAGACCCAAATAATCCTTTGAGCTATAATACTTCTTTGTCAACTACTCTTGATCTTAATGGCTATAATTTAATGAAAGATAATGATAGAATAAGGGTTAACCTTGCAACTTATCAAGTAATAGCTGGTAATGAAGATAATAAAACTACGCCTACGGTATTACCTTTTATAAATTATATTAGAGGAGAAGAAATTTTTAAGGATCTTAAATATAATAACACGTACGAAATGTATAATATTTTTAGAGATAAAAATACATCAGAACATTCTCAAAAGCAGAAAAAAATATCATTAATGACATCATTAGACGAAGAAATTTATTTATTAAATAGTAAATTAAATTTTAAATCAGAAATTCACAATCAATACTTTATGACTGAAAATAAAAAGATTGATAATCAAGATGTTTCTAGTGAAACTTATCGATTTTTTCCAATGGCTGGAATATTTATTGAAACACCTTTCAGACATATTAAAACTCAAGCCATGTTTACACCAAAATATTCAGTAATAATAAATAGCGGTCAACCTAATTCTAATAAAATATCAAATGAAGCATCAACAAATAACAATTATACAATTTCAAATCAAGGTAAATTAAACCGGTATAATGGGACTGATAAACTAGATAATTCAAAAAGAATAAATTATGGATTTAACTTATCAAAAAATAAATTTAGTGCAGATTTTTCTCAAAGTTACGAATTTACTCCAGATAGCAATTACAATAAAGCGATTGGTAATAATTATTACTTAAGTGATTCTTTATTAGAATCATCCTACAATGGTGATAATTATGGTGCTAAATATGAATTAAGATATGACCACAATCAAAATTACTTAAAAAAACAAAAAATAGCAATTTCAAATAAAAATAATTTTGGAAATATTGACGCATCATATCTTTATGAAAAATCAGAGACAAATGAAATATTAGATAGTCATAATGAAGTATTCAATATTAATTTTAAAAGTAAAAGATTTTTGAAATATTCAAAATTCAACTTCAAGGGTAATTATGATTTTGTTTCTGATTCACCAAATGAGTATACTTTTGGTTATAGTTATTTTGATGAATGCTTTGGCATAAATTTAGATTATAAAAGAAATTTTTACACAGATAATAGTTTAAAACCACAAGATATTTTAACTTTAATGTTTTCATTTAAAAATCTTGGATCATACAAATCGACAAATTTAGCTGTATCTGAAACAGATAAACAAGATATAAGATGGGAAAATTTCAGTGTTAGTGATGAAATGTTCAATTAAACAATTATTATTTGTAATTATTATTTTGATTTGCCAACCTTCTTTTGGAAAGAATGTAAATAATTTATTATTTTCTTTAAATAATAAAATTTATACTACGATAGATCTTGAAAATAGAATAAATTATTTAAGATTAATAAATAGCACTTTAACTAATTATGAAGAAATATTAGATGATTATATAAAAGTTATTTTTTTTGATCAATATTATAGAAATAATAATAAAAATGAAAATGAAAATGAACTATTTGATATAGTTAATAAATATTATAAAGATTTAATAAAGAATAATGAAAAAATAAATTCTCAAAATAATTATAAAAAAGATATAATTTTTCAACAAATAAAATTAGATATGCAGAGAAAAATTCTTATTGAGAGAGAATTGGATAAATATAGAGATTTAATTTTTACAGATAATATATCTGAAATTAATAACATTTATAATATCTATATATCATACATATCAATAGATAAAGATACTAAAGAAAAATTAGAAAATTTACTAAACAAAAATGAATTAGAAAATATTTTAGAGGTCAAAAGATTATTAGATGAAAATGAATTTGATTATCTTTTCAAAACTAAAAAATTAAATAATATGGAAAACCTTGATATCTCAATAAAAGTGGCAATTGAGAAAAATTACAAAAATTTTATTTTAGATACTTCAGATAATTTTATCATAGGAAAAATTGATAAAATAATAAAAAATGATAAAAATATTGATTTTAGATTATTAGAAATTCAAACTAATGTTTTCATTGATAATAATTTACTTAAATGTGAAAATATTGAAAATCTAAAAAAAAATGTTGGTATTAAAATTGTTGAAAGAAACGATATAAAATACAGTTCATTGAATGACTACATTAAAGAAAATATGTCTTCAATTAATGATTTTATAATATTCAAAAAAGATAGCATTAATATATATGTGTTATTATGTGACATAAAATATAATAATGAATATTTTGATAATATAAATATTAATGAAAATATAGATCTAATAGTCAAAAAAATTGAAAATGATTTAATTTTTAATAAAATTAATGAATATAATTTTTATCTAAAATAGTGAATTATATAGCGATTACAATAGGTGATATTAATGGAATAGGAATAGAAATATTCATTAAATTATGGAAGTTAAAAAAAAATAATAAATTTGTTTTATTTTCAAACCAAAATCTAATTAAAATATTTTTTAAAAGAAAAAAAATTAATATTCCTATTAACTTGGTTAATAATAATTTATATGATTTTAAGAAAAATTATCTAAATGTTTATGACTATAAAGCAAAAAATAATGAAGAAAATGCATATAAAGCATTAATTCATAGTTATAATCTATCTAAAAAAGGTTATTTTATTGGGATTTTAACTTTACCTCTAAATAAAGAAAAAATAATTAAAAAAATTAATTCAAAGTTTATAGGACAAACTGAAATTTACCAAAAACTGGATAATAAAAAATATCCTAATATGCTATTTATTAAAAATAATTTAATTTTTGCGACTTTAACAACTCACATTAGATTAAAAGATATTACTAAACATTTATCAAGTAAAAAATATATTTATAATAAGATTTTTCATATAAATAAAACTCTTATAAATGATTTTGGAATAAAAAATCCCAAAATAATTATTGCAGGTATTAACCCTCATGCTGGAGAAAATAATTGTATTGGAAATGAAGAGACTATATTTCTTAAGCCTGTAATAAAAAAACTAATAGAAAATAATATCAATATATACGGTCCTTATTCTGGAGATTCAGTTTTAACTAAAAAAAATATGAAAAATTATAATTGTTTTATATTTAATTATCATGATCAAGCATTAATACCTTTTAAAATGATCAGCAACAATACGGGAATTAATTATACTTCAGGATTAAGTATAATTAGAGTCTCACCTGATCATGGAACAGCTTATGACATAGTAGGTAAAAAAATAGGCAATATAAAAGGTTTGATTAATTGTGTTAATTTAATTAAAAAAATTTACAAAAATAGAAAAAAAATTGCTAATTCCTAAAAAATCATTAGGTCAAAACTATTTACTAGATAGAAATATTGCCAAAAAAATAATCGATTCAATTAATATACTAAATCAAACAATAATTGAGATAGGTCCAGGTACTGGAAAAATAACAGACGAAATAATAAAAGAAGTTCCAAAAAAATTGATAATAATTGAAAAAGATAACAAATTATATGAGCTCTTATTAAAAAAATATACTAATATCAATAATGTAGAGATCTTTAATATCGACGCTTTTGATTATGATTATTCTGTTCACAAAGACGCAAAAATAATATCTAACTTACCATATAACATAAGCACAAAATTAATCATTAAACTATTATGCAATTATAAGATCATTTCTGAAATGCTATTCATGGTACAAAAAGAAGTAGCATATAAAATGGATTATAACAAAAATAGCAAAAATAATAAATTGAAACTTATTGTAGAAGCTACTTCTAATTTTAAAATTATACATAACTTATCAAACAAAGTATTTTATCCAAAACCTAAAGTTCAATCTTCAATAATCAAAATAATACCAAAAAATAATATTGATATAAATCTTCAAAAATTATTATTGTTTTCAAAAGAAATATTCAAAAATAAAAGAAAAAAAATTAAAAATATTTTTAGATCAGACTTAATGGACAAAAAATTCAAAAAATTAATAGATAAAAGAGCTGAGGATTTAAAGACAAATGAATTATTATATTTATTTAATGAATTTTAATTTTTTATTAACTTTATACTCGATTGAAGAAATTAGGACGTCATGATTAATAATATTTAATAAATTGTTAACAGTTTCGTTTATATTTTCATTTATTAGTACATATTTGTAATCTGTATAGTGATTAATTTCCTTGATTGCATGAGATAATCTTATTGAAATTTCTTTTTTATTATCTCTACCTCTTTTTTCTAATCGCCTTTTAAGTTCTTTTTTATTAGGGGGTAAAATAAAAAAATCAATTATTTGATTTGCTGGAAAGTTATTTCGCAATTTACGTGCACCTTGCCAATCAATATCAAATAAAATATGATTATTATTTTTAAAAGCTTTATTAATATTTGAGTGAGGAGAACCATAATGATTTCTAAATACCCTCGCAAACTCAATAAAGAAATTTTTCTTTATTAGGGTAAAAAATTTTTCCTTATTAATAAAATAGTAATCTTTGCCATGAATCTCATTAATTCTTTTATGACGAGTTGTATATGAAATTGATAATTCAACATTCTTTATTTTTTTTAATAAATATTTACAAATGGTGGTTTTACCAGCACCAGATGGAGAGGAAATAATAATTAATTTTTTAAATCTTTTTTCTGTATTCATTCAATTTAATTTTATGCTCTTTAAAGTTTTTTGAAAAAATATGTTTTTTCTCTAATATATTATAAAAGTAAAATAAAAAGTCACTTTTAGGATTTTCCAATACTATTTTAACTGTTTCCGGACCAACATAACTAATTAAATCAGGTGGTAAACCATATATATAATATGTATTAAAAGGATGTTGTATTTTTAAATCAGTTAATGTTAATTTTCTATTTAATTTAAACTTTCCTTCAGTTAAAGTAAATATAACTGTAGCATCAATTTGTAATCTCATATTATTTTTTAATCGATTGAAAATCACTGAAGCAATTAATTTTCTATCATCAATATTATTAGCTTCTTTCTCAATTAATGAAGAAATAATTAATATTTCTTTTTCTGTATATAAATTAAGCAATTCATTATTTTGGAATTTATCAAAAAATTTTTTTTTATCTAAATGCAAAAAATTAAAAAATTCATCTAATGAATTTGATGAATTAATGTAATAAGTATCAGCTAAAAGGGTATCATAATCTATTATCGCATGTGTTGTAAAAAATTTTTTTAAATAATTTGTTAATTGGTATTTTTCCCAACCTTCAATAATAGTGATTTCATAATTTATATTACTTGCTTTTGAAACAGTTTTTAAAACAGATAATATATTTGAATTTTTTTCAATTAAGAAATTACCAAAATTTATAGGAGAAATATACTTATTTGAAAATTTAATTAATAAATAATATATTTTTTTTTGTAAATAATTTTTATCAATAATTATTTTTTCTGAAATTTTACTTATACTATCTCCTTTTGCTATTTTAATTATGTGCTTATCATTAAATAAGAATTGAAAATGAACAATGTAGTATGAATAAAATAAAAAAATAATTACACTAAATAGACTTAAATAATAACGCAGTGTTTGTTCCTCCAAATCCAAATGAATTGCTAAGTGCTATTTCAACTTTATGATCAATAGAGTTATGTGGTACAAGATCTACCTTAAATTTATGAGATGGATTATATAAATTTAAAGTTGCAGGTACTATGTTGTGCTTAATACTTAGAATACTAATTATTGCTTCAACACTACCCGCAGCACCTAATAAATGACCTATTGAAGATTTTGTTGAACTTATTTTTATTTTATCGTTACCACCAGTTAACCGCATTATTGCATTTAATTCTATATCATCTCCTATAAGAGTAGAAGTACCATGTGCATTTATATAATTTATCTCATCTGAATTAACAGAAGACATTTTTAATGCCTCTGACATTGCACGAAAACCGCCTGACCCATCTTCGCTTGGTGTAGTAATATGGTGAGCATCTCCTGACATTCCATAACCGATCAGTTCAGCATATATTTTTGCACCTCTTTTTTTTGCATTTTCATAATCCTCTAATACCACTATACCCGCCCCTTCTCCTATCACAAATCCATCTCTATCTTTGTCCCAAGGCCTTGAAGCTTGAGCAGGTTGATCATTATATTTAGTGGAAAGACTCCTAGCTGCACAAAAACCTGCTACTCCCAGTTTGCATACTGCTGCTTCTGAACCTCCGGCAATCATTATTTCTGCAGCACCTCTCTTAATCATTTCAGCAGCATCTCCAATAGAATGTGCTCCAGTTGCACAAGCAGTTACAACAGAATGATTTGGTCCTTTAAATCCAAATTTAATTGAAATTTGACCCGAAGTTAAATTTATTAAAGAAGAAGGTATGAAAAAAGGAGATATTTTTCTTGAACCTTTTTCATTTAAAGTAATAGAACCATTATAAATTGTTTCTAAACCGCCTATTCCTGATCCAACTGAAACACCAACTCTTAATTTTGATTTATCATCTAATGTCATCAATCCTGCATCTTCCACTGCCATTTTTGAAGCTATTAAACCGTATTGTATAAATCTATCATTTCTATTTATTTCTCTAGTTTCTAAATATTTGCTTCTATCAACATAATATTCGTCTTTTTCATTGTGAGAAATATATCCGGCTATCTTGCATGGTAAATCAGAAACGTCGAAAGAAGAAATTTTTTTTATACCTGATTTGCCTGTAATTAAATTATCCCAAGTTTCAGAGACATTATTACCTATAGAAGAAACTAG
>CETS01099313.1_pt1 | contig 10743 bp, 12 predicted proteins | sample 356391 | NCBI WGS metagenome assembly CETS01 (sample SAMEA2622673, study PRJEB7988) | marine metagenome | isolation source: saline water (ENVO:00002010), including
GGGTCTGTAGAGAGCTTGGTGCTGGATGGTTTCGGCAAGGTATCGAAGGCTGCCAGCAGGTCTGACAGCAGGTCACCGCCCGTCATAATCAGGGGTCAGTCCTCGTCGGAGAAATCGTCTACCGCATCGACGGAAGGCTGACGGACTGGCGGCAGGCCATCGTCATTATTCGCCCGCTTCCCCATCAGATGGTTCAGAATCTGGCCGATCACGCCGGCCATTTTACGGCGGTCGACAACCATATCCACCACGCCCTTATCCTTCAGGAATTCAGAGCGCTGAAACCCTTCCGGCAATTTCTGACGAATGGTCTGCTCAATGACGCGTGGTCCAGAAAAGGCGATCATGGCTTCCGGTTCAGCCAGATGCACATCGCCCAGCATGGCATAAGAGGCCGAGACCCCGCCGCTGGTCGGGTCTGTAAGGACCACCAGATACGGCAGTCCGGCATCTTTCACATCCTGAATGGCAAGGGTCGTCCGCGGCATCTGCATGAGAGACAGCGTGCCTTCCTGCATGCGCGCGCCACCAGACGCAGTACAGACAATCAGCGCCGCCTTGTGTGCAACGGCGGTCTCAGCCGCCTTGATGAAGGCTTCGCCGGCCGCCATGCCCAGCGAGCCGCCCATGAATGCAAAGTCCTGAACCAGAACCACTGCAGGTTTGCCGCCAATCCGGCCAAAAGCTGCGGCCATACAGTCATCCTGCAGGATGTCTTCGCCGTTTGGATCGTGTCGGTTGCGCTCGCCAATCTTGTGTTTTGCGCCTTTCAGGCGGTCGACATAGCGCTTGTCATCTTTGAATTTCAGCGGATCACGTGGCACATCCGGAAGCTGAATCGGCTCCCATTGCGCATCATCAAAAAGCGCACGGAAACGGACCAGCGGGCCAACGCGCAGATGCGCGCCCGATGGCGTCACCCAGAAGCTTGCCTCAAGATCAGGCCGATAGATGAGTTCGCCCGATTTCGGACATTTCACCCACAGGTTCTCCGGCGTTTCACGTTTGCCGAATACCGATTTCAGGCCCGGAGGGCTGAGGTTGGAAAGCCAGTTCATGCGTGTCTCCGTCAAGCCGTGCCGCGGTCAGATGCCAGCCCGGAACTCAATTCCCGGGTCAGACGAGCCACCGCCTCCAACGCCTCGTCGCGTGCCGTACTCTGCGACATCTCAGATATAAGATCAACGAAGGCCGATCCAACGACAACGCCATCACATATCTGTGCCATCTCTGCGGCCTGCTCACCGGTCTTGATGCCGAAGCCCACACAAACCGGCAGTCCGGAGACCCGTTTGGCCAGCGCCACGCCTTCCGAAATATCGCTTACGACAGGCTTCTTCGCGCCCGTCACGCCAGCAACGGAAACGTAATACAGAAAGCCACTCGCGCCATCGGCCACAGTCGCCATACGGCTTTCCTTGGTGGTCGGCGTGGCAAGGCGAATCACAGCCAAATCATGCACCGCATAGGCGTCGCGGATGGGCTGATCTTCTTCCGGCGGCAGGTCAACGAGGATAGTGCCGTCAATGCCAGCCGAGGCTGCTTCACCGGCAAATGTCTCATACCCCATCAGGTGAACCGGGTTGGCATAACCCATCAGGATCAGCGGTGTCGTGTCATTTTTCGTCCGGAAACGCCGGGCCAGCTCCAGAACATCTTTCAGCGTTGTTCCGGCCTTCAGGCTGCGCTGCGCCGCGCGCTGAATGGTCGGGCCATCGGCCATAGGATCAGTGAACGGAGCGCCGAGCTCAATCACATCTGCGCCATTGTCAGCCAGCGCATGAAGCAGCTCCAGGCTGGTTTCCATATCCGGGTCACCCGCCATGATATAGGTCACAAGCGCGGCGCGCCCTTCAGAGCGCGCGGTCTCAAATGCAGAGGAAATTCTCGAAACGGGCATTAATCAGCCTTGCTGTTCGCGGAAAGCCAAGCTTCATAACGCGCATTCGCATGAACGCAAGGGATTGCAAGTATGGCGGGCGTATCATCCGGGTGCAGCGCGCTCACCAATGTCTCGACATCTGACCACCGGTCAGCGCGCGTTTTGAGCCAGAGCACATATTCCTCTCCGCGCTCAATCTTCCCATCCCAGTGATAAACAGAGGCAATCGGCCCCTCAATATTGGCGCACGCGGCCAGATGCCCCTTCACGGCGGCCTCGGCGAGCGAAGCCGCCAGGTCTTCAGACGGGCAGTTCACACGGATAAGGATGATCTCAGACATGATGTATCTCCTGTCCTGGTCAGTTAGGTGGTCGAGCGCCCGTGCTAGTGGGGCCCAGAGCGATTGTTAGCGCGGAACTTTCTCGCTGGCTTTTGCATTATACATCGTAAGGCACTGCGGATCCGGATAACCAAAGCGCCAGAACGCAAATAAAAACAGAATCCTGTTCTGACATCGATCTGCACGCCTCCTGATGGGTATCAAGAGGGAGATTGAGATGGGTTTGGGTTCAGAACACCTCCGCAAAGAATTGAATAACTTGATCGGCACCGGCCACCTTGAGGTGATCATGCCGGACGGCCAGCGCATGGAGTTTGGCCAGATTGGCGATACGCCTCATGTCGTTGTCTGTATCGCAAGCCGGGCCTGGTTAAGACGTATTATGGTCGACCCGTCTTTCCAGCTTGGCGAGGCCTATATGTTTCAAGGTCTCACCGTTGAGAGGGGCAGTATCTTTGATTTTCTCGATCTGATCTGGATGAATCTCGCCCGTCAGCCCGGAAAGCCAATCACTTTCAGCCACTGGCTGCGCAACAGCGCGCGCACAGCGCTCAGACGCCTCTATCAATGGAATGACAATCGAAAATCGCGCAGCAACATCGCGCACCATTATGACATCGGAAACGAGCTGTATCGCCTCTTTCTGGACGGCGACATGCAGTATTCCTGCGCATATTTTCCCGATCCCGACACACCACTCGACAAGGCGCAGAAATACAAACGCAAACACATTGCGCGCAAGCTCTGTCTGGAGCCCGGCCAGCGCGTGCTCGACATCGGCTGTGGCTGGGGCGGACTGGCGCTGCATATGGCTCGCGAGGACGGCGTGAAGGTTGATGGCGTTACTCTGTCAGAAGAACAGATCGCAACCGCGAGAGAGCGCGCCGCCAATTCTCCTCATGACAGCGATATCGACTTCAGACTGACAGACTATCGTGAGGTCAGTGAAACCTATGATCGCGTGGTTTCGGTAGGCATGCTCGAACATGTCGGCTATCCGCAGTTTCAGACCTATTTCGACCGCGTCGCTGCCAACCTGAAAGATGACGGCCTGGCCCTCATTCACACCATTGGCCGCCCCCACGGGCCGGGCGCCAACAATCCGTGGATTGAAAAACGCATCTTCCCCGGCGGTTATATTCCGGCGCTGTCAGAGCTACTCCCGGCGATTGAAAAAGCCGGTCTCACCGTACTCGATGTCGAAATCCTTCGCCTGCACTATGCCGAAACGCTGAAGGCCTGGCGGGAACGCTTCATGGCCAATGCCGAACGCGCCGCCGAAATGCATGATGAGACCTTCGTGCGCATGTGGGAGTTTTATCTCGCCTGTTCGGAGGCCTCATTCCGTCATGGCGAGCACGTCGTGTTCCAGATTCAACTGGGACACAAACAGACCGCTGCGCCGCTGACCCGCGATTACCTTTACACCGGCGAAAAGACCGCGAAACGCGACCATCTCCGCCGGACCGGATAGCGAGCCAGACGTCAGCTCAGCCCTCAGAAATTCTTCCCGTCGACCTTTTCTTCGGGCAGAGACGGCGCGTCCAGCGCATCCACACAGTTCAGATTGATCGCCGCGATCTCTGCGCCATCTGGCATGCGCCCGTAAGCAAAACTCTCAACGCCGCAGGTTTTGCAAAAGTTGTGATCGATCGTGCCTTTATTGAACTTATAGGTCATCCACTCACCATCACCCTTTTTCAAGGTGAAATCAGCGCGTGGCACAAAGGAAAGGCGAAACCCCTTCATTGAGCAATGCGAGCAATTGCAGACAATCGCTTTGTCAAATTCAGCTTCCACCTCGAAAGCGATTTTTCCGCAGTGACATCCGCCGGTATACTGGGGCATGAGTGCATCCTTTTGGCCTGTGTCCGTTCAGCTCTACACGCTTCAGCGCAGCCTCCCAAGTTAATCCAGAAACCGTTGCCAGACAGTGCTCTGATGTTCGGGCAGGCAGCGCTCTGAAGACAATCTCAATTTTACCGCAACCATGCGCGCTGAGACGTGTTTCTTGTTCATGATGGAGATTCTGCGACTTGTCGGCCAGGCATTACTTTATGCCAGTGGCATTTTCCTCGTTCTTGGCCTTCTTGCCCCCTACCTGCCAGTCAAAGCCTGGTGGACCCGGATCTGGATTTATGGTCGCCAGCAGACATCATTGCTGCTGATACTGATTTTCTTCATCCAGCTGGGCATTTTCGGCATTCCAAACCTTTTTGCGGCTGGTTTCCTGTTTGCCGTTTTCGCCGGTTTCGTCTGGTGCATATCGGAAATCTTTCCGTATTTCCCGTTCGGCCCCAAAGAAATGAAAGATGCCCGGCCTGATGGTGAGGAGCACCGGCTCTCCATTTTGCTGTTCAACGTTCTCGAGGAAAACGAGCAGTATGATCGAGGGTTGGAACGTATTCTGGAAGCAGATGCCGACATCGTCTTCCTCAGCGAAACCAATCATGCCTGGGCCGATGCGCTGGAGCCGCTAAAGGAGAAATACCCCTTCATGTATCTCCTGCCGCTGGAGGATCATAACGGGCTGCTGTTCTATTCCCGGGTGCAGATCGACATGGTCGAGCTGAAACACCTCTGTCAGGAGCACATCCCTTCGCTTTATATCGATCTCCGCCTCGCAGATGACTGTCCGCTCAGGGTCTACGGCATTCACCCCCGCCCACCACGGCCTGAGGATGATGTCGAGGATCTGGACGATGAACTGATCATTGTCGGCAAAGACGCAAAAAAACAGGAGTGTCCCGTGCTTGTCATGGGCGACCTCAACGAAGTCGGCTGGTCGCCAGCGATCCGGGCCTTCGAAGACGTGTCAAATTTGCGGGACCCCAAGCGCGGACGCGGCATTTTCAACACCTATGGCGCGAAGAGCCCAATCCTGCGCTGGCCGCTCGACCATATTTTCGCCAGCCATCACTTCCGCGTTGTCGATATCGAACGGCTCAAGGCCTGTGGGTCAGATCACTTCCCGATCAAATACACCTTTGCCGTGGAGAAGTGAGACCAGATTTCCTCTTCTCGAGTCTGAACTCTCATGTAAATCTCGTGATAAAATAAGACGTCCTGGAAATGGGTCGACAGGACGTCGGAGAGCCCGATCTCAGCTTTCGCGAAGAGGAATGAACTTTGCCATTTTCAGTTTTCATGAAGCAGCGCCTCCGGTAAGCTGAACAGCTGGGGACGCAGTCTCGTGAAGGAAGATGGCTGCCATCCCGATATCGCGCTAGCCCGTCAGCCCTATGAAGCCGATTACGGACAGTGCCGTATGAAGACCTTTGAGGACGTTTGCGGCGCAGGTAATTTCGAAAACGGCGTCGCTCTCATTTCCATGACGTTCGAAAACGACATGGAGATGGTCAACCCCTGGGGCCTCGCCTGTGCGCGTGCCGGCAATGTTGAGAACGCGCTGACCGCAGGGTGCATGACGCGGTTCAATCAGTCAGAAGAGACCTGCCGTTGTGCTGCTCGGAAAACGATTGAGATCGAAGAAGCGCCGCTTCCAGAGCTCCTCTCTTACACCGACAATTCAGACATGATCACCGCGCGGGAAAAATACCCTGAGTATCTCGGCATTCTTGGTGTCGACCGCGCTGCAGAGCTGAGAGAAGACGCTGCAGAGAAGCAGGATGAATTCCAGGCCGTCTTTCAACGCCATTACACGCGCTTCCAGGATGAATGCCTTTAAGGCTGTTCGGGACAGCTGAAACAAGAAAGGCCGCCTGATGATCCGGCGGCCTTTTGTCTTAATCCTAGTCGATATCCATCCCCAGATGTCCGGCGACGGAGAAGATATCCTTATCGCCACGACCACACAGGTTCATGATGATGATCTTGTCCTTACCCATTTCCTGAGCCACTTCGCCGATCCGCGCCAACGCATGGGCTGGTTCAAGCGCCGGGATGATCCCCTCAAGCCGTGTACACAGCTGGAAGGCATTCAGCGCCTCATTGTCCGTACACGTCAGGTACTCCGCACGGCCGGTATCGCGCAGATAAGAATGCTCCGGCCCGATACCCGGATAATCGAGCCCGGCAGAGATTGAATGCGCATCGATGATCTGACCCGCATCGTCCTGAAGGAGATAGGTGCGGTTGCCGTGTAGGATGCCTGGCTTCCCGCCATTCAGCGCAGCCGCATGCTGGCCGCTCTCAACGCCATGCCCTGCCGCTTCCACGCCGATCAGGCGCACGCCCTCATCTTCAATGAACGGATGAAACAGGCCAATTGCGTTTGAACCGCCACCGATACACGCCATCACAGCGTCCGGCAGGCGGCCTTCCATTTCCATGATCTGCTCGCGCGCTTCTCGGCCAATAATGGACTGGAAGTCCCGCACCAGCTCTGGATAGGGGTGGGGACCTGCTGCCGTACCAATGATGTAGAAGGTGGTGTCGACATTGGTCACCCAGTCGCGCAGCGCTTCATTCATCGCGTCTTTCAGCGTGCCCGTACCGCTTTCCACCGGCACGATCTCCGCGCCCAGCAGCTTCATGCGGAAAACGTTCGGCTTCTGGCGCTCAACATCGGTTTTACCCATGAAGACAACACACGGCAGGCCGAACCGCGCACAGACGGTTGCGGTGGCGACACCATGCTGGCCAGCGCCGGTCTCAGCGATGATACGGGTTTTGCCCATACGCTTTGCCAGCAGGATCTGGCCCAGGCAGTTATTGATCTTGTGTGACCCAGTATGGTTCAGCTCATCACGCTTGAAATAGATTTTTGCCCCGCCGAAATGCTCGGTCAGCCGCTCGGCATAATAGAGCGGTGATGGACGGCCCACATAATGGGTCCACAAATCCTGCATCTCTGCCTTGAAGGCCGGATCTTCCTTGGCGGCCTTATACTCTTTTTCGAGGTCCAGAATGAGCGGCATGAGCGTCTCGGCGACATAGCGTCCGCCAAAGTCACCAAAGCGACCATTCTCATCGGGCCAGCGATCCCAAGCGTTACGCGCATCCATAGTTTCACGTCCTGAAAAAATTCGAAGTCAGTGTCTCTATCCACAACTAAGCGGCGTCAAGCCATGGACTAGCCCTTCCGATGAATTCTCCCCGATTTCGTATTAAGGCTTAGCTCGTCTATAGTCAGCCTGACATGTTGGGAGGCATGGCTTTCATATGAATTTCATTCTGTGGATTTTCATTGGACTCAGCTTGATCGCGCTCTGGCTCTGGTTCGCAGCAGACAAGCGCAATGAAGACCGCATTGCGAAAGAAATGGAGCATGCGCGCGAACAGATTTCGCCCGAATTCTACGCCGAACTCGAAGCCCTGCTCTATCAGGGGCGCAAGATGGAAGCGATCAAACGCCTGCGCGAGAAAACGGGCATTGGCCTGTTTGCCGCCAAACGCGTTGTCGAAACGCTCTGACGGCAATCAGCCTGTAAAAAAAGCCGGGACAGTCCGCCCCGGCTTTCTCCATCAATATCCCTTTTGCTGGATATATTCGAGGATCCGCTGACGGCGGACCTGAGGATCAGGGTGAGTAGAGAGGAATGCCGCTGTCCGGTTCGGATTGGCTTCCTGCATCACAACCCAAAGACGCGCCGCCTGATCAGCGTCAAACCCGGCTGCATGCATGTAATCCACCCCAGCCAGGTCGGCTTCCAGCTCGGCGCTCCGGCTGTAAGGCAAGACCACGCCCAGATTGCCTGCCACGCTACCCAGTGCACTCACCTGGTCTGCGCTGATTGCGCCATCTGTGGAGCCTGCAATCACGGCACCACCAAGCTGGGCGGCACCAGACGTGATTGCTGCCCTGGAGGCCCGTTGGTTGGCATGTCGATAGATTGAGTGCGCGACTTCGTGCCCCAGCACAGCGGCCAGCTGGTCGTCATTCTCGACCAGATTCAAAAGACCGGTATACACGCCCACGCGATTGCCCGGCATGACGAAAGCGTTCACCTCAGGCGAGTCAAAAACACGCACATCCCACTGCTCACCAGCCTTTGGCGAGGCGGCCGCAATGCGCTGCCAGACGCGCTGTACGCGCTGATACTGGGCGCCGGATGTCAGTGTGGGGGTCTGCGCGCTTAATTGTTGCCAGGCCTGGGCCGAAGCCTGCGCCAGCTGGTCATCGCTATAAAGCGCGAACTGCTCTTCACCCGTATAGGGGTTCGCGGTCGTACATGCGGCAACCGAAACCAGAAGGCCGCCAGCTGCGAGACCTGCGGCGATAGCGCGATGCGATCCGCGCAGACTGTTGGGTCGTTTCCTCATCAAGTCACTCATCCTGTCTCTGTCCGTAAAATGCTTACCAGATCGGGCCTCGGGCGAGGCCAATGTCATGCCCTAACAAGCCATGATGGCGGATGTTTGTTCCGCATGACTTGGAACTGTCTTGAGCGGCTTTTCGTTATTTTGGTGATGAAAAATTTCACTGATGAAAGATCAGGAAGGACCCGAGATGAGCTACACAGTTGAACTGAAGAAAATCGAACCCGTCACCCACGACACCAATCACCTTGTTTTCAAACGCCCTGAAGGTTTCACCTTCGAGCCTGGTCAGGCGACTGACTTCTCGCTCGATAAAGATGGCTGGCGCGATAAGAAACGCCCCTTCACTTTCGTGAACCTCCCCGAAAGCGACACACTGGAATTCGTGATCAAGGCCTATCCGGACCATGACGGCGTCACCGAACAGATTGCACAGATGAAGCCCGGCGATCACGCAATTATCGAAGATCCATGGGGTGCGATTGAAGATGAAGGCCCCGGCACATTCATCGCAGGCGGCGCTGGCATAACGCCATTCATTGCCATCCTGCGTGAGCGCCTTGAAAAGAAAGGTACGCTTGCTGGCTGCAAGCTGATCTTCTCAAACGAGACGGAAAAAGACATCATTCTCCGCCGGGAGTTTGAAACCATGCCCGGCCTTGAATGCGTGTTTACAGTCACCGATCAGGATACGGCGGATGTCGAAACCCATCGCATTGACCGGGCCTTCCTGACCCAGCACATCGACCCGAATTTCGGTCATTTCTATGTCTGCGGACCCGAAAACATGGTCGACGACATTACAGAGCAGCTGAAATCACTGGGCGTGAGCGAAGACCGGATCGTGATCGAAGACCTGGACTAAACCAGCTCGGCGACTTTCTCATAGGCGGTCGCAGCCTGGCGCAGTTCTAATTGCTCCTTCGGGCTGCGATCGTTTGCTCGTGGGCGTTCCTCGGCCAGATCTGCGCGCTCAGTTGAAGCTGACGCGTCGCGCGCGGCAAACGTGTCGCCGACGTCAGGACCAGGCTGTTGAAATGGCCCTGCCGCCGGCGGTTCTACCCCGTCTGTCTTCGGGGTATTCCGGGTATCTGTATTCTGAAGATCTTCGCGAGACTGCGCAGTCTGCTCTGCTTCCGCCTGACGCAGAGCAGACTGCGCCTGTTGCGCGACTTTTCGATCCTGATCGGATGGCTCAGCCGGCGCCAGAGCGGCAGCCTGTACCTGACGCAGCTTGTCGATGGTCGCCTGCGGGTCGCCATCAATGGCTGAGGTATCAATCGAAACCTCACCGCCAATAGCATAGCGCTTGCCATCGGGCCCGACCTGGAATTCATAACTTGGCGACCCGGCAAATTGACCGCCAGTCGCAGCATGTGCCGCCTCATGAGCGCGCACTTCACGGTCACGCTCACGCAGCTCCTTCACTTGCGCCTGCTCTTCCTCGCTCAGCTCATTTTGCTGAGACGGATCTTTTTCACGCTGCGTATCAGCACCTTTTGAATTGGATGTGGTCGTCCCAGAAGCGCCGGCATAACGAAGCGCCGCATCTGAAATACTGACCTGATCGACAGGCCCCGGTGGCACCTTCACGTCCGCGCTGGAGACAGGCGGTGACGCTGCTGGCACAGCCACCTGACTGTTCGGCAGAGCGTTCAATCCAAGAGAGGTGACCTGCATGACCGGCCTTCCTGTTAAGACACGTTAACAGGATACCCCCGATCCGTTCATCAGACGTATCTCAGACCCATGAAATCAGGCCCTTTCCCTCAGCCCTTCGCTAACCATAACCAAGATGATTAAGGGCCTTTACCCCCGCACCGCCTGACAAAACGCTTTGATCTTTTCCGCGCTTTTGACGCCTTTTTCGGCCTCTACCCCTGAAGACACATCCACGCCCGGCGCTTTGGTCACCCGCACGGCTTCAGCCACATTTTCAGGGGTCAGCCCGCCCGCCAAAAGCCAGGGCCGGTCACAGGCAAAGCCCTCAACTACGCTCCAGTCAAAGCTATGGCCAAGCCCACCGGGGCGGCTCGCATCTGTTGGCGGTTTCGCATCAAACAAAAACCGGTCGGCCGCAGGGTAGGCCTTCACCGCTTCAAGGTCTGAACGCTCAGAAACCGGCAGCGCTTTCCAGACTTCACCCACCGGTCGCAGTTTGCGTATGGCCGCCAGCACGTCATTGCCTTCACTGCCATGCAGCTGGATGTGATCCACGCCAAGCGCGTCGGCCACCTCAACCGCCTCTTCAGGCGTCGGGTTTACCAGAAGCACCACAGTCTCCAGCGAAGGCGCGAT
>CETS01138229.1_pt1 | contig 10698 bp, 13 predicted proteins | sample 356391 | NCBI WGS metagenome assembly CETS01 (sample SAMEA2622673, study PRJEB7988) | marine metagenome | isolation source: saline water (ENVO:00002010), including
GGACAGGGCGTTGGGACATTCCTTGTCGAGCGAGCTGTGAAAGACGCTCGTGAAGAGGGCAAAACCATCGTGCCGCAGTGCTGGTTTGTTCGTCAGCAGATTGACCGTCATCCGGAATGGCAGGATGTTCTGTAAGCCCACTGAGGAGGCTTCATGACAGACCTGAAGATAGAGAAAGAAGAGACCGACACCGGCGGTCGCTATATCACAACGCTGGACGGCCATACGGCTGAGATGACCTTCTCCAAGGCCGGCACACAGCGCATCATTATTGATCATACAGGCGTACCCGAAGCGCTTGGCGGTAGGGGTGTGGGCCAGGCGCTCGTCAAACGCGCGGTTGAAGATGCGCGCGCCGCTGGTCTGAAGATCATTCCCTTGTGTCCATTCGCAAAAGCTCAGATCGAAAAGCACGTCGAATGGCAGGATGTGCTGAACTGACTGCTGACAGTTTCAGGCAGCATCGCATGTAACCTCTTACAGATAGACATTGGGGACAGGCTTGCAGGGATTTGCCGCAATCGAAGAAAGAGCGCTCGCCAGGCACGGACAGGCGCGGCTGAATGATGTGCTGGCGCGAAGATGTCGTGTGCTCTCGTCAGAGGATATCGCGGCGCAACCGAATGACCGGTGGCTCGCTGAAGCCACCCGCATGATTTTCCAGGCCGGTTTCAACTGGGATGTCGTCGACAAGAAATGGGATGGGTTCGAGAAAGCGTTCAACGGGTTCGATGTCCATTACTGGGCCATGATGGCCGAGGAGGAGATGGGCCGACTGATGGCTGATAAAAGCATCATCCGAAACGCGATGCGGCTTGCCGCGATTGGCCCCAATGCGCTCTACTTCCGGGATCTTATCACTGAGCATGGCAGCGTTGGATCTTATTTTGCCAGCTGGTCGCCGGATCACTATTTTGAAAACCTGATCCTGATGCGTAAACGGACGAGCCGGCTTGGCGGCACGTCTGGCATGATCTTTCTGCGCCGGATGGGGCTCGAGAGTATCGTATTCTCAGAGGATGTTGTTCGGGCACTGATCGCTGCTGGCGTGGTCGACAAGCTGCCGAACTCCAGGCGCGATATGGCGGCGACCCAGGCGGCTGTTTCGGCATGGCGGGCGGAAAGCGGTCGCAATTTGTCGGAGATCAGCCAGATCCTTGCCATGAGCGTTTAGGGCTTTCTTCATCAAAATCACTTGAGGTCCAGGCAGGACTCTGATCCAGAGACCTGGTGCCCGGTGTTTTCGAGGCGCGTTTGAATTCGAGTGTCGAGTATTTAGACCATGTCGCGCCCCGGCCTGAATATCCGGAAAATCTTCAGCTTCACCGAAGAAGACTTTAATTCGGCCATGGCCATGAGCCGGGTGCTGGTCCAGGACCTTGTCTTCCGGCTCGGCATTGAGCTTGTCCTGGCTGCTCTTTTCTTGTGGGCGGGGCGGCCTGTGCTGGCAGGATTCTGGCTTTTGGCGATTGTTCCCTCCGAACTTGCTGAAGTCATCCTCTGCAACGCCATGCAGAAGGTTGATCGGGCGCGGCCATCACATCTCTATTTTCAATTCGCAGTCTCTATTTGCGGCGGCACCAGCTGGGCGGCCTGCGGTGCCTATCTCTGGTCGACAGAAGAAACGGCCCTGATGGCGGCCGGGTTACTGATGATTGTCGGTGTCGCCATGCACGTGGCATTCAAATATTCTGACTGGCTGAAAGGTGCTGCGGTTGCCGCCATTCCCCCCATGTTGGCGCTTATTGCGCTGGCGGTGATGCCAAATACGTTTGCCGCAAACCTTGCTGAGCGGCTTCTGGTGATCTTCGGCATTGCCGGCTTGATCTATTATATGTTCATCGTGGCGGCTGGAAACTTCGCCAAACAGCGCCAGCTTCGCCAAGCCTGGATGGCGGCTTCGGAAGCCAGCGAAGCCAAATCGACCTTCCTTGCCACAATGAGCCACGAAATCCGGACCCCGATGAATGGTGTTCTGGGGATGGCCGAACTTCTTGACCGAAGTGATCTGAATGAGCGTCAGGCCGAGATGGTGAAAATCATCCGGTCTTCGGGCGACACCCTGATAGGCGTGATCGACGACATTCTGGATCTGGCAAAAATCGAAGCCGGACACGAAGCGCTGGATCCTCATCCCTTCAGTCTGAATGATCTTGTTCGCACGGTCATCGTGACCTCTGAAATGTCGGCTCGTGCCAAGGGACTGAGTTTCTCCGTATTCCGAAATAACGAGCATGACCTTCAGCTTGTCGGAGATGCCCTGCGCCTACGCCAGATCATCGGCAATCTGGTCTCCAACGCCATTAAATTCACTTCTGAAGGTGAGGTCCGGCTGGAGGTTCTGACCCGGACAGATGAGCTGAGCGATTCCTGTCATCTGACCCTCCGAGTCGTGGATTCCGGCCCCGGTCTGACACCGGATGAACAGGCAAGGATCTTCAATCCCTTCATTCAGGGGGATGGGTCTGCCACGCGGCGACATGGCGGAACCGGCCTCGGACTTTCCATTGCCGCACATTTCGCCGAGCTGATGCAGGGGCGGCTCCAGGTTTTCAGTCGCCGTGGAGAGGGAGCGACCTTCACATTTTCCTGTGATCTCCCATTCGCGAGCCTTGTACACCAGGCTCAGACAGAAGAGGTCAGCAAGGCATCATCCACTCAGCTTCTGCGCGCTGATGAGCGGCCCCCACGTGTTCTGGTCGCTGAAGATCATCCATTTAACCGGCGGGTTCTGGCCATGATGCTGGATGCTATGGAAGTCGACCTCCAGTTTGCGATAGATGGCCAGCAGGCGGTTGAAGCCTGCCGGGATGAGCGGTTCGACATCATCCTGATGGACATCCAGATGCCGGGCGTTTCGGGCGTTGAGGCATTGAAACTGATCCGCGCTCAGGAAGCCGAAGATCAGCTGGAGCCAGTGCCGATTATCGCGCTGACCGCCAATGCCATGAAGCATCAGGTCGCTGAATACATCGCCGCAGGCTTTGACGGACACCTTCCCAAACCCGTGAGTATTGAAGCCCTCTACAATACACTGACAGGCTGTCTGAGACGGCCTGCAGGCGGCAAGTAAATCAGGCTGCGGCTAGATCGGGTCTTCCTCGGGATCGGCAGCTTTGTGGTGCATCATCCAGCGCAGGATCAGCCACCAGAGCATCGCCCAGCCGGTGCCCAGAGCCCAGCCTGCAAAAACGTCTGATGGGTAGTGTACACCGAGATAGATCCGGCTCATGCCGATCAGCATGGTGGTGATGACGGCGCCGGTCATGATGAGAATGCGCATACGTTTTTGTTTGTGCGCCTCTGCCATCAGCAGACCCAGGGTGAGATAGACGACAGCCGAAACGGTCGCGTGGCCGGAGGGGAAGCTGAAATTCATGGCGTGGGTGAGATGGTCCACCATGTCAGGCCGGGGCCGCGCAAAGCCAAGCTTTAGAAAGTGCATCAGGAGCGCGCCACTGACGGTGGCACCAATGACGATCAGGGCGTGCCGCCATCGTCCGAAGGCGAACAGATAGGTCGCCGATGCGATAATCAGCATGGTGAGCACGGTGTAGCCGCCGAGCGCGGTCACATCCCCGACAGCATATTGTATCCAGTCAGGCCCGATCGGATCTGACGCATCGCCCGGCGCGCGCAGCGCCAGCAGGATCATTTCATCAAAAGCATGGCTTTCGCCTTCGAGGATTTCCTCGGCGAGCGACCAGAACACAACAAACGCGCCAGCCATGAGGCCAAAGCCAATAATCAGGCTGCTCTGAAAGGGGATGCGTTCACGGATGGACTGCCAGGTATCTGAGATCATTGAGTGGAAATGGTTTTATGACAGTTTTGTTTCAATGATTGGGGCAGATTTAGATGCGGGTTTGCCCGCCGCGGCAGGGCCGGGCGGTTATGTGGCGCGGATCTGGGGTAGGGAAGGCGGCTCAAAGCGCGAAAGGTCTGGCAGGCGAGAGCCGGGGTCGGGTCCGGGACTGAAGCCTGTGCGGGAAAGCGTGTCTGAGGCCACGTAATGAAGCCAGCTCATATCGCCGCGCTCGTCTTCATCCTCGGTTGATTGCCAGAGTGCGTCAGGCGGCATCCAGCGCCGGAACGGCTCGAAGAAGAGCGGATTGGGGGGCGTGTGTTTGGCCATGAAAGCGGAGACAAGCTTGAACGGTTGATCCCCCTCCAGCTCCCCCTTTTCAAGGGGGAGAGTCAGGCCTATCGTGTTTCGCTGGTCTGTCGGATCGCGCCGCCTCCCCTTGAAAAGGGGAGGACCGAGGTGGGGATCATGATGTCGCTCATTCTCGTGATTCTGTGACGACAACAGCGCGCGCCGTGCCAGCCGCTCGGCCATGAGATCGGCGCGCTTCAGAATACGGGGCAGACGCGCCATACGCGCCAGAAGATATCCGGCATCCATCAGCTCCAGCGGGTCGCGGCGCAGGCGTCTGATCCGGCGACGGGATCTGAGCCTTTTGGTTTCGATAACCGGCGTCGTAACTGAGAAGCCGCCAATCGGGTAAGTCTTCGCCGTCAGGCGGCGCAGTTCCAGCTCCTGTTTCCAGATCAGATTGGGGGTCTGATCTGGTTTGTTTGATGGTTCTCGCGATCCCGGACCGGGTCCGGGCTCACATAGAACGCGCTCAAGGCTGCGATTCTTGAGTGTGCTCGCTTGCAGCTCGTCGCCTACGGCTCCGGCAAGCTGCGCCTGCGTGGTCACTTGTGGGTGGTCGAACAGTGAGGTCAGGAAATCTGGATTGTTCTGCGCCTTCTCGATGAGAATGCCGGACAGCCAGAGAATGAAACAGCGCAGCTGGTACTCCACCCGGCGAATATGGGTGAGCAGGGTTTTTGAATAACGGTGTTGGAGTTGTTTGGGGGTGTGAGACGGTGCCTCTGTTTCCAAGTGCTGGTCGGCGAAGCTGGAAATGCCCGTCACATACCCCATAAGCCGCGCGGCCATAACAGCCGGGCTGTTTTTGTTGGGAGGAGGGGCAGGCGCGTCGTGCATGCCGCTATTATGGGGTGGGGTGCGAGGAGTGGGATTAGTATTTGGGTTTGCTGGATTCCGGATCGGCTATGCCGTCCGGGATGACAAAAAAAGCGGCCTGCCAAAGTGTCATCCCTGAATTGGCGTGAGCCAATATCAGGGACCCAGAAATGGTTTTTTTGGGCTGGGTCCCGGATATGACCTTTGGTCATTCCGGGATGACAATTAAGTGGCGGCCCAAGCAAACGAGCTGCGCTTTTCGGGATGACCTGTTGAGCTAAACCACAAAGCGTTCGTCGTAGAGGTCCTGCCATTCAGGATTCTCTTTTTCAATCAGCTCAAGCTTCCAACTGCGTTTCCAGCGCTTAATGCGCTTCTCGCGTAGGATGGCTTCGTCAACGTCGCCATGTTCTTCAAACCATACGAGACGGTGGACGTTATACTTTTTGGTAAAGCTGATGCCTTCACTGTTGCGATGCTCCCAGACACGCCGGAAGAGGTTGTTCGTCACGCCCGTGTAGAGCGTGCCATTCCGCTGAGAGGCGAGCATGTAGACGAAATAGGTGTTCATGGTGCCAGAACATACCATGAACAATTCGGGGTTTCAATTTTTGATTTTTCTGGGTCCCGGGTCTTCGCCCGGGATGACAATAAAAGGAGCTGATCCAAAAATTGTTACCCCGGGCGTAGTGAGGCGGAGAGCCGGGACCCAGCCATGTTTTTTGCTTGTGCTGGGTCCTTGGTATTGGCTGCCCCGCTTTCGCGGATGACAGTTACATTTTTCGCTCGCCGAGCAGGGGCTGATATACGCTTTGATCTTCCGGCCAGTTTTCATCCCAGGGAAAAGCTCCCTCTGGCTTCGAGGGCCAGACGAGCTGGAGGGCAGGGAAGGGCTGGTCCAGAAGAACGATCTTGCGATAGTACCAGATACCCCACCCAAAATGTGCTTTCAGATTTTCAAAGCTGACGGGGACAAACTCAACGTCAAAGTCAGCAATGACCTCCCGATATCGTTGCCCCGGCTCAAACCGGCGAATGCCTTCCCGGATCTCATCTCGGAGATTGTTCAGAATGGCGTGAGCAAACTTGCTCTTCCAACCGCAGACGATGATTTCAGGGTGCTGAAACTTCTCGAACAGGCCGGTGGTGTAACTGAAGGGGTATTGCCAGTCTTCGTCCGCGCGCGAGGCAACATGCATGATCATGCTGTCGTACTCGGCGATTTTGTCGACGAAGTTCTGTTCCTGTGCGTCCAGTTCCATCCGGTCAGCCCTCGATCTAAACCGCCACTCGCTCGTCTGCCGGGATGGTGGCGGCGATGAAGCCACCGCCGAGCACGCGCGTGCCGTCGTCCGCTGAATAGAGAACAGACGCCTGGCCTTTGGCGACGCCTTCTTCGGGATCGTCAAAGAAGATAGCCGGTTTGCCTTCATGATGGCCAAGGCGTGCTGGCTTGGGTGGTCGCGTCGAGCGGACACGCACAAGTACGCGCTCGCCAGCTTTGCAGGCCGTTTCAAGCTCGCCCTCGCCAAGCCAGTTCAGCTCTTCCATGGCAAGGCCTGCGGTGAGCAGGGCTTCGCGTGGGCCGACAATCACCTTGCGGTTCGGCGCATCAATCTTCACGACGAACAGAGGCTCTCCGGTCGCGACGCCAAGGCCGCGGCGCTGGCCGATGGTATAGTGAATGACGCCGTCATGCTGGCCGAGAACGCGGCCATCCAGATGCACGATCTCGCCGCCCCGGCCGGAACCCGGACGCAAACGCTCGACCACCTTGGCGTAGGAGCCATCCGGCACGAAGCAGATGTCCTGACTGTCTGGCTTTGTGGCGACGGGCAGACCGAAATGCTCGGCGAGCTCGCGCACGGCTGTTTTGGGCAGGCCGCCCAGCGGAAAGCGCAGAAAGTCCAGCTGTTCCTGCGTGGTGGCGAACAGGAAGTAAGACTGGTCGCGGCTGTCATCATGGGCGCGATGAAGCTCGCCCCGGCCATTATGACCCTGCTCGCGGCGGATATAATGGCCCGTCGCCATAGCGTCGGCGCCAAGGTCGTGCGCCGTGGCGAGGAGGTCCTTGAACTTCACCGTCTGATTACAGCGTATGCAGGGAATGGGGGTGGAGCCCGACAGATAAGTGTCGGCAAAGTCTTCCATCACCTGCTCTTTGAAGCGGGATTCATAGTCGAGCACATAATGCGGAATGCCGATCTGGTCGGCGACATTGCGGGCGTCGTGAATGTCTTGTCCCGCGCAGCAGGCGCCCTTCTTCTGAATGGCGACCCCGTGGTCGTATAACTGAAGGGTTATGCCTACGACGTCATAACCCTGCGCTTTCAGGAGTGCGGCGACAACGGAAGAGTCTACGCCGCCAGACATGGCGGCGACGACACGGGTTTCGGATGGGGGTTTGGGAATGCCCAAAGAATTGAGACCGTCCACCATGAGCGATGGCGCGGTCAGCTCGGCGATATTCATTTTGCTCTCTCCAGCGGGTTCAAGGGCCCGTGCAAAGGTTTGGTGTTGAGGGGGCATATAGCGCGGAATGCGCGGTATGTCAGCGCCCTGTGTGCGGTGATGGGAACGCGGTTGTGATAAGCGCCCGGATGACAGAAAGCGCGATGGTCGGATAGTGTCGCGCAGAAAGAACGGGGAGATGATATGCGCACACTTATTCTGGCCATAAGCGCGGCGGTTCTGGCCGCCTGCACGACGAGTTCTGTACCCACATCGCAGAGCGCGGAAGACTTCATGTGGGGCTATACCAAGGCCTGGAATGCGCATGATACCGACACGCTGGGGCGCGAATACTGGCAGTTGACCGACAGCGTTGAGACGGAAATCGCCCGGCTGGAGGCGACGTTCGAGCAGATGACGGCGGCTGGTTATGAGCGCTCGACCATTCACGAGATTCTGGCGTGTGCTGCGGGTGATGACATGGCGGTCGCCCATATGCGCTATACGCGGTATCTGAGCTCCGGTGAGGTGATGGGGCCAGAGATGCGGGCGACGAACTATCTGCTCGATTGGGAAGATGAGCGTGGCTGGCGGATCCGGGGCGTGTTTCCTGCTGATGTGGACGCGCCACCGGCCTGTGATCTGACTCTGCTTCCAGAGAAAGAGGCCTAGAGCCATGCGCGGCGCGCTGTTCATTGCAATGGGGCTGATGGCGGGATCGTTCAGCCTGACGGTCAGCGCGTCTGTGCCCACCAGCGTGGAATGGGTGGATGGCGAAAGCGGCCGGCTGAACGGCAAGCCGTTCCGTCTGCACGATGTCGACGCGCCGGAGATTGGCGGCGTGGGCGCAAAGCTGCGCGGTGCGCAATGTGCCAAAGAAGTTGAGCTCGGCTTCAGGTCTCGCGCCTATATGGCAAAGCTCACACGCGGGCGTCCGGTGCATGTCACAGCCGAATACGGGATTGATCCGTTCGGGCGGGTGATTGTGGATCTCTCCATGGATGAGCAGGATCTGGCAGAAGCGGGCTTGTCAGAAGGCGTGCTGCGGGGATGGCCTGAAGAGCAAGGCAGGGACGCGGCGACCAAGCCTGACTGGTGTGAATAGGGCAGCATAAGCCGTGTACGGACTGATTGGAAAATTCACCGCTGCGGACGGCAAGCGCGATGAGCTTATCGGCTATCTGCTGGAAGGCCTCAAGGACATGCCCGGCTGTATGTCTTACGTGGTGGCACGAGAGCCCGGTGATGAGGTGACGATCTGGGTAACCGAAGTCTGGAAGGACGCAGAGAGCCATAAAGCCTCGCTGCAACTGCCGCAGGTTCAGGCCGCGATTGGCAAGGCGCGCCCGATGATTGCCGGTATGGAGCGCCTGGCGGAAACTGAGGTTGCCGGGGGCGTCGGCCTCTGACGCCGTAATCCCTGCGATCCAGAATTCCTGAGCCTGTTACATGCGCGCTTTTGCCCATGGCTGATCTGGGGTGGGCATGGTACGTCTCTTAATAACCATAATAAAAGTAGGGATGAGGCGCATGTGGCAGAGATGTATTGGAATTCTTCTGGTCGGGGGTTTGCTGGCGGCCTGTTCAACTGAGCCACGTATGCCCGAGCCCTCCTTTGATGACATCGACGCAGCGGGGAAGGCTGCGCGTGAAATGCAGGCGGCGCTGAAAGATGAACTGATGGCGGCGATGCAGGCAGGTGGGCCTGAAGCGGCAATTGCTGTCTGTTCAGAGCGTGCGCCTGCGATTGCACGACAGGTGTCTGATCAGTCTGGTTATGAGGTCTCTCGCACGGCGCTCCGTACCCGGAATGATGCGAATGCCCCAGATGCCTGGGAGGCGGAGGGGCTGGAGATATTCGAAGCGGCGCTGGCGTCCGGTGCCAGTCCGTCAGTGATGGAGCGCTCAGAGATCGTGCGGACGGAAGAGGGGGGCGCCGAGTTTCGCTGGATGAAGCCGATCCTGATGGATGAGCCCTGCACCGTCTGTCATGGCACACAGGTGAATGAGGGTTTACAGGCCAGCATTGCCTCACTCTATCCAGATGATGAGGCGACAGGGTTTGAGGTTGGGCAGCTGCGCGGCGCATTCAGCGTTCGCAAAGTCGTCGAGCTGGAATAACGCCGCGCAATACCTGGTCGCGCTGGTCTTTTTCTTCCGTTCCGTGTAAAATCAACGCGTCTGACAGCGTCCGCTTGGGGGATGTCGCCGGTTCTGTGCTGGCAGCGGGGGCTAGGGGGCGGATATGGAATACCACCGCGAAGTCACTGATTTTACAGCTCTCGTCCGGTCTCTGACTCAGGCGGATCAGGACTGGTTGCTTCAGGATCTTGGATTCTGGCAGAGCAAATTACGACGCGAGGATCAGGACGACTTTTTTGAGTATGTTTTCGCCACACGTCAGGAATTTCGTAGCCTGATGGCGTATCGCGCGCGCCGACTTGCCGCCGAAACGGGGCGTACCGAAGCCTCTGAGTATCTTCAGCAAAGGATGCCGCTTCAGAAGTTCGTCAGTAATCTGTTCCTCTCGACCAATGATATCGGGCCGGGGCTCTATCTGGAGCATGCCTTCAGTACAGTCGTGTTCGCGAGGCGTATCGGCATGAACTGCCATATCAATCAGAACGTCACGATTGGTGCCGCGCCATCGGGTATTCCCGAGATTGGAGATAATGTTGAGATCCGTGCGGGCGCGATTATCATTGGCGGGGTTCATATTGGACACAATTGCCGTATCGGCGCGGGCGCGGTTGTCGTTGACAATATGCCGGATGGAAGCGTGGCTGTGTCTCCCAAGGCTACTATTATCACCCGGGAAGAGAAAGCTGCTCGTAAGGCGGCACGCAATGGCACGAAACAGGCAGGGCTCGGCGCCTGGGCCGCCTGGTGGCGAGCGCGGCCGTCCAGGCTGAACGGTCGCGCGACCTGAGAAAAAGAGATTGATCCGGGCCGCCAGTCTGGTGCAATGCCAGTGTGAGGTGCCCGATGATCATACGCTTTGCCCAACCGCAGGATGCCGCAGCGATTGCGGAGATTTACGCCCCATTTGTAGATGGTAGTGCGGTGTCATTCGAAATGGTGCCGCCAGTTGCAGAAGAGATGGCGGGGCGGATTGAAATGCTTTGGCCCACCCATCCATGGATCGTGGCTGAGGAAGAAGGCCGCGTAATTGGATATGCCTATGGGTCACCCTATCGCGAACGCAAAGCCTATCAGTGGGCGGTGGAAGTGACGGCATATCTGGCGCCAGAGGCGCGGGGCAAGGGGCTCGG
>CETS01156379.1_pt1 | contig 10691 bp, 8 predicted proteins | sample 356391 | NCBI WGS metagenome assembly CETS01 (sample SAMEA2622673, study PRJEB7988) | marine metagenome | isolation source: saline water (ENVO:00002010), including
GCTGAAAAGGATTTTTTAAAATGGATTCACTCAAAAACTAAGACAAATGAATAAATATTTAATATTACTAATTATATCTTTTAATTTTTTAGGATGTAAAACAGAAAATATGAGTAACCAAGTTTTTATCCAAGGAGGAGGAACACTTGATGATTGGGCTAACACATCTAAGTTTGCAGAATCCAATGAAAAATTGATGAAAGAACTTGATAAAAATAGGGTTGTTTTTATGGGTAACTCAATAACTGAAGGATGGTCAAACTTTGATCCAGATTTTTTTATCAATAATCCTTTTATAAACAGAGGAATTAGTGGTCAAACCACGCCTCAAATGCTAATTAGATTCAAGCCAGATGTTGTAAAACTCAAGCCTAAGTCTGTTGTAATTCTTGCTGGTATAAATGATATTGCGGGAAATACTGGTCCAATGAAAATTAAAAATATTGCTGAAAATATATTTTCAATGAGTGAAATAGCAAAAGCAAATAATATTGATGTATTTATTTGTTCTGTTTTACCTGCTAAAGCATTTCCCTGGTCACCTTCAATTAAAAATGTTGCTGAGAAAGTTATTAAGCTAAATTCTTTATTGCAGGATTACTGTTTAAATAATAATATACAATATGTCGATTATCATGCTAAGATGGATGATGGCAACGGAGGTCTAAAAGTTCCGGAACACACCACAGAAGATGATTTAGTTCATCCAAATAAAGATGGATATAAGGTAATGGAGTCAGTCATCTTACCTCTTCTAGACACAAATAGCTAATTTTTTTTAAATTAGTTATGGTGTAATATGAAAAAAAATGCAGCTTTCTTTTTAGTTCCATTTATTTTAATACTTCTATTAAAATATTATAGTTCTGACAATTTCAGTGATGAGTATATTGAAAATTCAAATGCAGATTTTGAAGTTATCAATATATCAAATGTGCCTGAAAAAATTGATTTTAATTTTCATGTTAACCCAATCCTTTCTGATAAATGTTTTACTTGCCATGGACCTGATGACAAACAAAGAAAAGCTAATTTAAGACTAGATACAAAAGAGGGGCTTTATCAAATGACTGAAGATCTCATTAAAAGAGTTATAGATGTTGATAATTTAGAGGAAAGTGAAATGATTAGAAGAATTTTTCATGAAAATAAATCTATAGTGATGCCACCCCCCGAATCTAATTTGAGTTTATCTGACTATGAAAAGAATATTCTAAAAAATTGGATACTGCAAGGTGCAGAGTGGAAAAAACACTGGTCTTTCATAAAGCCAGTAAAACCAGAAACACCAAAAATTGAAAACATTGAATGGATCAAAAATGAAATAGATTTTTTTATCGCTAAAAATATTGAAAATCAAAAATTAGAATTTTCAAAAATGGAATCAAAAGAAATTCTACTTAGAAGATTGTATTTTGATATTGTAGGATTACCTCCCTCAGTTGATGAAATTGATCAATTTATAAATGATAAATCAAACAATGCATATGAAAAAGTTGTTGATGAACTTCTTGGATCAAAAAACTATGGTGAGAGGATGGCATCAATATGGATGGATATTGCGAGGTATGGTGATAGTCATGGTTATCAAGATGATACAGAAAGAACTATGTGGCCGTGGAGAGATTGGGTAATACATGCATATAATAAAAATATTCCCTACGATGAGTTTATTACTTGGCAATTGGCTGGAGATTTAATTCCTAATGCAACTAAAGAACAAATAATCGCAACTGGGTTTAATAGAAATCATAAAATAACTCAAGAGGGTGGAGTTATCCCAGAAGAATACAGAGTTGAGTATGTTGCTGATAGAGCAATAACAACTTCAAAATTAATGATGGGACTAACTATGGAATGCGCCCGATGTCACAGTCATAAATATGATAATATTACTCATGATGAATTTTATGGTTTTTACAGTTTCTTTAATAATGTGAATGAAAAAGGTTTGATTGCTTATGGTGACTTCGCGCCTGAGCCAAAAATTACAGTTTCTAAAAATGAATTAAATGAAGGGCTAGATTTTATAAAACTTCCAGACAGCCTTGATAAAGTTACTTTCATGGTTATGAAAGAAACTGAAAACTTACGAAAAACCTATGTATTAAATAGAGGTCTCTATAATTTGCAAATGAATGAAGTTAAACCAATGACTCCATCTGCAGTTCTACCATTAGACAAAGAAAATGGCAATAGATTAGATTTGGCTAACTGGTTCTTTTCTGACGAAAATCCCTTAACATCAAGAGTAGTAGTTAACAGAATTTGGCAACAATTTTTTGGGGTTGGAATAGTAGCTACACCTGATGATTTTGGTAGTCAGGGAAACCGACCAATAAATCCTGACTTACTGGATTGGTTAGCAGTAACCTATCAAAAAGATGATAAATGGGATACTAAAAAACTAATCAAAAGAATCGTTATGTCATCTACATATAGACAATCCAGTATCACTAGTGATTTAAATTACAATATTGATCCAGAAAATGTTTTTTTGTCAAGGTATCCCAGACAAAAATTATCAGCAGAAATGATAAGGGATAATATACTTAAGACAAGTGGATTACTGGTCAATAAATTAGGTGGTCCCAGTGTAAAGCCATTGCAACCGGATGGCCTCTGGGATGAAGTAACAGGTGGTGGCGGGGGAAGTTTAGCAAAATATGTTATGAGCAGCGGAGAAAATTTGTATAGAAGGAGTTTATATACTTTTTGGAAAAGAACTGTTCCACCCCCAACAATGATGATTTTCGATGCAGCATCTAGAGATAATTGCGAGGTTAAGAGGCAAAACACTAGCACTCCTTTACAATCATTAACGCTTATGAATAATCCAGAATTTCAAAAAGCTGCATTGAACTTATCTGGAAATATTTTTATAAAGAAATTATCATTAAATGAAAAAATAAATCTGCTATACAGAACAATTACTGGACGGGTTCCGAACAAAAATGAGATTAAGATGCTTAAAAATTATTTTGATGATGAAAATTCATTAAATGAAGAATCTGTGGCATTTGATAAACTTTGTATGTTAATTTATAACTTAGATGAGACTAGTCAAAAAAGCTGATGGAAGAGATACATAAACATTTTATTAATAACAACAGGCGAAATTTTCTAAAAAAAACTGGCCTTTGTATTGGCGGTTTAGCTTTAGGATCAATTGTTAATCCTTTTGATAACTCAAAAGAAGATCCATTTTCAGTAATCAAAAACCAATTGAATCTTCCTCATTTTGCACCTAAAGCAAAGAGAATTATCTATCTATTCCAAAGTGGTGGACCAGCACAACAAGATCTTTTTGACTATAAACCAAAACTAATGGAAATGAGGGGAATTGATTTGCCCGAATCTGTTAGAATGGGGCAAAGACTTACTGGAATGACGTCAGGTCAAGATAAGTTTTCTTTGGTAGGTGGCGTAACGAATTTTAAACAATATGGTGAATCAAGAGCTTGGGTAAGTGACCTATTACCATATTTAAGTAAAGTTGTTGATGAGCTGTGCTTTGTAAAGTCGATGAATACTGAGGCAATAAATCATGACCCTGCTGTTACATTTTTTCAAACAGGATCTCAACAACCTGGACGACCAAGCATGGGTTCTTGGTTAAGTTATGGGTTAGGTAGTCTAAATAAAAACTTACCATCATTTGTTGTACTGTTATCCAGAGGGACTGGAAGGCCCAAAGGTCAACCTCTCTATTCAAGACTTTGGGGTAACGGGTTTTTGAGTTCATTACATCAGGGTGTTCAATTTAGATCTGCAAAAGACCCTGTTTTGTTTTTAAAAGACCCTGAAAATCTGACCAGGCAAGAGAGAAGAAAAATGCTTGATTATCTGTCGGAGCTAAATGAAGAACAGTTAAATATGTTTGGAGATAAAGAAATAGAAAGTAGAATATCACAGTATGAGATGGCATACAGAATGCAAACATCTGTACCTGAAACAATGGATATATCTGATGAACCTGATAACATTCTAAATATGTATGGTCCAAATTCTAAAAAACCTGGGACATATGCAGCAAATTGTATTCTGGCGAGAAAATTAATTGAGAAAGACGTAAGGTTTGTTCAGCTTTATCACATGGGTTGGGATCAACATGAAAATTTACCAACTCAAATTAGAGGACAAGCTAGTGATATTGACCAACCAACTGCCGCCTTGATTATGGATCTAAAACAAAGGGGATTATTAGAAGATACACTTGTTGTGTGGGGAGGTGAATTTGGTCGAACATCGTACAGCCAGGGATCACAAGCTGCATTAAAAAATAATACTTACGGAAGAGACCACCATCCAAGATGCTTCACAATATTTATGGCAGGCGGTGGGGTTAAGCCAGGATTTTCATATGGTGAAACTGATGATCTTGGATATAACATTGTTAAGGATCCGGTCCACGTTCATGACCTACAAGCTACGATTCTTCATCTATTTGGTATTAATCATGAAAAAATGACATATAAATATCAAGGTAGAAGATTTAGGCTAACTGATGTGCACGGAGACATTAAGCATGATCTTTTAGCCTAAAATTTTAAAATCACTATGAGGTTGCAAATTATAATTGCTTTGTTTTTATTTTTAAGCTGTTTTAACTTTTCTCAAGAAAAAGATTTTACCAATTACAATCAAAAAATTGCAGGCAAAGACTATGGTTTGGAAATGGTTTCAATTAATGGTGGTGTTTTTAATATGGGTAGTCCAAATTATGAAGCAAACAGAATGGCTGATGAAGGTCCAGTTAATACTGTTAAAGTTGATTCTTTTTGGATAGGTAAATTTGAAATTACATGGGATTTATATCATTTATTTATGGGTAGAGAAATTGATGAAGATCAAGTAGGCTACAATGAGAGCAATGAAATAAATATGCAAGTTGACGCAGTTAGTGCTGCAACAACACCTTATGTCGAAATGAGTTTTGGTATGGGAACAGATGGATATCCTGCTATTTCAATGACTCAATTAGCAGCATCTAAGTTTTGTGAATGGCTTTCTGCGATGACTGGAAATTATTATAGGCTACCTACTGAAGCTGAATGGGAATATGCGTGCAGAGCAGGGTCTGATACACCATTTAGTTTTGAAGACGAGAATCTAATATCTGAATATGCATGGTACGATGAAAACAGTAATGGTAAATATCAAAAAGTTGGACAAAAAAAACCAAATCAGTGGGGATTACATGATATGCATGGCAATGTCTCAGAATGGACATTAGATCAGTACAATCCTACCGTTTACAATAGGTTAGATTCTGTTGTGAAAAACCCTTTGGAAACTGCAATAAAGTTGTATCCAAGGGTTGCAAGAGGTGGTTCATTTATGGACAGATCCTATAGATTACGCAGCTCTGCAAGACTAGCTTCGAACAAAAAGTGGAAAAAGCAAGATCCTCAAATTCCTAGAAGCCTATGGTGGCACACAGATGCGCAGTTCCTAGGTTTCAGGATAGTAAGACCATTTAAAACACCCTCAATAGAGGAACAAAACAAATATTGGATTAAATAATTATTCTTAATTTAATGTTGTGTTAAGAAGAGATTTTTTAAACAATTTAGGTTTAGGCTCATCAGCTTTATTTATTCCGAATTTAGGTTCTAGTCTAATTGACAATTTTCAACCAAGAAATAAATTCAATTTGAAATATGCTCCACATTTTGGTATGTTCAAAAATTTGGCTGGAAGTGACCTAATTGATCAATTAAATTATATAGCTGATGAGGGTTTTACAGCTTTTGAGGACAACAATTTAAAAAAAAGGACGATTGATGTACAAAATAAAATGTCTAAGACTATGCAAAAAAGAGGAATTGAGATGGGTGTTTTTGTTGCTCACACTATTCACTGGAAGGAACCAAATCTTGCAAGCGGTGATTCAAAAAAAAGAGAAGAATTTTTAAATGAAATAAAAGAATCTGTTGAAGTTGCAAAAAGAATTAATGCGAAATGGATGACCGTTGTCCCCGGATATAAAGATTTACGATTGGATTTATCTTATCAGACAGTAAATGTTGTTGACTCATTAAAATATGCAAGTGAAATACTTGAACCACATGGGCTGGTTATGGTTTTAGAACCCTTAAATTTTTTGAATCATCCTGGACTATTTCTTACCGAAAGTCCACAAGCTTTCGAAATATGTAAATCAGTCGACTCACCATCATGCAAGATTCTTTTTGATATATATCATCAACAAATTCAAGAGGGTAACTTAATTCCTAATATAAGTAAATGTTGGAGCGAAATTGCTTATTTTCAAATTGGAGATAATCCGGGAAGAAAAGAACCAAATACTGGAGAAATCAATTATAAAAATATTTTTAAATACATTCATGACAAAGGATTTGATGGTATATTGGGAATGGAACACGGTAACAGCGAGAAAGGAAAAGATGGTGAAATTGCTGTAATTGAAGCTTATAAACAAGTAGATAATTTTTAAAATTTAATAAAAATGAAAAATATAAAAAGGAGATTTTTTCTAAAAAATTCATCATTAGTTGCTGGCGGTCTTGTTTTGCCGTCCTTCAATATAAATAGAATGGCTAATAGTGCTAACAATAAAAAACTCAAAGTTTCTGTGGTTGGTTGTGGAGGTCGTGGTACTGGAGCTGCAGTTCAAGCTTTGAGAGCTGATGATAATGTTGAATTAGTTGCTATGGCTGATGCATTCAAAGATAGACTTGAAAACAGCTTAAATGCTATTAAAGAAGAAATGGAGGGTGAAAAAACTGTTGATGTGAAAGAAAAAAATAGGTTTACTGGATTCAATGGCTATAAAAAAGCTATTGATTTAGCAGATGTAGTAATCTTAGCTACTCCACCAGGGTTTAGACCATTACATTTTAAATATGCAATTGATAATGATAAGCACGTATTCATGGAAAAACCTGTTGCTACTGATGCACATGGTGTGCGAAAAGTTTTAGAAACTGCCAAAGACGCAAATAGAAAAAAATTAAACGTAGTAGTTGGGCTTCAAAGAAGATATCAATACAGTTATCTCAATATTCTTAAACAAGTGAGAAGAGGTGTAATTGGAAAAATTACATCTGGCCAAGTTAGATGGAACGGGGCAGGTGTTTGGGTTAGAGCACGTAAACCAAATCAGACCGAGATGGAATATCAAATGAGAAACTGGTATTATTTTAATTGGTTGTGTGGTGATCACATTGTAGAACAACACATACATAACATTGATGTTGCAAACTGGTTTTTAAATGAGTATCCTATAAGTGCCCAAGGAATGGGTGGTAGAGAGGTTAGAAAAGGTATTGATCATGGTGAAATATTTGATCATCATTTTGTTGAATTTAAGTATGCTAGTGGTGCAACAATTTCAAGTCAATGCAGACACCAACCAGGGACTCATAGACAAGTTAACGAACTAATTGTAGGAACTAAAGGCAAGGTTAATATAAGCAACAAAGGTGTTATCGACATAGAAGACCATGATGGAAACATTATTCACACATACGATGGAAGAAAAGATGAGAGTCCATACCAAATTGAACATAATCGTCTATTTAAATCAATTCGTGATGGAGGTCATTTAAACGATGCTGAGTACGGTGCTAAAGCTACCATGTCATCTATTCTAGGTAGAATGGCAACCTATTCCGGAAAATTAGTTACTTGGGATGAAGCTATTAATGCTGATGACAATATGATTCCTGAAAATCCAAATTGGAATTCGAATCCACCTTCAATGCCAGACGAAAATGGAAATTATAAAATTCCAGTTCCAGGCGAATATAAAATAAGTTGATTGCATTAGATGCGTAGTAAAATTAAATTTTCGTTGTTTTTATTAATTCTAATATCTTTTTCATGTGAAAAAAAATTGAATGAAAATAATGTTATACCTGAGATAACCTACCCTTATGATTTTTTTATGAATCACAATGGACTAAATAGGTTATATACATTATACAAGCCTGATAATTTAAAAGAAAAAGCTCCTTTAGTTTTCGTTCTACATGGTTATACAAGCAATAATAATAACATAATGAACTATTCAAAAATGAATGAGATAGCAGATGAATATGGCTTCATGGTATGTTATCCTCAGGGAACACGAAATATATATACAGGTCAAACTCATTGGAATGCTAATTTAAAAGAAATGAGTTCGATTGCTGATTCAGATTTTCTAAATGATTTAGCAATAAAATTGCAAGCTGAATATAACCTAAGCAACAAGAACACATTTGCATGTGGAATGTCAAATGGTGGCTTTATGAGTTACACATTGGGATGTGAAAAATCTGATACTTTTAGAGCAATTGCATCTGTTACAGGGACAATGAGTGGTCATGATTGGAAAAATTGTAATCCAAATAAAGTCCCTGTTTTACAAATTTCAGGAACAAATGATCTTGTCGTGCCAATGGATGGATCAATGTCAGAGGCTGGAGGTTGGGGAGGAGCTCCAAAAATTCAAGAAATCATGAATTATTGGTCAGATATAAACGAATGCAGTAAATCCGAATCGGCGAATCTTCCTGACAGAGACAAAAATGATAATTCTTATGCTAGCATAGACAAGAAGATTGACTGCTATAAAAATCATCAAGTTTGGCTGTATACTATACATGGCGGAGGACATACTTGGCCAGGTGCGTGGGGAAATATGGATATTAATGCTAGTCAAGAAATTTGGAAATTTTTTAGTAGATACTTAGAATAATATTATGAGTTATAACAGAAGAAACTTTATTAAAACATCAAGTCTAGGTGCAATTGCTGCCTCATCACTGAGTATTAATTGTCAAAATAATTTATCAGCCTCAAGCGAAGGTAGATATATGGGTGATTTTGCAGATAAACCAATTAAGAAAATTAGAGCAGCATTTATTGGTTTGAACCGCGGTGGTTCACATCTTAGAAATTTTGCTACTATTGAAAATACTGAAGTTGTTGCACTGAGCGATTTATATGAGGAGAACGTTAAAAGAGAATTGGAAAGACTTTACCAGTATAATCCGAATGTCAATAATGTCAAAACTTACTGGGGTGATAAAAATAAATGGAAAGTAATGTTAAAAGAAGTACGTCCCGATGTAGTTTTCATAAGTACTAATTGGAATAATCATGCACCAATGGCAATACAATCAATGATAGATGGAGCTCACGCATTTGTAGAGGTCCCATTAGCTGTAACGCTAGAAGAAATGTGGGATATTGTGAATACATCAGAAAAAACTCAGAAACATTGTATGATGATGGAAAATGTAAATTATGGTAGAGCCGAATTAATGTATTTAAATATGTGTAGACAAAATGTAATTGGAGAATTATTGCATGGTGAAGCTGCATACATTCATGAATTAAGATGGCAAATGATGCAAGAAGAGATAGGTACAGGATCATGGAGAACACTGCACTACAGAGGAGAGAATGGGAATGTTTACCCTACTCATGGTCTGGGTCCTATTGCTCAGTACATGAATCTCTGTAGAAAAGATGACAATTTTAAGTCTCTTGTATCATACTCTAGTCCAGCTTTAGGGAGAAAATTATATGCTGAAAAAAACTTTCCAAAAGATCACAAATGGAATAATATGGAATTTAAAAATGGAGATTTAAATACTTCAATTATTAAGACGGAGATTGGAAGGACAGTATTGGTTCAATGGGATGAAACTAGCCCTAGACCGTACACGAGACTGAATTTAATTCAAGGCACAAAAGGAACACTAGCAGGCTACCCAACTAGGGTTGCCCTTGAGGGTGGATTTGAAAATCTTTCAAAAGACCATCACTCATGGATACAAGGAGAGGATTTAGAAAAACTTTATGAAAAATATGATCATCCACTCTATAAAAGATTAAACTCAAAAACAAAAAAATCAGGACATGGAGGAATGGATGGAATTATGATGTACAGAATAGTTGAGTGCTTACATAAAGGGCTTCCATTGGATCAAAACGTATATGAAGGGTGTTTCTGGTCTGCTGTAACACCATTAAGCGGTAAATCAGTAAGAGAGGATGGTAAGCCACAAACATTTCCAGATTTTACTAGAGGAAAGTGGAAAAAAACAAATCCATTAGATATAGTTCTATAAAATAAAAAAGCTCCCCGATTGGAAAGCTTCTCATTGGTTTCTACAAACCTCTTGGTAATAATTACCAAGAATACACAACAATGCAAATGTACAATTATTTTTTTTTAATTGATTTACTTGATATTTTAGTAATGTTATGATAAAAATCTTTAGAATAATATTTTTCATTAACATATCACTCTATTGTTGTGAATTTTATGCACAAAACGAATCATTTAAAGTTATGGCTTGGAATATCTTGCATGGTGGAAATGATATTGAAAATGGCCAACAAAATGTTGTAAAAATAATTAAGGAGATTGACCCGGATATAATACTTATGGTAGAAACATATGGATCAGGACCATATATAGCAAATGAACTTGGTTATAACTTTCATCTTGTTGCCTCTGAAGGAACTTCTCTTGATGATAAATCAGTTAATCTTTCAGTTTTTTCAAAATTTCCTTTTGGGGAGAGAATCGATACTGACTATCCATTTTTTTTAGGTGGATCCGAAATTATTATTGATGGTATTAAAATGCGTTTTTTATCAAATTGGTTTCATTATCTACCTTGGAATAATGAACCTGAAAAAATGGGAAAAACAGCAGAGGAACTTCT
>CETS01008133.1_pt1 | contig 10634 bp, 13 predicted proteins | sample 356391 | NCBI WGS metagenome assembly CETS01 (sample SAMEA2622673, study PRJEB7988) | marine metagenome | isolation source: saline water (ENVO:00002010), including
TAGTGACAATCCATGGGTTATTGAATCTATTGAAAAATATATTAATTTTGATTATGAACTGCTTGAAAATGTTGAATTAACTGAATTAAATTATCGAGTAGATTACATTTTTGTTGATATGCAAGTTAAAAACAATGGTGGACCATCAATAATTAGAGAGCTTAAAAGAGAAAAAATAACAAAAAATATCCCAATAGCGCTTGTTGCGGACAGAGAAGCAGATGAATTTCAAGCAAAAAGAGTTGGTGCCGATTTTTTTATCGTTAAACCTGTATCAAAAACTAAATTAAATAAATTCTTTAATTTAAATTAAAATCCTCTAGAATCATATATACAAATTGAGTATTAATTTTGACTTCGTTTTATACATAGTATTTTTTATCTGTCTAATTCTATCTGGAATGTTATCTGGTTCTGAAACAGCAATAACCTCTATACCTAAACAGAAAGTCCACCAGCTAGATGATACCAAAAAAAATAATAGAATTAAAAGAGCCAAAGAGAATATAGAAAAAACAATTGGCGGAATTTTAGTCGGTAATAATTTTGTAAACATATTAATGGCCTCTGTTGCGACGTTAATTTTTGTAAGAAGATTTGGAGAAAGTGCCGGCAGCGCTATAGCAACAATATTTACCACAATAATAGTTTTGATATTTGGTGATATTACTCCAAAAACATTGGCAACTAAACTACCAATAGCATTTCTATCTAGAACAACTTTTTTGGTTGAAATACTTTCAAAAATTTTTGCTCCCTTTACCGAGGGAATAACTAAATTAATTATGAAATTTGCAAAAACATCAGATGAAGACGATGCGGAAGTTACCGAAGCAGACATTCAAGCATTAACGGCACTTGGTGAAATAGAAGGACAAATTTTACCGGCTGAAAGAGAAATAATTAATTCCTTACTTGATTTTTCTGATAGACCTATAAAAGAAATTATGACACCTAGAGTTGATGTTTTATTTCTATCATTACCTATGAATATTGCTGATGTAAAAACTTTAGTTGAGGATAAAAGAATATCAAGAATGCCAGTTTCAAGATCAGAATCTCTTGATGACACTTTTGGAATTGTATACGTAAAAGATTTATTTAATATGAAAGCAAGCTCTAAATCAGTAGAAATAGAAAATTTAGTAAAAGATGTTATCTATTTACCTGAATACACAACTGTTCTATCAGCCTTGAATATTTTACGAGAAAACAAATCTAGTTTTGCGTGTGTTATTGATGAGAATGGTGGGATTGAAGGAGTAATAACTATCAAAGATGTATTGTCTGAGTTTGTAGGCGATCTTCCTGATGAACATGATCAAAGATTTTTAGGAATAAGAAGACTTGGACCAGGTCAATGGACTATTGAGGGTAAAACTGATATAGATGATTTTGAAGAATTTTTTGGACTAGAGCCTAACGATAAAGATATAGCTACTGTAGGTGGTTTATTCTTGAGTCACTCGGAACAACTTCCTTCAATCGGTGAAAAAATAACTCTTGATGGTTTAGAAATAACTGTGATGGAGATTGATAATAGAAGAATTGATTCAGTTATTGTTAAAAAAATTGCTAAGAAATAATCAAATTCTTTTTACTAAAGTATAAATATGGGTGCATTATGGGCAATGATTTCTTTACTAGCTGTGTGGCTAGTTTATGGGTTAATTGCTTCCATATTCGTCAAAGGCGTTGGCAGCAGAGACGGTCTTAAACTAATTTTTGCAGGCATGATAGGTGGATACGTTGGAGGACAACTTGGTTCATTTATGGATATACCTTCAAATTTATGGTGGATGAGGGAAGTTATTAAATTATTGCTTACAATTGGGAGTTTAAATGTTATTCACAGACTGGGATTTATAAAAAAAAGAGGCCAGCAAACTTAATTTTTAGGTACTCGAGCAGCTTTGAGTAAATTACCATTTTCATCAATGACTCCACACCTTTTAGATAAGAGCTTTGTATTAAAAAGAAATAGATTTTTTTTCCAAATTGCAAGATAGCCATAGCCACCAACAGTATCAAGTCTTTGCAGTGCCTCAGTTAGTGATGATGTATCTTCAGCTATAACAACTGGTAATTCATCATAGGTACCATCCCATTCTTCTGAAGATTTTACTTTTCCAGATTTTAATAAATTATCTTTTAAACTACTCATCTTGTATCAACTCAAATACCTGTAAACTTTCTTCTTCAATATTTTCGTTATCAAAGTCTTCTTTACTGCTGTATGCTTCAGTTTTCCATTCTATAAGATTATTCATCAATTCATCTTCATCATTTCCGCTAATTTTGAGATCAATTACTGAAAATTGTTTAGGCTCTATTTTAAATAAACTTAGTAAACTTTTTCCATTTGCTGATTTATCACCAACATTAATCTCAACATCACTTTCAAACTGTTGACAAAACTTTACGAATTCACTTCCTGGTCTTGCATGTAATCCTGGGTATATTAATATTTTTAGTTTTTGTGAAACAGGCATTTCAATCTCCTAATTTGGTTAAATAATTATTATAATTTTTATCTTGCATCCAAAAATTTTTATATAAATTTGATCTTCCTAAGTTTAACACTTCATTTTTAAAGTCGTCGAAACCATCTACTTCAGAAAAAGAAAATTCAAACACAATATCTAAAATTTTCTTAAATCCAATTATACTTTTATCATTTTCAATCAAAATATCAAGTGGCTCATGAAATCTCTCTCTGTATGAAAATTTAAGATTTGGATTCCTTGCAACTCTTAATAATTGATCTTCTATTTCACTGTTTGCAAAACGATTATTTATTGTGTCTTTATACTTTTCTAACAATTTATATTCATCCCCATCAAGTAAAAATACGCTTTCTAGAATTTCTTTTGATATAAGATCTACAAATTCTTTTGCTTCATTATCTTCATATAATTCGTGGATATATTCAAAATGTTTAGATAAACCATAGTATGCAAGACATAAGTGAAGTCCATTCAACATCCATAACTTTTTTTTAAATTCATAATCATAATTACCTTGCTTAATGATGTTTGAGAGCTGGAGAGGAATAGTCTGATTACTATCAAAAACAATCGAACCGTATTCCTCGACAAAAACATCTAAATTATTCTTGGACTGCAAAGGAACAATCTTATCAATGACCACATCTATAAATTTGATATGATCTTGCTGAATATTTGATTCATTTTTTGCATTAGTTGAAGCCCTATATTTATTTTCAAAAGCAATAAAATCTATACCTTTATCAAAATTAATTTTTGAAATTATTTCAACAACATTGTTTAAATACTGAGGTCCGACAGAAGTTGATATGATTTCAATTTCAGATATTAAAGGACCTAATTCATCTAAGCTGTTTAGATCTAAAGCTCGGAAATTTGAAACCTCGATACTTTCCTTGCTGGATCCAATAAAGTTTATTTTATATTTTTTTTTATTATTTAATTTTTCTACAAGTTCAGAATTTACATCAACGAATATTACTTCATAATCATTTTCTTGAAGCACAGGAGCTATAAAGCCTCTACCGATGTTTCCAGCACCAAAATGTAAAGCAAATTTTGGCATCTTAATTATTTAATATTTCAAATAATTTATCTACAGAATTGGTTGTCCAAAGTTTTTGTGCATCCTCTTCAGATTCAAGAGCGTCACTTAATGAAGCTAAAACATTCATGTGCTCATCACTGTTGGCAGCTATCGCAATTATTATGTAAACTTTTTCATCAAGCCAATTTAAGCCATTTGGAATTTGTAAAACACTAATCCCAGTGTGTTTAATATATTTAAAACCATCAGACATTCCGTGTGGTATTGCAACTCCAGCACCTGGTAGATAAGTAGTATATGGGTGCTCCAATACTTTTTCTTTCATTGATTCGATATATTCTTCATCAATATATCCATTATCAAGTAACAATTTACCAGCTAAATCAATACTTTGGTTGAGATCAGTTATATTTTGATCAACCAATATAGCTTCTTTTATTAAGACTGGTTTAGTTGTCATGTAGAGGTTATGGTATTACCTTCTGCCAAATCTTTAATTAATTTGTTTAAAGATGGATCATTCATAAACATAATATATTGAATCACAACAGCATTGTCTGGAGCAGACTGTTTTGCAACACCTGCTAGTCCCTGATGAGTTACAACAATATCACTATCTGCCGGAATTTGCGTTGCTGGTGAATGTACAATTTCAACTTCTACACCCGCTTTTTTTGCTTTTTTAATTAGACTGTTCTTGACCATTAGGCTTGATCCCGCCCCAGCTTCACAAGCTAAACATATTTTTTTAACATCTGCTGCTTCTATTGAGCTCATAATATTCCTTTCAAAAAAAAATTGACTTGGGAGTTTCCTCCCAAGTCAATTATAACTAATTTTTGTTAGTTCTTATACATCAACTCCTGGAATTGAAGTATCAATAGCTTCGTCTACACCAGCGTCAGTTTCTTGAATTGGTCGAGCTCTCAATATGATAGTTCCAACTACTGCAGCTGCAACAGCTCCAATAGCTACACCAATCAATACATTTGCAGGGCCATCTTTAGGCAACATTGCTAAGTAAGCAAAAATACTACCTGGAGATGGAGGACCTACAAGACCAGCGCCTGTAGCTTGCCACCATAGATCAGCAGAAATTCCACCTGCCCACATTGCTACGATCATAATTGGATGACCTAACACGTATGGGAAATAAATTTCGTGAATTCCACCGAAGAAGTGAATGATAATTGAACCTGGTGCTGATTGTTTCCACATTCCAGTTCCTGCAATGTAGTATGCAATAAGCAATCCTAGACCTGGTCCAGGATTTGATTCAAGCATGTAATATATTGACTTTCCTTCTTCAGCTGCTTGAGCTGCTCCAAGAGGTGTCAACACACCATGGTTCACCGCGTTGTTAAGGAACAACACTTTTGCAACTTCAATTGGTATATCTGCAAGAGGAACTAAACCAGCTTCAACTAATCCGCCAGCAAAGTTTCCTAATCCGTCAGCGACTGCTTGGAGAATGTTTGCAAGAAATGAATAAACAAATACTGCAAGTCCCCAACCAAGAATACCTGATGAGAAGTTGTCATATAACATCTCAAAACCTTCCGGTACATTATCACGGAGTCTTGCATCAAGTTCTTTTAGAACTTTAGCTGCTCCGGGTCCAACTAACATGGCACCCAAGAATTGTGGACTGTCTGTACCAACTACAGCTGCCATAGTAACAACTGCACCGATAACTCCACCTCTGTGGCCATATATCATTTTTCCACCGGTATAACCGATTAATAACGGGAGAAGGTTTACAATCATTGGTCCTACCATGTTTGCCAAATCTTCATTTGGTGCCCATCCAGGTCCAATGTATAGGGATGTGATTAATCCCCAAGCGATGAAGGCACCAATGTTAGGAATAACCATTCCTGACGCAGCACCACCAACGCGTTGTATGAATTCTTTCATATTTTTTCAATCCCCCTTTAGATTGATCAATCTGTCACTCTTTGTAACAAATATGCGATATTGGTAATATCACATACTTTAATTATAAAAAATAAAACTACGCGTTTCACATGTCTTCAAAAATTTTTTTATTTAAATTTGTAACTTTGGGGATACTTGGCAGTCATATAGTCCATGTTTTTGCTTATAATTTAAATGAAACAGGAGGTTTAATGGATGTAGAATCAACAATGTTGGCGCTTGGTACAAAAATGCCAATGTTTAATCTTTTAGGTATTGATGAGAAAAATTATACAAATGAAATGTTTGATAACAAAAAAGGGGCTCTTGTTATGTTTATTTGTAATCACTGCCCTTTTGTGAAACATGTAAACGAAGAGATTGTTAACTTAAGCAATGAAATTATGGGACAGGATATTGGAGTAATTGGAATAAATTCAAACGATAGTTCCCAAGAAAAGTATGCAGAAGATAGCATTGATAAGATGCGGGAGTACTCAGATGCCCTAGGCTATGAATTTCCTTATGTTGTTGATGAAGATCAATCAGTTGCAAAAAATTTTACTGCACAATGTACACCCGATTTCTTCCTTTTTGATAGTGATCAAAATCTTATTTATAGAGGACAATTAGATGGCTCAAGACCTGGAAATGACATTCCTACAAATGGTGAAAGTCTTAGGAAAGCTATCAATTCATTATTAGAAAATGAAGGACCGATTTCAGATCAACTTCCAAGTATGGGTTGCAACATTAAATGGAAAATTGGAGAAGAGCCAGATTATTTTTTAAACTTAAAAAACTAATCTAAATCTTGAATTTGTGCAAAGAGTCTTCGAGAACGTCCACAATCAAGTTCAATAAAAAAGAGACGTTGCCACCTTCCTAGAATAATTTCACCGTCTACAACAGGTAATGAAACGGATGTTGAACCAATAATTGAGCCTCTAACATGAGATCGTCCGTTAACATTTTCATCTTCTTGCATGTTCTCAGTCCTTAATTCCCAATCGTCATGCTCAAAATATGAATCTGATGGAACAATTTCTTCTAACTTTCTTTTGAAGTCATTTATGTAACCTGTTTCTGATTCATTAATAATTATTGCTGTTGTCGTGTGAGGAGTTGATAATGTTACAGAACCATGAGCTATCTTTGATCCTGAAACCAACTTTTGAATTTTTTCGGTAAAGTCACAAAATTGGTTTGTCTCTTGCGTATCAAAATGTAAAGCGTATGTTACAGATTTGTTAGATGAGGACTTGTGAAGTTCGACTAAATCAGTCTTTACGACATCTGCTCCAACTCTTTGATTAGGTTTTTTCATAGTAAACTCAAATTTTATAATAACAATTTAAAAATTTAATGAATATTTATTCAGTTATTTTGTGACACCCAATATTTATAAAGTTGATTATCAGTAATATCAAGATTGTCTATAGATATAGGATCGCCTTTTTTTACATCAAAATTAAGAACATTATTTTCAGATATACCGAGTGGTGCAAGATTTTTGGAGTTTTCAACTTTCATGGCTTTTCCATAAATATTATCTCCACCAATAGAGCCAAGATTTGTTCCAGCCTTTAAGTCTTTTTTTGAATGTGCAATTACATCAACATTCCATTTTTTCGCACTTAACTGTGTTTCCTTTTCAACCATTAACTTCATGATTGTTCTTGGAATTTCTAAACTTGTTAAGTGGTAGGGCCTATAAAGTGTCCAGTAGGGACCTTTTCCCATTTTTAAATATTCCATTTCATAATTTACATAATCATCTTCAGAAAATACTATCGCAAAGACACCTGGTGCAATTCCAAATGCAAAGTCTACAACATTTGTATTTTCAAGGATTCCTCCTGATGATTTCGGTACAAAAATAGAGTTAAGTTCCTCATATGTTGAACTTGGGCCATGCATTCCGTCAATATCGATATTGAAATCGAGATAATTTGCTAATGCTGCCATCTCTATCATTGTTTTACTTCCATCAACAAAGCTTGTTAACATATATGGATTCATTTTCTTCACTTTTGCTTCTTTTTCAAGATCTTTTGGTGTCTTAAACACGTCAAAAGGATTGTTTTTACCTTTTCCTATTGCGATTACATCTAAAGAAATTTCTTTTGCAAAATTGTATAATTCTACTGCAGCAACTGGTTCATCTCCGTCCCCAACTGTTACAATACAATCATTTTTTTTGGCTTCATTATTCAAAGCAAGACCTATGGTTGCTTCGGTTTCTACATTTAATAGGATCAGATTTATCTTCCTATTTAAAACTTTAAATGCAACTTCAGCACCTGCAGAAGGGGTACCTGTAGCTTCTATAACAATGTCTAATTCTTGATCATCTAATGAATCAAGGTTTGTTGAAAGTGAAATATCTTTATTTTTTTCATATTTACTTTTTGCTGAGTCAAGCTTTTCTTCATTTTTATCGACTATTAATACTAAATCTGTATCGGGCATTTTATTTATTTGAGTCACTATCCCTTGACCCATTTGTCCTGCTCCAACAAGTGCAACTTTAGTTTTTTTACCCCTTTCATTCACAAAGTTTGTGTATCTATTTAGTAAACTCATTAATTCTCAATCTTTCTTAATTTCAATTTTAAAATCTCTAAATCCTCTTTATATGTGATTTTTAAATTAAGGTCAGACCCTAAAATGACTTTTGATTTAAGTCCTAAAATCTTTGATACTTGTTGGGTAGTATCATGGGAGTTCATTACTTCATCTGCATCATTAAGATATGCTTTTTGTAAAACTTCATATTCGAATATCTGTGGGGTTTGAATCTCTACAAAACTATCTGGTGACAATTCCTTCTTAGAATTATCAAAAAGTTTTGTCTCTATAAAGGGAGAACATGTTCCATGTTTTTTTGCTTCGATAATAAGTTCTTTTAACAGTTCTTCGGGAAGGAAAGATCTGGCACAATCATGAATTGCAACTAAATCAGTATTGGCTACATGCATTTCTTTTAAAGTATTTAATCCAAGAACTTCACTTTCATGTCTTGTCTTTCCTCCATAAATAATTTCAACTTCTTTTTGAGTATCATATGATTTAAAAATATTTTTAATATTTTCAATGTTATTTTCATTGCAGACAACAACCAAAGATTCAATTTCATCATTATTTAAAAATGTTTCAATTGGAAATCTTATAAGTTCCTTGTCTTCATGTGTGACGAAAAGTTTATCAGATTCAAATCTTTCACTTAAGCCAGCAGCTAATAGTATTCCAAAAACTTTCAATATATTTTTATGATATGAGTTTTCTTAAACTTTGAGAATCTGATGAGGAAAGAATTTCCTCTATTTTTATATTTGATAGATTGTCTTTGGCATGAATTAATGATTTTATTATGTTTGGTCCTTGTGACGGTGCAATACTGAAAACTCTTAAACCAAGAAGATAAAGAATTATTGAAGCATCTCTATCTGATGCCATATCGCCACATACCGATACTTCAATATCATTTTCCATTCCAATTTCAATGACGTTTCGTATCAATTTCAAAACACCAGTATCGAGTGGATCTTGATATTTATTTAAAGATGCTAAACCACGATCAGCTGCATATGTATATTGAATCAAATCATTAGTTCCAATAGAGAAGAAATCAACATGGTCAACATATTGATTTGCATTTAACGCAACTGATGGTGTTTCTACCATTATTCCTAAGGGAGGTGTTTTGACATTCAGTTTTTCTGATTCTTCAAGTACAATTTTTTTTGCTTCTAGAAAATCATCAACAATAGAAACCATCGGAAACATTATTTTTACTTTTTTATTTAAATCCGAATTAAGAATTGAAACTATCTGCTCTCTGAATAAATTTTCTTCCATTAAAGAATATCTAATACCCCTTACACCAAGAAAAGGATTTTCTTCTTTAGGCAAATTAAGATAAGGGACCTGTTTGTCGCCACCGATATCCAGCGTTCTAAAAACAATTGTCTCAGAAAATTTACTACTTAATTTGTTATTTATTTCGATTTGTTCTTCTAAATTTGGTTTTGAAGACTTATCAATATAAACAAATTCTGATCTAAAGAGCCCAACTGACTTTATTAATTCATCATTAAAGGCATTTATTTCTTCGTTACTTCCTATGTTTGCTCTCAAATCAATATCTAGAGCTTGAATAGATTCAAGATTATATATTTCTTTAAGTTTATTAATTTTTGCTAAACCCTCCTCTACTCTTTCTAGAACTTCGGGATTAGGATCAATAAATATCTCCCCAGAATCCCCATCTAGTACAACATTTTTATCTTGGTTTAAATTAATTGTTGATATATCGAAATTAATAACACACGGAATGCCTAAATTTTTTGCAACGATTACAGCATGAGATGTTGGACCAGCATTAGAAACTACAAAGCCGTTTACTTTTGTAAGATCTAGAGATGAAGTGTCATTTGGAGTTAAATCATCGGCAAATATGATCACATCTTCAATTAATTTTTTATCAGAAATAACATCCTGCATTGTAAATATAATTTCTTTACCGATAGAAATTATATCTTCTGCTCTTTGCCTAAAATATTCATCCTCAAAATTAAGCATTTGATCTGATGTTTCTGTAAATACTTTGTAGATTTCAGATAAATTTTGCTCATCGTTGATCATTTCAGTAATCTCAGGATCATTAAGCAAAAGACGATAGGCACTGAGAACCTCCGCTTCATCTTCCCTATTGTCATTTTTTAATCCGTTGATCGAATTTTCATATCTCTCATCCAATTTTTTTTGACTTTCCTCAAAACTGAATTTTTTAGGAATAGAGAAATCGATATCATTTTTTATTACATAAAATTTCCCAAGGCCAATGCCAGGAGATACTCCTGATCCTTTGTAAGTATCCATAGAGTAAAGTTAGTGAAATATTTTTATATTGCAATACTTCTTACTCGTTAAAGATTGTATCTTTGTATTAATGGAAATATTAAAAATTATTATTGATACAAAATTTTTTTCTTCAAAAGATTTAGAAAGTCTTGGGATAATCGAGAATAAGTATTTGAGAATTACTGACTTTGCTGACAATTCTGAAGTAAATATTAACACTGAAGAACTTGAAAATTTTGACTGTCTTGTAACAGCAAAAGAATTAAGAAACGCAGTTAAAAAAATCTCAAATGGCT
>CETS01119794.1_pt1 | contig 10582 bp, 12 predicted proteins | sample 356391 | NCBI WGS metagenome assembly CETS01 (sample SAMEA2622673, study PRJEB7988) | marine metagenome | isolation source: saline water (ENVO:00002010), including
TCATCGTCAACTTATCAAGGGTGGGCATTTGGTATAGGCTTAGATAGATTGGCGATGTTATATTTTGGTATAGATGATTTACGTATGCTTTTTGAAAACGAAGTTGCTTTTTTAAAACAATTTTAATCGATAAGCGATAATATTAAAAAATTTTCGGATAAGTCTTAAATGAAAATTAGTGAACTGTGGTTACGAGAGTGGGTTAACCCTGCCATAGATATACAAAAGATAGCTGATTTATTAACAATGGCGGGTCTTGAAGTTGATAGTATCTATCCTGTTTCAGGTCAACTTAAACATATTGTAGTGGCTCAAATAATTTCCTGTCGATCGCATCCAGAGGCTCCTCATTTAACCATATGTCAAGTTAGTTGTGATAAACACGGAAAAGAAATTTTACAAGTGATTTGTGGTGCGGCCAATATACGTGAAAAATTATACGTGGTTTTAGCTAAGGTTAACGCCATCTTACCAGATGGCATGCTTATCGAGCTGACTAAGGTACACGGTGAGCATTCTGTAGGTAGATTATGTTCTGTTGCTGAATTAGGGCTGGGTGATGATAAAAATATCATGGAGCTTGATAATAATGCTGAAGTTGGCATGGCTATCAGTGATTATTTGGCCCTTAACGATAAAATACTAGATATTAATTTGACACCTAATCGTGCTGATTGTTTTAGCATACAAGGTATTGCACGCGAAGTGGCTGCGCTTACGAATCATGCATTTAATTGTCCAATGCCAGATTCAAATGCAGTTACCACAGCTTTAGAAAAACAAATTGATATTCAAGCGTCAGAAGCTTGTACTTATTATGCCGGCCGCATAATTGCAGGTATTAATAATCAAATCATAACACCCATATGGTTGCAAGAACGTTTAAGAAGATTGGGTATTCGTAGCATCAATGCTGTGGTCGATATTATAAACTATGTCATGCTGGAGCTAGGTCAACCCATGCATGCTTTTGATGCTCAAAAAATAGGTCAAAATATTCATATTCGTTATAGTCATGGTACAGAAACTCTCACGCTATTAAATGGCCAAACAATTAATTTAAAAACGCCAACTTTATTAATAGCGGATGATGTAAAGCCATTAGCTTTAGCAGGTATTATGGGTGGGCAAGAAAGCTCTGTATCTGAGCAAACCAAGATTATTTTTCTAGAAAGTGCTTATTTTAATCCCACGGCTATTGCCGGGGTTGCACGTCAATTTGGCTTATCAACTGATTCTGCCCAACGTTTTGAGCGAGGTGTTGATCCTAATCTTCAACATTTAGCGCTGGAGCGGGTAACGACATTGCTCTTATCTATTGTGGGCGGTCAAGCAGGGCCTGTAACTATCGATACTATCAAACACCATACTGCGGTAAGGCCATCTATTTCTTTTAATCCGGCAAAAGTAAAACAGATTACCGGGGTTGAGCTTGCATATCATGATATAAAAATGCTGCTCGTTAGGCTTGGAATGACAATTGATGAGGGTATGCACGGATGGCAAGTTACGCCGCCTTCCTATCGTTTTGACATACATTTGGATGTTGATTTAGTCGAAGAAGTCATTCGTTTGAATGGTTATGACAATATCCCAGATGAAGATATGCAAGTGCCAACTATTTTAGGCAAAATTGATGCTCATGAAATAATTCAACAAAAAGCACTCGATTTTTTTGTGGCGCGCGGTTATCACGAGATTATTAGTTATAGTTTTGTAGATCCCACCTTACAAGAAATGTTTATTCATCAAAGCCAAGCATTAACGTTATTAAATCCTATATCAAGTGAATTATCACAGATGCGCACCAGTATGTGGCCAGGTTTGGTTGCAGCGATGGTTTATAATATGCATCGACAACAAACAGCCATTAAATTCATTGAATGTGGTGTGGTTTTTGATTTTAACCAAAAAATGGTAACAGAAAAAGCCTGCATTGCGGGATTATTAACCGGTGAAATTGGTACATTTAATTGGTCAGAAACAAAGCGTAAGTTTGATTTTTTTGATATCAAAGGCGATTTGGATGCTTTTTTTTCGCACACAAAGTTAGAACCTGTTTTCAATAAATCAAGTCATCAAGCTTTACACCCTGGTAAATCAGCTGAGATTTGCTTAAATGATAGGGCGATTGGTTGGTGCGGGGTTTTGCATCCTCGTATTACTGAAGCACTTGATTTACATAGTGAAGTGATGTTATTTCAGATAGACTTAGAAAGTTTATCGTTCTCAACTACACCGCGCTATAAACCAATTTCAAGATACCCACAAATACGCCGAGATATATCATTTTTAGTCGATTTGAGCGTAAGTGGTAATGCGATTAAACAAAGCATCTATTGTATTAAGCATGACTGGCTTAAATCGGTCGACATATTTGACGTATACATAGGATCTAATATTCCACCAAATAAGAAAAGTTTGGCCATATCCCTGGTATTGCAGCATTCACAACGTACTTTGGTTGATAGTGAAATCAATCAATTAATAGATGCTATAATAAGTGAATTACAGCAAAAACATAATATTACATTAAGGGATGAATTGTGAATGTACTGAATAAAGCCGTGATTGTAGAAGCATTATCTGAAGTATTAGACATCTCAGCAATTCATGCCAAACATATGGCTGAAATTTTTTTTGAAACGCTCGCTCTTAATTTAGAGAAAGGACATAATATAAAGCTCTCTGGATTTGGTAATTTTATGCTAAGAGATAAAGGCGCGCGCCCAGGAAGAAATCCTAGAACAGGTCAATTAACGCCTATTGAGCCAAGGCGTGTGGTTACCTTCAAACCTGGTATGAAACTAAAGCACGTTATTGAAAAAAAGGTTAATTAATTTGAGTATTTATGCAAGGCATATTTTCATCTGTGCCAATCAAAAATTAGCGGGTAAAAAATGTTGTGCCAACGAAGGCGGTCAGGTTTATATTGATTATTTAAAAGATAAATTACTAGAATTTGGTTGGTGGGGACCGGGGAAAATACGCGTAAGTAAAGCCGGATGTTTAGGAAGATGTTCTGCAGGACCTTGCTTGGTTATTTATCCTGAAGCTGTTTGGTATCGCTATCAATCATTTGCCGATATAGATGAAATTATTACTTATCATCTTGGTCATGAGCAATATGTAGAGCATTTATTAATTGATAAAACCTAATTAATAAATTTTTAAACTATTTTACTTGTGAATTATTGTACTTTTAGTTAAAATCGCTCATCCAAGAATAAAAGATTACCTAATTATTAAAGAGGCGGTACGGAGTTAATTTGATGAATACATTTAGCGCCAAAAGTCACGAAGTAAAACGTGATTGGTATGTTATTGACGCAAGCAATAAAGTATTAGGCAGAGTTGCTACTGAAATTGCACGTCGTTTAAGAGGTAAGCATAAAGCAGAATACACACCACATGTTGATACTGGAGATTATATTGTGGTTATTAATGCTGAACAAATCACAGTAACAGGACGTAAATTTAAAGATAAAACTTACTATAGCCATTCTGGTTATCCTGGCGGTATTAAATCGATTTCTTTTGAAAAATTACAACAAAAAAATCCGACTAAAATTATTGAGCTGGCTGTGAAAGGTATGTTACCTAAAAATGTTTTAGGACGTGATATGTATCGCAAGCTAAAAGTTTATGCCGGAAGCCATCATCCACATGAAGCACAGCAACCTAAAATAATAGAAATTGAGGAATAAGTATTATGGCTGAAAAACAGCAATACTATGGCACAGGTCGCCGTAAAAGCTCTTCGGCACGTGTTTTTATGCGCCCAGGAAAAGGCGATATCGTGATCAACAAACGGCCGTTAGAGGACTATTTTGGCCGTGAAACAGCTTGCATGATAGTTAAGCAACCACTTGAAACTGTAGAAATGATGAATAGATTTGATATTTATATTACAGTCAAAGGTGGCGGTATTTCAGGTCAAGCAGGTGCTGTGCGTTTAGGTATTGCACGAGCATTGGTTAATTACGATGAACATGATTTAAATGAACAAAGTGATGCTGCTGATATTGAACATAATGATTCTTTTCGTCGTAAACTACGTAAAAATAATTTGTTAACTCGTGATTCAAGACGTGTTGAAAGAAAGAAAGTTGGTTTACATAAAGCTCGTCGTGCCACGCAATATTCTAAGCGTTAAACATTCTATTGGTAACAATTTTATGGCATGTAAAATTGTTACCTCAATTAAACTTCTATAAGTCACGCCTTTTATCGGAGAGTTGGCTTGTTTATTTAGCTGATAAAATGACCAACGATGTTTTATCAAAAATAGATGATAAAAAAAGAAATTTTTTAATCCAAGCATTATCTGTTCTAGGTGGTATTGGCACTCTTTTCACCTTAAAGCCTTTTATAACATCTTGGTTGCCTAATCCCGAAGTTGCAGCACGGAATGAGTCTATCACTGTTGATTTAAGTAATCTTAAGCCTGGTCAAAAAATGACTGTGACTTGGCACGGCAAGCCAATTTGGATAATCAGACGCACCCCTTCTCAGTTAGCCCAGCTACATCAATTAAATAACCAATTACGAGACCCTCAATCACTTGTACCTCAGCAACCAACTTATGCCAGGAATATCTATCGCTCGTTAAATCCAAATTATTTAGTGTTGGTTGGCATTTGTACGCATTTAGGGTGTGTGCCGCACTTTATAACGGATGCATCTTTAACAAAAAAAAGAGGAGCTGGGTTGCATTGTCCGTGTCATGGTTCGGATTTTGATATGGCAGGAAGGGTATTTAAAGGTGCACCAGCACCGATTAATTTAGAAGTGCCTCCCTACAAATTGATTGGTAAGCATACTTTGGTTATTGGTGAGGAAAATGTTTAACAAAGGAAAAATAATGCTTATCTGGTTAAATAAGCGCTTACCATTCCTATCTTTTTGGCATCAGCATGTTTTAAATTACTATGTGCCAAAGAATTTAAATGTATTGTATGTCTTTGGTGTATTAGGTTTAGTTGCGTTAAGTAACCAATTTCTCACTGGCTTGTGGTTATTAATGTTCTATATACCTACAGCAGAGCAGGCATTTAGTTCAATAGAATATATTATGCGTGATGTGCATTTTGGTTGGTTGTTTCGCTATTTTCATGTTGTGGGTGCTTCTGCTTTTTTTGTTGTACTTTATATTCATATATTTCGCTCTTTATTATATGGTTCTTACCAAAAACCACGTGAGTTAGTTTGGTTAATAGGCGTGGTAATTTTTTGTATTGCAATGGCAGAGGCATTTTTTGGCTATCTTTTACCCTGGGGGCAAATGTCCTATTGGGGTGCGCAAGTAATCACTTCTTTGTTTGGTGTTATTCCTTTTCTAGGGGATAACTTAGTGCTTTGGTTGCGGGGTGATTACGTGGTATCCGGCATTACACTTCAACGTTTTTTCGCCTTACATAGTGTGGCGTTACCTTTTATGATGATATTTTTAGTTATATTGCACATAATATCTCTTAGAGCTGTTGGCTCTAATAATCCAGAAGGTATTGATATTTCTTATCCCAAAAATAAATATGATAATTCAGCAGAGGTTATTGCGTTTCACCCCTACTTTACCGTAAAAGATTTTTTGGCTTGTATGACTTTCCTATGGCTATTATGTTTGGTGATTTTTTTTAAACCTGATTTATACGGGCTTACGATGGAGCATGCTAATTTTGAACCAGCCAAGGCTTGGATTACGCCAGCTGATATCCATCCTATGTGGTACTTTGCGCCATTTTACAGCATGCTGCGTGTGATACCGCATAAGCTTTTAGGTATCCTCATAGCAATTGCGTCTATTATAATGTTATTTTTGTTGCCATGGTTAGATAAAAGTAGCGTGCGCTCCATGCGTTATAAAGGCCAATATTCGCGCTTAGCATTATATCTTATGGTTATATCATTTATTTTAGCGGGTGTGATGGCTTTTTTACCGTTAACTTATTATAACCAGAAAATAACGCAATTATGCATCATTGGATATTTTGCTTATTTTTTACTGATGCCTTTCTACACCAAAGTAGAGCGTATCCGACCACTTCCTAAAAAAATAACTTTATGAAAACTTGCGGCTTAATAAGCCTTATTTTATGTTGGAGTTTATTAGGGTGGGGCGGGTCAAGTTCAGCAATATTACAACGTGGTGCTAGCGTGTATATTAATTATTGCGTTGGATGTCATGCCCTGCATTACCTTACATACCAACGCATGGCTTATGACTTAAATTTGATAGATAAAAATAAAAAAATAGATAAAAATTTATTATATGGCAATCTTATATTTAGTGAATCACTTTTAAATCATACAATTGAGACGAGTTTATCTTCTCAAGATGCTCTAAATTGGTTTGGTCGTGTTCCTCCTGATCTATCTTTAATTACGCGTCAGAAACCTACGAGGTGGTTAAAACAATATTTACGTGGTTTTTATCGTGATTCTAAAAGGCCATTTGGGGTAAATAACCATATGTTATTCAACACGAACATGCCTAATATATTCATGCGATTACCTGATACCCGCTATCAAATCAAAGCTTTTGACCAAGCGCAAAAACAGCATACTAATCAGATGATAGAAGATTTGGTGGCATTTTTAGTGTATGTTGGCGACCCTTTTTATACGAAACGTCATTATCTTGGCTATTGGGTTATGGGTTGGCTAACCGGGATGTGGATACTTGCTTTAGGTCTGATGCGTTCTTATTGGCCTAAATCATTACAAAAACATGTTTAGACGTAGTGGGGCGTTACGTTTAAATAAAGTATTGTTTTAGTTAAAAAAGCAAATTTTGCACAAAGTCAATCACTTTGTTCATGTAATTTATGATAAACTAGTCAATTTGGTTTGTCCTAATATCATTGCATATTATCAAACAATCACGTAATTTTATTATTTATGGCATTATTCTATTAAAAATAATGCTTAATCAATTTATTTCAAGGAGTAGCTATGGCTATCGTAGCAAAACGTACGATTATGTCTTTGTATTCAGATGACGAGGATGTTTATAGTCATCAAGTTCGTATTGTATTGGCAGAAAAAGGTGTCAATGTTGAAATTATTCCTACCAAACAAGATAAAATTGAACAAAGCTTATTAGACATAAGCCCTTACGGCAGCATACCTATTTTAATCGACCGCGAATTAACTTTGTACAAAGCCCGTATTATCATGGAATATTTAGATGAGCGTTTCCCTCATCCACCATTATTGCCTGTTTATCCAGTGGCTCGCGCGGAAACCCGTAAAATGATGTATCGTATCGAGCATGATTGGTACACACTTATGTTTAAAATTAAGACAAATGAAGACAAAGTTAACAATCAAAAATTGTTGCTTAATAGCCTTGTACAATTAGATCCAGTATTTGCTGATAGACCCTTCTTTTTAAGTGAAGAATTTTCGTTACTTGATTGTACTTTAGCCCCATTACTATGGCGTTTACCTCAATACAACATCACCATTCCTTCATCAGCCAAAGCGCTACATCGTTACATGAATCGTATATTTGAACGAGATGCGTTCCAAGCCAGTTTAACCGAGGCTGAAAAACAGTTAAGAGTAGCATAAATGACCATGACTTCGAATAAGCCCTATCTTATCAAAGCGATGTATGATTGGATAACTGACAATAATTTAACACCTTATATTTTGGTAAATGCTTACCATAAAAATGTGCAAGTACCTCAAGAACACGTACAACATGGTAAAATTGTATTGAATATTTCGCCAAATGCCTGTCGGGGATTACATATAGATAATGATAGAATTGTGTTTACCGCCCGTTTTTCTGGATTAAATACTCAAGTTTTTGTGGTGCCCCATGCAGTTTTAGCGATTTATGCCAAAGAGAATGGCCGCGGTATGGAGTTCGGTGAAGAGTATACTGATTTTACAGACACAACTTCACCATCTTCTGAGCCCAAAACTAAACATAAACCTGCATTAAAACTAGTAAAACGTGATGAATAAAAAGTGTTTATTTAAGACTTAAAATGCAGGGTAAAAGCTAAATTAACCATTAAAAAGGTTTGATAAAAGGAAATTTTGGGCTTTTTTATTGAATTTGACTTATTTTGTTCATGGATAGGGATATGAACCCACAAAGTTTACTTGCTGCACATCAACTTTATGCACTTAAACAACTTGCACTATCGCACTATCAAGTATCGGCATATCATCTAACCCAATTAGCAGGCAAGGCGGCATTGCATCATTTGCAACGCCACTTTGCCGCAGCCTATAAAATTTTAATTTATTGTGGTGGTGGTGGAAATGCTGCAGATGGTTACGAATTAGCCTATCTGGCGCATCAAGCGGGGTACCAGGTAACCATCAACCAATTTAAGACCATCGATAAGTTACCTCATCATGCCCAAATTGCGGCAAACAAAGCATTAGATGCAGGTGTGATTTGCTATTGGATGGAAGAGGATGCCGCGTTATTAGAAGCAGATTTAATCATTGATGCATTAATTGGCACGGGCTTAAAGCACGAAGTGCATGAATCCATACTTTGGGCTATTAATCAAATTAACGAGAGTCGTCTGCCGGTTTTTGCGCTTGATGTTCCTTCAGGTTTGCAAGCAGATACGGGTGCATGTTTGAGTGGCTGTGTTAAAGCGACCATAACCCTAACATTTATCGCTAAAAAAATGGGCATGTTTACCGGAGCTGGTCTTGATTATTGTGGCCAGATTTTATGGGATGATTTGGGGTTAGTTTTTCCACTTAATCATGTCATGTGTCCTGATGCCCAATTGTTATCTCAAGACAATCTATTACCGCATTTATTACAACGTCATAAAAACGTTCATAAAGGTCATTTTGGTCATGTGCTTATTATAGGGGGTGATGAGGGCATGGCTGGCGCGCCTTTGTTAGCTGCAACTGCGGCTTTACGCATAGGAGCAGGTAAGGTCACAGTGGTCATGAATGCCAATCAAAGTATACAGCGACCTTGTCCTCTGGAGATCATGGTATATGGTGTATCACATGGTGCTGATTTAACGGCATTTATTAAACAAGCGAGCGTGTGCGTTCTTGGCCCAGGCTTGGGTATGGCTACTTGGGGCAGGAATTTGTTTAAACAAGTATTGGCCTCTCAAATCCCAATGATAGTCGATGCCTCGGCGTTACGTATATTAGCCGATTTACCGCAATTTGATGATAATTGGATTTTAACCCCACATGCTGGGGAAGCAGCTGCGTTGCTGAGATGCTCTACTGATTGGGTTAATAGCAATCGCTATACAGCGATTAACCAATTGCAACAAAAATACGGTGGTGCGGTGGTATTAAAAGGCGCTGGTTCACTGATTAAAACAGAGCATCAACCCATATGGGTTTGCCAACAAGGTAATCCTGGCATGGCTTCAGCTGGTATGGGGGACGTATTAAGTGGCGTGATTGCAGGCTTGGTGGCGCAACATTTGCCTTTGGCTGAGGCAGCTAAATTAGGGGTATGGTTGCATGCCAATGCGGGTGATTTAGCTGCCAGTGACCATGGTCAAAAAGGTTTGCTCGCCAGTGATGTGATTCAGCAATTAAACAAACTATTAAATCAGCTTTAAAATTCAGCCATGTTATGATTTATGCTACATTGAATAGACTTAATTTAAAGTGATATAATTTTAAACTATCGTAAAACGTGATGGCTATGAATAATATTAAAATTGATTTGCCTTGTGTTCAAGAATGTGAACGTTGGGCTGAAAAATTTGCATCGGTATTACCAAATCAAGCGATTTTAACCTTCAAAGGTGAGATAGGTGTAGGTAAAACCACCTTTATTCGAGCCATGTTACGCGCTAAAGGTGTTGTTGGTTCTATTAAAAGTCCGACTTTTGCTTTGGTAGAAACTTACAATATATCATCTGGTAGTATTCATCATTTTGATTTATACCGTATTGCAGATGAGCAGGAACTTGAGCTTATTGGTTTTAGAGATTATTTTGTAGATAGTATTTGTTGTATTGAATGGCCAGAAAAAGCACCTAATTATCTTTTATACACAGATATTCAATTTATGTTTACTCTGGGTGAAAAGGGGGCGCGTCGTATGATAGCGCATGCTTTTACCGAAAGGGGTTTTATTATTTTGGCGCATTTAGTGAATTAATTATGCTTAGAATAGCAGCGCTTTTAGTGATGTTTATGATGCACACAAGCGGATACGCCAATGCATTAACGGATATCGCGCTACAAGAAAATAATCAAGCATTGGTACTAAAGTTTAAATTAAAAAAACCGGTTAAATATCATGCGTTTACGCTTATCAAACCTTATCGAATTGTGCTTGATTTAGTTGATACTGATATGCAATTTAATCCTAAAAAGTTGAATATGTCGAAAAAATCTGTTTGCCGATTAAGAGTGGGTCATCCTAAAAAGCATATTTTACGGTTGGTTTTCGATATTTCTAACCAAACATTATTTGACAAATCTTTGGCATTATCACCGCAAAGAATAGCTAATAATTTGGTTTTAAAATTGCCCAAACATAATTTTCCTGCGAATTTGGCCGCGCAACATACAATAAACTTACCTCCTAAGCATTTGCGCGATGTTATGGTGG
>CETS01013341.1_pt1 | contig 10548 bp, 12 predicted proteins | sample 356391 | NCBI WGS metagenome assembly CETS01 (sample SAMEA2622673, study PRJEB7988) | marine metagenome | isolation source: saline water (ENVO:00002010), including
CCCCAGTGGAATTGAAACATCAGACAGAGTTTAATTTACAGACCCATACAAACATTAAAAATAAGAATGTGGTAAATTATATTTCTGATTACTCGGCTTCTCTTTCTTACTTTGATTGGTTTACACCGATTCTGAAGCTCTAATAGTGTATTTAGAGCATGATAAAGACAACATTAATATTGTGATGACCAACTTATTAACTTTCTTTTTATAATCCTTTATTATTGCATAATGTAATTCAGTAATAGAGATTGAAAAAAATCCTTTTAGTAGAGCTACTTTAATCATCAGTTCCATGTAGAAATTCTTGAATAACACTTTTCCATATATCATACCCCTTGTTATTCAAGTGAATCCCATCTTGGATAAAAATATCTGAATTAGGTTTTCCATTTTTTTGAAGCATTTCACTCCACATATCGATATAATAAACTTCATCATATTTATCTGCAAGACGAAAAAATCTTTTATTTAATCTTAGATAATCTTGTTTAAGATTCCAACGATCAATACTAGGCTTTATTGAAATTAATATTATCTGAGATTCTGGAAGTTCGATTCTAATTCTCTCAATTATTTTTCGTGTAGATCTCATAATCTGCTTTTCTTTCATTCCTAATTTTATATCATTATCACCTTCATAAATAAAGATTATATCTGGTTTATACTGTAATATTGCTTGATCCAAATAATATTCCAAATCCTTCATTGTGGATCCACCAAATCCAGTATTTACAACATGGTATGAAGGAAAAGAATTGGTTAAATTATTCCATCTTCTTATACTCGAACTACCAGTAAAAAGTGCTACAGGTTTTAAATTTGAATCAATATTTGAAGGAGGTATGAAGTTTTTTATCTGATCTTCATATCTTTTAGGATTTGGTATGTCTGTTTTCAATATTTGACAACCACAAAACAGGATAAAATATATGTATATTATTTTTCTCATCTAATTGAATAATTAAAATTTTCGACTTTTTTTAAAATTATTTTTTCAATTATTTTCTAAGTTTAATTACAATTTATAATTTTCTAATAACCATTGAATCCACTCTACTATTGGTTTTCCTGAGGTAATTACTCGATATTTTTTTTAAAAATTTGTCATCAGGTTTCAGTTTAAAACCTTCATTAACTACTGGAGTAAAAGAAAAATAAGGCAAATCTGGATGCACCCTTACAAAATCTAAATGATCAATACTACTTGATTGCGGCAAAACGGTTAAATTGCATTTTTACCTAAAATTGTTCCATACATATTAATCCATTCTACAATAGTATGATTAGACACGACTCTTGAATCCGAAGTATTCGTAATAATTTTGAAGTCTTCTTGAAGAAAACAATTGTTTTTCTGACCCGTTTTATTTTTTACCCAAAGGTCTCTTCCTCGAAAAGCTAAACCTCCATAGTGGTGCTTTAAAATCTTCAAAGTAGAGTTTGAAATATTATGCTGTACAATTTCTATATCCCACATAAAAGGATTCTTTGAATTCTATAACTAAATTTTCCATGTTTCTTCTATAACCGGTATAGAATCTTGATTAATAAGTGCTAAATGAATTTGTTCAGTAACTAATTCTCCAAATCGATTTCCGGATTCGGCTTTTAGAATTTGCTTATGAACAACTATACCTGTACCAAGATGTTGGTTTCAAAAATCATTTTTTTTATTCTTAAATCGAGTATTTACCCAAGCACTAAACATTCCATGATGATGACTATGCTTTTCAGGAAAACCTTCAGTAATAATTTCTCCTGAAGGAGTAAAAATTGGATATATAAAGCAATTTCTTTTGAAAGCATCATTTTTAAAGTTATTTCGAGCTTGAAACGCATAATTATAATGAAATACAGGCTTTCCCCTTACATAACCAATAATGGAAAATTTATCATTAAATTCGACCGAATCTTGAAAGGCAATAGATTCTTGCGCAGGTGCATTTAATTAATTTGATAAAAATAAAATAAGTTGAAGTTTAACAAATATGATCTTTACTCTCATTTCAACTAATGGTCTTAATTCCATAAACTTTTTATATAGGAGATAATCATAATTAACAGAATTTAAATGTAAAAACGGTTCTATCGTGAAAGAAGCCTTTGAACGCTACTTTTATTAAGCTTTAATTATTGAATTCCCTATAAAGAAAACTTTTGAGTATTGCAAATTGTACACCCCTAAGCTCTGCTAAGCCTCTAAGGCGTCCAATAGCTGAATATCCCGGATTATTCTTTTTCTTTAAATCATCAAGCATTTTATGTCCATGATCAGGACGCATTGGTATTTTCCAATCTTTTCTTCCGTACTTTAAACGACAATGTTGTTCTTTGAGTAAAGCTTTTATTATCCGATACATGTCAACATCTCCTTCTAAATGATTGGCTTCGTAAAAATTTCCTTCATTACTCCTCTTAGTACTACGCAAATGAACAAAATGTATACGATTCGCAAATTGTAAAATCATTTCATAAAGATTATTATCTTCTCGAACACCAAATGAACCAGTACAGAATGTTAATCCATTATTTATAACGTCAACGGCTTCAAATAATTCTTCTATATCTTTTGAAGTACTAACTACTCGAGGCAAGCCTAGAATAGGAAAAGGAGGATCGTCTGGATGAATACACATATTTACATTTGTTTTTTGAGCAATTGGAATAATTCTCTTAAGGAAATATACGAGATGATTTTTTAACTTTTTATCATCTATGTCGTTGTAGCGGTCTAATATTGAATTAAAATCTTTTAAACTATAATTTTCCTCTGCTCCTGGAAGGCCCGCTATAATGTTATTAACTAGTAGCTTCTTTTCTTCATCTGTCATTCCTACTAAGTATTCTTTTGCTTTTAAGATATCTTCTTCCGAATACCGTTCATAACTTTTAACCCGTCTAAGCAAAAACAATTCAAATGCTGCGAAAGCTATTTTTTCGAATCTTAAACCAGTAGACATATCTTCCATTGAGTAATCAAGATCGGTTCTTGTCCAATCTAATACTGGCATGAAATTATAACATATTGTTCTTATTCCACATTGCCCTAAATTCTTTATAGTTTCACAATAATTATTAATGTAATTTTCATACTTACCTGTTTGAGTTTTAATATCCTCATGTACAGGAACACTCTCAACTACCGACCAGTTTAAACCTACAGCTTCAATTTCCTGCTTTCGTTTCAAAATTTCGACTCTAGTCCATATCGAACCGTTTGGAATATGATGAAGCGCTGTAACAACTCCAGTTGCTCCAGCTTGCTTAATATCAAGAAGGGTCACATTATCAGTAGGCCCATACCATCTCATTGTTTGTTCTAATCCAGCTTTCATAAATAAGGTTTTAAATCCCACTATAAGCACTAAACCCTCCATCAACAGGAATAACAATCCCAGTAATAAAACTTGATGCTTCATCACATAACCATTCCGTGGTAGAAATTAGATCCTCAGGTGTACCAAACCTACCTAATGGCGTTCTTTTAATAATAGTTTCACCACGAGCCGTAAGGTTACCTTTCTTCGTTGTAAGTAGTTCTCTATTCTGTTCGGTTAAAAAGAAGCCAGGTGCAATTGCATTTACCCGAATTCCTACTTTTGAAAAATAAACAGATAACCACTGTGTAAAATTCGATGTAGCTGCCTTAGCAGCACTATAGGCCGGAATTTTTGTCAATGGCTGAAATGCATTCATTGATGATATATTTATAATATTTCCATTTTTTACTTTCACCATATCATTTGCAAATACTTGAGTTGGTAAAAGAGTACCCATAAAATTTAAATCGAAAACAAATTTTATACCTTCAGCTTCTAGGTTAAAGAAACTACACTCAACACCATGTATATTTTCATAAAATTGATCATTTGTAGTAGCCTTAGGATGGTTTCCCCCCGCGCCATTTATTAAAATGTCACAAGGCCCAAAAATTCGATTAACTTCAATACGTGCGGCTTCTAAAGATATTTTATTTAAAACATCCACTTCAAGAGCTAATGCTTTTCCACCTTTACTTTTAATACTATTAGCTAAAATTTGAGCTTTATCTATATTGAGGTCAAGTAATGCAATTTTATGTCCTTTTTTAGCTAAATCGGTGGCCAAGTTACTACATAATATACCGCTAGCACCAGTAATTACTATTGTTTTCATTTTTCTAATTTTATTTTATGAATTTTAGAATAGCTTTAAATTCAACATGGTTATTTGATCAATCTTCAAATTAAATCCGTAAGCAACTTTATTTAAACTTAGATTCAATGTTTTGAATTTTCACAATAAAATTTCAGTTATTTTCAATAATGTGTACGTACACATTATTGAAAATAACTGAAATTCAAAATGTATTATTTAAACTATTCGTCTGTAATATTCGAAAACTCCTTTTCCCAAAAAACTATCTTATTTTGGTACATTGCATCTAAAGCCATCTGTACTGCAATTGCAGTTTTACTACCTGTTACTAAATTAGATTTTGGCTTTTTATTATCAATTACACTATTTGCAAAGTCAATTAACGCCTGCTCACTAGAATGTGTATGATTTACTTCTATAGGAATTCCTTTTCCTTTCTCCCATTGAATAGTCGCTCCTGACACTCCATCCACCTCTCCAATTTTTTTCTGGTCATAACTCCCTTCTGGATAAAACCATGCATGTTCGTAATCTAAAATTATTGTCCCTTTATCTCCTAGTACTTTAATCTGATAATTATCCAATGCGTTAGTAGTAAGACAAGTGAATTTAGCTTTTATGCCATCTGGATAGGTATAGATGAGATGAATATTATCATAGGTTTCACGACCATCTTTCCAATAATTTATTCCTCCGGCACCCATAACCTGCTGCGGAACTGCATCTAAAACCCAGTTTACAAAATCAATTTGATGAGAACATAATTCAGCTACTAATCCACCAGAAAATTCTCTATACATTCTCCAATTGATTTCTTTTTCAAACTTTTTATCTGGCACAGGTCGACGCCAACTGCCATGTCTATTCCATTGGCACTCAAAAGCTGTAATATTTCCCACCTTTCCGTCTCTTATTAGATTAACTACGTGAGTGTATAATCTTGAACTATGATATTGATGACCAGTTTGAAAAATTAAATCCGTTTTTTTCATACTTTGATTTAGTTTAGCAATATCGCCATAACCTTTTGCAGTAGTCTTTTCGCCATAAATATGCTTTCCGGCACTTAAGGCGTCCATTTCTATATCAGCATGAGTACTAAAAGGTGTAGAAACTAAAACCGCATCAATATCTTGATTATCTAATATTTTTCTGTAATCAGAATAACCTTTAACTTTACCTGAAGCTCGTGATAATGCTTGATCTAATCGGAATGGTAAAATATCACAACAAGCTACTAAATTAAGATTTGGAATTTTTTCGATAATGGGTATAAGTCCACTACCACGATTTCCTGTGCCAATAATTCCTATGTTAACTACTTGTTTTTTTGAAAACAGCATTGAATTTGAAGTGGAAAATGCAGTTATTGCTCCAATCGCACCCATCCCTGCCTTTTGCACAAAACTTCTTCTTTTCATATTAAATTAATTCTGTGTGTATTTTAGATTCGAGGCTATTCTTATAAAACACCTCTAAATGACTAAATCGTTTTTTATGCTTGAAGCTAATATATTCTTAAAATTTTGAATTCAAAATTAATTTAACATATAATGTGCACGTACACATTGATATATTCATAATTATTTATAATAATATAAATTTTCTTTTGTTACGATATCTAATGGCAGATAATTATCTCGAGTTACTTTTTGACCTGTAATTAAATATTTATAAAAATTATCAAAAGCCAAATAACCTTGCTGTTCTGGACGCTGACCAATAACATAATCTATAATCCCTGATGCGATGTATTGAATGTTTTTTTTTATTAAATCATTACCTACTAACTTTATCTTAAGTTGGCTATCCTCTATTATACGAGCAACGTGGTATACTGTAGATGAGGGCACATATACACCAGAGGCATTTCTAGACTTTAAAATTTCTTTTAATTCTTTGTCCCAATTAGATATATTCTGATCTATGCTAAATTCTTCAATCTCTAACTTTTGCGCGGAATCTAATTCTTCGAAAAAATAATTGAAACCTTCAATTCTCTTTTGAAGAGTTTTGTTGAATTCACTATTATTTCTAATAGAGATAATTAAAATTTTGCCCTTTTCATATACCAAGGAATTAATTAGTTTAGCCGCTAACTTACCACTTTGAAAAGAGTCCTGACCTATAAACGACATATACTCCGTCTCTTCCATCTTAGAATCTATAAAAGAAAAAGGAATTTTTAAATGGTTTAATTTCTTACATAAATAAGAGGCTTCAAAATTTACGACAGGTGCGATTATTACACCATCAGGATTAGATCTTAATAAAACATGAGATTTTTCTTTAAAGCAGTCTGGATTATTTTGATCAAAATGAAAATATTCTAGCTTAATATTATATTGACTTAAATGCTGCGCTGCAGAATTTAATCCTAAACTTGGTAATTCCCAATAATCGCCTTTATTATAATCTGGTATTAGTGCTGCAATAGTATACGATTTATTTAAAACAAGACCTCTTGCATAAATATTTGGTTTGTATCCTGTCTCTTCTAAAATTTTTAAAATTTTATCTTTTGTCTTTTTAGCAACCTTACCTCGATCATGAATCACTCTATCCACAGTTCCAAGTGAAACATTTGCTTTTCTCGCTATTTCTTTGATCGTAGTATTCATAAGCTAACAAAATTGCCTTCGATATAGGCAATACAAGTAAAAAATTGATTCTAAAAACAATATACTATATTAATTTAAAAAATAGTTCTTTTTATTTTAAGCTTCCGATAAACTCCATTTATGACGTTTAATAGTATTTACATTTTTTACTATTTTTGTAAAAATTATTTAACATTATACCTAGAAACAGCATCGTATTATTACCTAAAAACAAGAAACTCTTACAAGCAGTAGGAGAAAATATGAAGTTAGCACGTTTACGTAGGAAACTAACCATGGATCAGGTTTCGGAGCGAGCAGGAATTTCCCGTCCCACGCTTTCATCCCTCGAAAAAGGGAATCCCGCGGTTTCTTTAGGTATTGTTTTGCAAGTTTTATTAGTATTAGGTCTGGAGAAAGATTTTTGCTTTTGGCCGACGATGATGTATTAGGTAGAAAAATACAGGATGCTGACCTAATAGTTAAGGAGCGAGGACCAAAAAATACCAAGAAATAATGGCACCAGAGAAAGAAATTTTGGTTATGCGCATTGGACTGGAATTGAATCACCTATATTAATAGGTAGTTTATACGCCACACCATCAAGAGGTAAAGAAATCTTTTCATTTGAATACGATAAAGAATGTTTAGCATCGGATTACGCACAAATCATAGATCCAGATTTACAATTATTCGAAGGAGCCCAATATCTAAATGATGAAAAATCTAACTTCGGAATTTTTTTAGACTCCTCGCCTGATCGTTGGGGACGGGTGATGATGCGTAAAGAAGCAGCTAAAGCCAGGAAAGAAGACCACCGGCTTAAAACTCAAATGGAATCGGATTATCTACTTCGTGTTTATGATAATAAACGAATGGGAGGACTTCGTTTTAAAACTGTACCGAATGGTACTTTTTTGGATGATGATAAAGCAATGGCTGCACCTCCTTTTGCTGCACTTAGAGATCTCGAACTTGCCGGCCTACAGCTAGAAAAGGAAAATGCCTCAGAAAATCCGGAATACCTAAAATGGCTGAATATGTTAATGGCCCCAGGATCCTCTTTAGGAGGGGCACGACCTAAGGCCAATGTCCGAGATGTAGATGGAGGCTTATGGAGTGCTAAATTTCCAAGTCAAAATTTCCATGTCAAAATGATAGCCTGGATATGGGGGCTTGAGAAATGCTTGCATATCGATTAGCCATTCAATCCGGTATTGAAATGGCATCGTCCAGAATACAAAAATTCTCACATCACCAGAATACATTTCTAACACAACGATTTGATCGTAAGCACAATGGTAATCGTATTCACTTTGTTTCTGCTATGACTTTATTAGGATATACTGATGGAACTGACTATCAAGATGGTGCTAGTTACTTGGAGCTTGTGGAATTTCTAATGCGGAGTGGAGCTAATCTAAATAATGACCTCAGGAAATTGTGGACACGTATTGCTTTTAATGTTTGTATTTCGAATACGGATGATCACCTTCGCAATCACGGTTTCCTTTTAACGGATCCCGGTTGGATACTTTCACCGGCTTACGATATCAATCCTACTCCGAATGGCACAGGTTTAAAACTTAATATTTCAGAAAATGACAATGCTTTAGATTTGGTAAGAGAAGTGGCTCCGTACTTTCGTTTGGATGAAAAGGAGTCTACCAAAATTCTAAGTCATATTCAGCAAAATGTCTCACAATGGGAACAATTGGCCATTGATCTAGGGATTCCTAGAAATGAAATGGAATTAGTAAAAAATGCCTTTACATATTAAGATTTATCAACAATTATTAACGTAAATAATTGCCAACTATTGGCACAAAAAAAGGATAGTTAAGAAAACTATCCTTTTCAATTTCAAAATTACAAAGACTTATCGATTCCGTAATTTCTTACTAAGATCAGACATATCGTTACTCAACTTATCTTCTAAAACTCTAGCATAAATTTGAGTAGTGGCTATTTTCGTATGCCCTAATAGTTTTGATACAGTTTCTATAGGAACACCGTTTGCCAGGGTTACCGTAGTAGCAAAAGTATGTCTGGCCATATGAAACGTAAGGTTTCTCTTTATATCACAAAGCTCTGCCACTTCTTTTAAATAAAAATTCACTTTAACATTGGTAATTAAAGGCAAAAGACTCCCAGCTATTGCTGTCATAGGATGATGCTCATATTTTTCAATAAGCTCTAAAGCTTTGTCAAGCAAGGGAATCTTGACCTTTGTTTTCGTTTTATTCCTAAAGGTAAATATCCATTTTTGCCCATCTAATCCTATCCGTATATTATCTTTCGTAAGTTGATTAATATCCGAGAAACTAATGCCAGTGTAACAACTGAATATAAATAGATCTCTTACCCTATCCAATCGCTCGTTATGAAAAATAAAATCCTCTATTATTTTTAATTCGTTTGAATTAAGAAAATCACGCTCTTTCTTCTCAAAGGTGGGCTTCCAACGAACAAAAGGATCCTTATCGATCCATTCTAGATGAAAAGCCAATGTTACTATTTTTCTAAGGCGTTGAACATGCTTCATCACCGTATTATGACTCATAGCATTTATATGTCCCTTTGGCCAACATGTAAAAAGGAAATTCGAAAAATCATTAATGAACTTATAATTAAGCTCACTTAAGTAGATAGAATTTGTATGAAGTTCTTCTTTTAAGAATCGATAAATATAGTTTTCAGTAATCTTAAAATTTCGGATAGTGCCTTTGGTTAATGTACCATTGATTTTTTGAGCATGATAATCCAAAATGTCAACCAATGTTTTATCTTTTGGACCTTCTCCTAAGAAATTAGCTTTTAAAAGCTCCGCGGTTACCTCCCTATTTTGGAAGCGTAAATCCTGATAGTTCTGAAAAATCTTCGTCCGGGTTTCATCTATTAGGTTATTAGATTCTTTGGCAAGTTTAGAATTACCATTTAAGCGTTGGGCTGTAGCATCCCACAAATCATAGGGGATTTTGGATTTCAAACTAACATTTACCCGTTGATTGTCCAGAGAGATTCTGACATAAAGATTAGTTTGATTGTTCTTCACTCTGGAGGAATACACCCAGAATAAAATGGAAAAAGTTTTTGAAGTACGCATAATAGTCGTCTTTAAGTTAATACTCAGTAAAGACGAAAGTCAAACCACCAAATTTTAAATCACTGATAATCAAAGTGTCAACATGTTGACAGAATAAAATTATGTTGACGATCTGTGAACTACTAAAGGTAATAAAATGCTCACAAACAAAACCCTCTAAAAACATAAAACCCTGTAAATCATAGTATTTACAGGGTTTTAGTTCTTTCTATCTTCTTTAAAAGTGACCTCGGCAGGATTCAAACCTGCAACCTTCTGAGCCGTAATCAGATGCGCTATTCAGTTGCGCCACGAGGCCTTTATTTGTTTCGCTTAAGCCAAAAACCTTAAGCGGGTGCAAATATATTGTTTATTTTAGATTAGGAAAAATTTTTGAAAGTTTTTTTAAGAAAAATTCTATACGAAATTATAAATCATTCAGGTTGAGTAATAAGCAATTTCATTTGATTAAAACAAGTAATGCGTTGGGTAAACAAACTTCACTTAAACGATCTCTGCACTCAAACCAGCATCTAAAAGCTTAGAACATCTTGGTTTTAAATCAGCAAAAGCACCTGTTTTAACGGTACACTTTCCTTTATAATGCACTAAAATTGAACACTGCTCGGCCTGTTCTGGCGTATGATCACAGGCATAAATTAAAGTTTCGATTACATGATCAAAAGTGTTGTAATCGTCGTTATATAAAACTATCTCGTTTTC
>CETS01128308.1_pt1 | contig 10545 bp, 10 predicted proteins | sample 356391 | NCBI WGS metagenome assembly CETS01 (sample SAMEA2622673, study PRJEB7988) | marine metagenome | isolation source: saline water (ENVO:00002010), including
GATAGAATCCTCTATTTGGAAAGGAAGAGGTTTACTTTTTGAGATTATGGAATAACTGTCAGCACTGATCTCGTACTCACCGAATTGTTGAGATTTATTAATCATTGACTTATCTCTTTTTATATATTTTCCGTTAACACTTATGTAATATTCAGATTTAAATGTATCGATATCAACATTTTCAGAATCTAAAACGATTTGTATTTTTGAACTTGAGTCTCTTAGTTCAATGAAAACAAGACCTCCGTGATCTCGAATACTACTTACCCAACCTCTTAAGTCAGAAACTTCACTATTTACTTTTGATTTTATTAAATCTTCTATTTTCATAATAACTTCTTCAAGTTTCGTATATTAAATTCAAATGATTCACTATTTTTTGGATTCTTAATCGTCTTTTCAGTACAGTTTATAACATAGTCAACATTGTTTTTTATAGCTTCTTTATACTGTGTGTTCTCTTTACTTTTTCTTATTGGTAAAAAATATTTAATTCCACTTTTATCTAATTTTTTAGATATTGATTTTATATCATCTAAGTTTTGACCTATCAACATTACTTTTTTGGAGGAAGGCACATACTTTATACAATTAATTATCCTATCAACGCCAAAAGCAACACCTACCCCTGAGGAATTACCTAGTTTTAGTGACTCAGCAAGCTTATCATACCTACCTCCACCACCTAGAACAGTAGCTTTATATACAAACTCAAAGGTTAGGTCATTGTAGTAATCAAGTCCTCTAACTAATTTTGGATTCTCTACAAAATTAATATTTTCATTGTATAAGTTAGCTTTTAAATGATCATATCTTTTTAAAGTGTCTTCATCTAAATATTGATAAATTACTGGTGCTAGATCAATTATTTCTGAATCGATTGGGTCATTTGAATCTAATATACGTAATGTATTTTTACCAATTTTTTCATTACTTTCCTTTGATAAATTATTTTTGTTCTTTTTGAAGTAACTATCGAGTTCTTTAATATAAAGTTTTCTTTCATCAATAGAACCAATTGTGTTTATATTAAGCTTTGCGTTTATATTTAGATTTTCTAAAAATTTAATTGAAGATTTAAGAATCTGTAGTTCAGAAAAATCATCAATCGTACCAATTAATTCCGCTCCTGCTTGAATAAACTCTCTATATCGATTTTTCTGAGGACTTTCATATCGATACATTTTTCCAAAATATGCATACTTTTTTGATTCATTTTTAAAAAATTCGTTATGAAATCTTACAACACTAGCAGTTGCCTCTGGTCTCAGTACAAGTGATCTATCACCTTTGTCTTTAAATTCATACATTTGTTTTGTGACAATCTCTGAATTTTCTCCAATCGATTTTATAAACAATTCTTTATGTTCAAGAATTGGTAATTCAACTAACTCATACCCATAATTAATAAATGCGTCACAAAAAGTATTAAATATATGTATATATTTTTCAGAGTCTGCACCAAATAAATTTCTAGTGCCCTTAACTTGTTCAATCATTCAAATATTCCTTTACTAGAATATTGTTGTTTTTTATTGATTTTACTGTGTCTTTATCTCCGTGTCCCGGATAGAGAATATAATCATTATTAAATTTAGTAAACACATTATTTATAGAATGTATCATCTCATTTGTATCACCAGTCGATAGATCTGTTCTTCCAATTCCATCTTTAAAAATAAAATCACCAGTAAAAATAACCCCTATGCCTGGAAATTCAAATGAGGTACTTCCCTTTGTATGACCAGGATTACTATGTACGACTAATTCTTTAGTGTCTAATTGGTTTACTTCATTTAGTTCACCATCGAATGTAATAGATTCAAGATTCAAACCCACAAATGATTTAAGTTGTTCTTCTGGATTCCTTGCTAATTGTTCGTCATTCAAATCTATATATATAGAGCCATCAAAACTCCCCATGCCTAAACAGTGATCAAAATGTCCATGAGTTAATAATGCTCCTCCAATACTGAGATTCTCCTGCTTTATATAATTGAGCACAGGCTCTAGGTCTGGCGGTAAATCTATGACATATGTAATTCCATCGGATCGATTGGGAGTTACTATGTAACAATTTGAAGTGGTAAAGCTTGTGTAAACAAATATATCATCCATTGTTAGTTACCTGGGTTAGCACGTTGAACGTCAAAAACATTTTCTATATTTTTTGCATCTTTAATTATTGAGTCAAGTTGTTCATTTCCACTAATTTCAACCTGGAATAGTAAGGTAACAATTCTCTTACTATTAGTAAGTGATTTTGCAACAAGGATATTACCTCCGTTATCTGAGATTGCTATTGTGGCATCTCTTAATAAGTATGGTCTATCTATAGCTTCAATTTCTAACCATACAATTGAACCAGTTTGAGGATTAAATCCCCATGAAACATCAATTATTCTTTCACCTTTTGAACTATCTATTTTTATGTTAAGACAATCGGATCTATGAATAGATATTCCATTAGATATTGTGATGAATCCTAAAATATCATCGCCAGGTACTGGAACGCAACATCTTGCCATTCTGACCTTAATATCGTCATATCCTTCTACAATTACAAGCTGATCATCATTTGATTGGTATTTGTCTGGAGAAAGTATGTCTTCTTCCTCAGTTATCTCCTCAGGAAATACAAATTTTCTAATTTTGTTACCAACGTTGTTTATTTTTATATTTCCATTACCTAAATTTTGATAAATTGATTCATAATTTGGATATTTAAGTATATTTAAAAGTTCATTTAGAATATTGTCTTTACTTGAGTAATTAAAAATTTCATCATTTTCTTCTAACCAAGAATTTAATATCTGTTTTCCTTTTTGTATATCTTCATCTTTAAGTTGTTTTTGATACCATTGCTTAATTTTAGAACGAGCCCTTGAAGTTTTTACAAAAGTTAACCAGTCACGACTTGGTCCTTTATTTTTTTCATTTGTAGTGAGAACTTCGATGGTATCCCCAGTTGTGAGTTTTGTACTTAAATTTACTAGTTTACCGTTTATTTTTGCACCAATTAATTTTTCACCTACTTGAGTATGAACTGAAAATGCAAAGTCAACAGGTGTTGCCCCCTGAGGCAATGTAATGACATCACCCTTTGGTGTTAAACAAAAGACTTCATCTTCATAGAGATCTAATTTCATGTGACTAAGAAATTCATTTGGATCAGGATATTCATCTGATAACTCTGTCAGAGTACTTGTCCATTGTTGCATGTCATTTTGAGGTTTTTCCTTATATTTCCAATGAGCAGCAACTCCATATTCAGCTCTGTAGTGCATATCATGTGTTCTTATTTGAATCTCCATTTTTTGACCTGTTTCTGTTAATACTGTTGTGTGTAAGCTTTGATAGAGATTAAATTTTGGCATTGATATAAAATCTTTAAATCTACCAAGTACTGGCTGAAAATTTGCGTGTATTAAACCTAAAATTGTGTAACAATTTTTTACATCATCAGTTAAAATTCTAAGTCCAACAAGATCATTTATCTCATTAAACGTTAAGCCATTATTTATTATTTTTTTGTATATCGAATAATTATGTTTTGGTCTACCAATGACTTCTGCAGATAGTGAATTATCAGATAAAAGATTTTCAATAACTTTTAATGATTTATTTATGTTTTTGTCTCTGTTTGGGGCTGTTTTCTCTATTAAATTTTCTATTTCAGAGTTTTGATTTTTAAATAATAAGCTAAATGATATATCTTCAAGTATGTGTTTTATATTTTGTAAACCTAATCTGTGCGCAAGTGGTGCATAAACGTATAAAGTTTCATTAGCTATCTTTTCTTGTTTATAATCCGCTAAATATTCTATAGTTTGTATGTTGTGAAGCCTATCAGCTAGTTTCAAAATTAATACTCTTATATCTTTGGACATAGCTATAACCATTTTTCTTATTGCGTCTGCCTGAGCTTCTTCATTTGAGTTATATTGTATTTTGTCTAATTTTGTTACACCATCAACAATATTTGCAATTTCAACTCCAAACTCTTTTTTTATATCTTTATAAGTAATGTGAGTATCCTCAATTAAATCATGAAGTATTGCTGATATAACTGTTTCAATATCCATACTGAGATCAGCAAGATATGTAGCAACTTGTAATGGATGAGTAATGTAGGGCTCCCCAGAAGCTCTTTTTTGATTTAAATGTCCTTCCGAAGCAAATAAGTAAGCTTTTTTTAAAATTTCTTCATCATTTTTAAATTTCGAGTAAAGATTATTAACTAGTTCATCTGCATCGAGTAGATCATGATTTTTAACCATAAATTAATGGTACTAGTTTTTTTATTTATTAATTATTCTTGATAAAAATGGAATAGTTACAAATATTGAACTGTAAGTTCCAGATATTATTCCAATAAATAAGGGTAAAGCAAAATCGGTTAGGGTTCCCGAGAGTCCAATTATATTACCAAGAAACAATATGGAAGCAATTGGAACAGCAGAAGTAATTGACGTATTAATACTCCTCATCAAGATCTCATTAAATGTTTTATTTAATGTATTTACAGACAAATTACTTTCTTTATTCATCCTTTGACTGTCTCTTAATTTATCGAAAAGAATAACTGTATCATAAAGTGAATAACCAAGAATAGTTAAAAGTGCAATGATTGTCGATGGTGTAATTTCAAAATTTAATAATAAATAAATTGTTATACATATTAATAAATCGTGAATCAAAGCTATTAAAGCAACAATAGAAAATCTAAATTGAAATCTAATTGATATAAGTAAAACAATAAAGGAGAGAAATATAACAAGTGCTCTTATGCCCTTAGTGGTAATTTCTTGTCCAAAAGTCGGTCCAACACGTTGAAACTCGATATCATTAGTGTCTACATTAAATTTATTTGATAAATAATTCAAGAATTCAGATTCCTGTGACTGGGAACCTTCAATTGCTCTAAATAAAATAGTATCTGAGTTTTCATAAGTTTGATATCTAGAAACTTCTAGTATGTTATTACTTAGTACCTCATCAATGTCAGATTTTGAGTACTCACTTGTTAATTGATATGTTGTACCACCTGTAAAGTCAATAGAAAAATTTAAATTTAAAATGCCTATCGCAGCACAAATTAATACTGTTACAAAGATAAAAATTTCAATAATCAATACCCTTTGAAGCAAACCACGTTTTTTATAAAAATCGATATTTGTATTACCTAAGAATAGATTTTTAAACATTTGTTATGTCCTTATTTTTAATTGGAAACATAAATCTTGTGTTTGAAATATTAGAGACTACGACAGGAATAATATTTCTTGTATAAAGACGTGTAAACAATAAATCAAAAATAGTTGCTATTCCAAGTGCTAATGCGAAACCACGAATTGGACCTACAGCTAGAATATAAAGTAAGAAAGCTGCAGATAATGAAACAAAATCTGCTGTAAGTATTGTTTTCCAAGAGTCGTCAACTGCTTTGTTTGCTGCAAATTCAAAAGATCTACCAATTTTTAATTCATCTTTCAATTTTTCAAAAGTAACTATATATGAATCGGCAGCTAATCCAATTGATACAATTATTCCAGCAATACCTGCAAGTGTAAGGGTAAAACCTTGTAAATTACCTAAGATTGAAATTACAGAATAAAACAATAGACCGAACATTGTTAAGCCAAATACAGATATAAAACCTAGAAAACGATAGTAAAGAATTATTAACGTAGAAATGATTATTAATCCAATTACTCCAGCTTGTAATCCAAGATTTAAAGTATCTTCTCCTAAACTTGCTGAAACTTTTTGAATAGAAGATCTTTCAAAGGAAACAGGTAATGCACCGTATCTAAGAATTACTGCAAGATTATTAGCGGATTCACCAGAATCTGTATTTCCCATTGAAATAGCTGCTGTTCCCCCAGAAATACCAACATCTGGATTCACATCTAAAGCAATACCTGGTGCAGAAACTATTTCACCATCCAATACGATAGCTAATCTTCTTTTTTCACCAATTTCACCAGCTAATTTTTTTGTCAATTCTGTAAATTTGTCAGCAGATTCGTTTTTAAATTCTAAAGATACTATCCATTCAGTATCTGGATATGCTGCAATTGCATCTTCAATATCATTACCAGTTAATTCAGCGGGACCTAGTTTATATATCACTGGATATCCTGATGAAACAGACAATAAATAAGATACTGATTTTGGATCATCATCTAATGAGACGCCAAACTGTTCATCAACACCAGGTACAGATTTTTTAATTGGATTTTCTGGGTCATCAGGATTTGGTAAATATTCAAATGCTGGTGAATATCCTGTATCAGCTGAAGATTCTAAAACGGGTCTAAACGTTAATAATCCAGTGGCCCCTAATGCTTCAATAGCACGTTCTTGATCTGTGACACCTGGTAGTTGTACTAATACAGCACTATTACCACTTATTGATATTTCTGGTTCTTGAACATCTCCAAAAGCCTCTATGCGGGTTCTCATTATTTCAACCGATTTTTCTAATACTTCCGGGTCAGTATCTTCATCAGCAGTAAGAATTACTGATATACCGCCTTGCAAATCTAATCCAAGTTTGGGAGCTAAAGATGACTGGTTTACATATATAAATAATCCAATTGCTAGAAAAGGCAAAAATAAGAATTTAAATATTTTCTTCATGAAATGCTATTAATAAAAGAAGATTTAATATTTATCTCTCCATTTTTCAGTACTAATGTAACAGTCTCTTCATTGATTGCGGTGACACGACCATATATCCCTGAATCTGTAATAACATCTTCACCAATTTTAAGATTCTCTATAAATTCCTTATGCTTTTTATTTCTTCTTCTCTGAGGAAGATACAAAACTGCATAAAAAACAATAAACACAAAAAATAAAGGCAGTAATGAAACAATATCACCCATTTATAAATTCCTTTTTAAAACTTTCAAAACTTGAGTTTAATATACTTTCTCTAGCTTCTTCAATTATTTGTTCTGTTTGAATTATATTATGAACAGTTAAATATAACCAAGAAGTTGTATTTTCATTTACGAAAAGGTGGCGTAAGTAAGCTTTTGAATAATTTAAGCATGTAAAGCATTTGCAATTAACGTCTATAGGATTTTCATCATTTTTAAATTTTTGATTTTTAATGTTGATGTATGAATTTCGAATTATCAATTTACCATGTCTTGCAAGCCTTGCAGGCCAAACACAATCAAACATGTCTACACCAGAATCAATCAAATCAATTAAACCGATGGTGTCACCTAACCCCATTACATATCTTGGTTTATCTATTGGAAGAATAGTATTTAAATGTTCTACGACTTTTTTTCTTTCACTATTTGTTTCGCCAATTGCTAACCCTCCAATTGCATATCCATCGAAATCTAAATCGATCATTGAATTTGCTGAAGCCTCTCTTAATGCAAGATTTAAACCTCCTTGAACTATTCCAAACAAATCTTGTTTATTGTTTTTATGCACTTTTTTAGCTCTCTCAGCCCACTTACTTGTTATTTCTATTGCTTTCTTTTGTTCATCATCTGATCTGTCATAATCAATTAAATAATCAAATATCATTGCTATATCACTGTCTAAGAGATTTTGTGTGATAATAGATTCTTCAGGAGTCATTTTAAAATAAGATCCATCATATACGTTTTTAAATTCAATACCATCATTTAGTAATTTGGTTGGTAATGACCAAGCTTGAAAACCTCCAGAGTCAGTAAGGATTAATTTATTCCAGTTCATAAAATTATGTAAGCCACCTAAATCATTTATTAATTGTGCCCCTGGCCTTAAATGCAGATGGTATGCATTTGCTAGAAGTATTGACGTCTTATCCAGATATTGATGAGGAGTAGATTTTATTGCACCTCTTGTAGCAACAGGCATAAATGTAGGTGTCTGTACTTCAATATTATTTATAGACAATGTTCCAGCACGAGCATTTTTGTCACTTGAAATTAATTTATATGCCATTGTTTTTTATTTTAAACATTACTGCATCACCAAAACTTAGGAACTTCATGTTATTCTCTAAAGCAAAATCATAAAGTTTTTTCCATGAATCGCCATAAATAGCTTGAACAATCGAAAGTAAAGAGCTCTTAGGAGCATGAAAATTTGTAATTAGATAATCAGCAACATTAAATTTGAATCTATTTGTAATAAACAAATCTGTTTTCCCTTTAAATTTAGAAGTTTTATATACATGCTCTAAAGTTCTTAAGGTTGTGGTTCCAACGCAAACAATATTATAACCCTTCCTTTTTTTGTTAATTATTTCATGGTAGGTTTCCTCTTTAATTTCATAGTCTTCAGAATGTATATCATAATCTTCTACATATTCAGTACTAATAGGTTTGAATGTACCAAGACCAATATCTAGATTAAGGAATTTTATATCAATTTCTTTTTTTTCAAGCTTTTGAAATAAATATGGAGTGAAATGTAGTGCAGCTGTAGATGCAGCTACAGAAAAACCATTTTCACTAAAAAAAGTTTTATAGTGTTCATATTTATAATCCATATCCTCAATGTAAGGTGGCAAAGGGGTTGTTCCATAATTGTTGATTATTTGTTCTAAGGGTAATGAAAATTTTAACCTGAATCCTTCGTTTAAATTTTTAATAACATTTATTGAGAATTTATCAAGCTCAATTTGGTCTCCAACTTTCTTTTTTCCATTGAATTTGAGTAAACAATCTGCTGAATATTCATCAACTATCCTCAATATGAATATTTCTACGCTTCCATGAGTATGTTTTTTAATTGTTTTAACTCTTACATCTATTACTTGTGAATTATTAAAGACTAGTAATGATCGGTATGGAACTACATTATCTATATTTTCGAATTTATGAATTGTCATAGTTTCTGAATTAAGAATTCTGGAATCTTCAGGGTTTTTGTATGGATCTTGGGCTATCGAGGATTTAGGTAGATGATAATCTAAATTAGAAATATGAGTTTTGTTCAATTACTTATTTAAAAGCTTAATAAAAAGTTCATATGACATTGACACAACTTCTGGCATTCCATCATTTGTTCGTCTCTTGTTGTCACCCTGTCTCTTAAGTTTTTTCCAAAAAAGTACAGTATTTTCATCGCTTGACTTTTCAATTGCCTTACCTAGTGACTGATGTAAATTTAGATTTTGTCGTGATTTTGCTTCAATAAAATACTCTTCTCCGTCAACAAACAATTGAATGTCGCCCAAATCATTAGAACCACCTTCAGCAAAACGTTGAGCTTTCATATTTGAATTTTCATTCAATCTTTTTACGATATTAGATTCGTATGTAGTTCCCTGTTTTTTAGCTTTATTAACCACATAACAATTGTAGCTAAAATTATTCTGTTATTGCTTTTTCTAATAGTTTGTTATCAATATCAAAATTTGCATATACATTTTGAACGTCATCTAAATCCTCTAATGCTTCTATCAACTTTGACAACCTATTAAATTTTTCAATATCTAAATTTACAGAACTGGATGGTAAATAAGCAACTTCGGAATTTACTAAGTTAAAACCTGAACTTCTAAATAATTGGTCTATTTTCTGGAATTCAGCAGGCTGAAATTCAAAAGTAACACCAGTTTCATTTTCCTGAATGTCTATACAATTATTGTCTATTGCAAGATCTATTATCTCTTCTTTATACTCATCAAATTGAAATATTGCTTTTCTTGAAAATAAGTAATTAACACTTCCAGGTGAACCGGTATTCCCATCATATTTATTAAAAGTTGCTTTTACATCTGATGAAGTTCTATTTCTATTGTCAGTGACACATTCAACTAATATTGCAACACCATTTGGTCCGTAACCTTCATATGTAATCTCATCAAATGATTCAGTTGATGAGTCACCAGACATTCTTTTTAAAGCATTATCAATATTTGAATTAGGTACTGAATTTGATTTGGCTTTACTAATAGCTTGATAAAGTGCAGCATTGTTATTTGGATCAGCACCGCCATTCTTGGCTGCAACTTCGATACCTCTTATTAATTTGGCAAATAATTTTCCTCTTTTAGCATCATTTGCACCTTTTTTTCTTTTTATCGTTGACCACTTAGAGTGACCTGACATTTACACCGTCCTTAAGGAAACTACTTAACCAATCTAAATAAAGATTATCATTTGTTAATTCTGGATGAAAAGAAAGACCAACAATATTATTTTCTATCACGCCAACTACTTCATTTTCAATTGTTGCTATTGGTGATACTGAATCTTCATAAGACAGAATTTTGGGAGCTCTTATGAAACAATACATTTCTTTATTACCTAGTAAGTCAACGAGTCCTTCAAATGATTGATTTTGGCGACCGTATGCATTTCTTTCAACTACTGTATTTAATACTCCCAATGACGTTTCACCATCTATTACGTCTTTTGCTAATAGGATTAAACCAGCACAAGTTCCCAATGTTGGAATGCCGCTTTCAATTAATTTTTTTAACCCAGAAAATAAATCATTGTTTTCTTGAATTTTTATCATGCTTGTAGATTCTCCACCTGGAAGAATTAAAGAATTGATACCAGGTAGGTCTGC
>CETS01048718.1_pt1 | contig 10521 bp, 9 predicted proteins | sample 356391 | NCBI WGS metagenome assembly CETS01 (sample SAMEA2622673, study PRJEB7988) | marine metagenome | isolation source: saline water (ENVO:00002010), including
GGGGGTTTTTATAGGTTGAAAACTGTCATCACCATATTTTTCATAATGACCGGATGTAACATAAAGTTCTTTGTTTCCGATGTGAGGGGTAATAACCATTTGATATCCAGCCTTTTTTTGTGCTTTTTTCAAAAAACCTTCAAGTCTTTCTCTTAGTTCAACACCTTTTGGAAGCCATAATGGTAAACCTAAGCCAACTTTATTGGAGAATGAAAAAAGTTTCAAGTTTTTACCAATTTTTCTATGGTCTCTGAGTTTTGCTTGCTCAATATTATCCAAATACTCTTTTAAGAGTTTTTGCTTTGGAAAAGAAATACCATAAATCCTTGTTAGTTGTTTATTGTTTTGATCACCTTTCCAGAACGCCCCTGAGATATTTAATATTTTTACAGCTTTTATGATTGAAGTATTTGGAATATGACCACCTTTACATAAATCAGAAAAATTCGAATGGTCACAAAATGTTATTTGGCCATCTTCCAAACTATTAATAAGTTCAATTTTATACTCGTTATTTTCATTCTTATAGAATTTGATGGCGTCATCTTTTGAAATGGATCTTAGCTTAAAATCATGTTTTTCCCTGCATATTTCAAGTATTCTTGTTTCAATTTTTTCAAAATCAGATTCTGAAATTTTATTTTTTCCTAAATCAACATCATAATAAAAGCCATTATCAATGGCTGGCCCAATCGTTAGTTTTACTCCATTAAATAACTCTCTTACAGCCTGAGCCATTACATGCGCTGTTGAATGCCAAAAAGCACTCTTACCTTCGTCATTATCCCAGGTATAGAACTCTATTCTTCCATTTTCATTAATTTCACTATGCGTTTCAATAACTTCGCCGTTATGACTAGCGGAAATTACATTTCTGGCCAACCCTTCACTAATATCTTTTGCAACAGATATTGCTGTAGTTCCTTTGGTGTATTCTTTCACAGAGCCGTCTTTGAGGGTAATTTTTATCATTAATGAAAATTAGATTCTAAAATTATGAATCATTTTTTAAATAGTTCATTTATTATTCCAAATATCGAGATAAATATCAAAATAATAGCAATAACACATATTATAACACCTAAAGCAGTAATTAAGTATTTCTCTTTTAAAGCACCAAAATGAATCAATATTGGACCAACAAAAATCGGTAGTAATGAGAAAACTAATAATCTGATATTATTTGATATTTTCTTGTTCACTATTCCTTTTTAAAATTTTCTACAGCATCTCTTATGCTATTATGTTTATAAATCAGTTTTTTTGCTGTTTCAGTATCAATATTCAAAATTGATTTCAGGATTCTTACCGCTCTTTCAATGAGTTTATTATTCGATAACTTCATGTCAATCATTTTGTTGTCCAAAACACGGCCTAGTTTTATCATCACAGATGTTGATATCATATTTAGAATCATTTTTTGAGCAGTACCAGCCTTCATTCTAGAGCTTCCTGTAACATATTCAGGTCCAACAATCACTTCAATTGGAAATTTTGAATATGTTTTTAGCTGTGTCTCATTATTACAAGTAATACAGCCTGTATTTATTTGATTTTCCAAGCATTTTTTCAAGCCGCCGATAACATAAGGAGTAGAGCCTGATGCAGATATTCCAACAACTAAATCTTTTCTGCTTATATTATGCTTCTCTAAATCAATCCATGCACTAGAAGTTGAATCCTCAGCAAATTCTTGTGATTCTCTAATGGCTTTGTCTCCTCCGGCGATAATTCCTATAATTTTATCTCCTATTCCAAAAGTCGGCAAGCATTCGGATGCGTCTACGATACCTAGTCTGCCACTGGTGCCGGAACCAATATAGAAAATTCTACCACCTGCATTAACTAATTCAAAAGCCTTTTCGATTAAATTTTTAATTTGGGGTAGTGATTTTTTTACAGAATTAGCAACTGTAGAATCTTCAAAATTTATTTCTGAAATAATTTCTGAAATAGATTTTACTTCAAGCTTTGAATAATTAGAATCTTTTTCGGTAGTTTTTATTTTAATAATTTTTAAATATTATCAATAATTTCATTAAATGTGGCTGAGGGTCTCATAATTTTCTTTGTTTTTTCAACCTCAGTATTATAATATCCTCCGAGATCTACTTTGATCCCCTGAAATGAATTTATTTCATTCATTATTGATTCCTCATTTTTGTTGAGATCTTCATAAACTTGGGTAAATTCATTTTTTAATTCCTTATTGTCGTCTTGCTTGGATAAAAACTCTGCCCAATATAATGCAAGATAAAAATGACTACCTCTATTGTCAATCTCTCCAACTTTTCTAGATGGAGATTTTTCTTTTAATAAAAGTTTTTCTACAGCCTGGGATAGTGCTTTAGAAATGACTTTACATTTTAAGTTTTTATGACCAATATTCTCTAAAGCTACTGAAATCGCAAGAAATTCACCTAAAGAGTCCCATCTGAGATGATTTTCACTGATCAACTGTTGAACGTGTTTTGGAGCTGAACCACCAGCACCGGTTTCAAAAAGTTTACCTCCATTCATAAGTGGTACTATTGAAAGCATTTTCGCACTTGTACCGAGTTCAAGAATTGGAAATAAATCAGTTAAATAATCCCTAAGAACATTGCCTGAGACTGAAATTACATTATTACCTTTTTTTATTTCATCCATTGAGAATAGTGTGGCTTTATATGGCGATAGTATTTGTAAATTTAAATTTTTAGTATCAAATTTTTCAAGTTCACTCTTAACCTTCTTTATCAGCTCCTGGTCATGAGATCTATTTTCGTCTAACCAAAATACAGTAGGGAATTTGGTTGATTTAGCTCTTTCAACTGCTAATTTTATCCAATCCTTAATTGCTTCATCTTTGACAAGACACATTCTCCAAATATCTCCCTTCATTACTTCATGCATAAATAAAACTTTTTCATCCTCTGTTTCAACACAAACTTTACCATTATCTTGAATTTCAAAAGTTTTATCGTGAGAACCATATTCTTCAGCCTTTTTGGCCATAAGGCCCACATTTTGAACGGTCCCCATCGTGGAAGGCTCAAATCGTCCATTCGCCTTACAAAAATCTATTGTAGCTTGGTATATTGATGCATAGCTGCTATCTGGGATTATTGCTTTTGTATCTCTTAAATCTCCATTTTTATCCCACATTTTCCCTGAGCTTTTTATCATTGCAGGCATCGAGGCGTCGATGATAACATCACTTGGAATATGAAAATTTGTAATGTTGTTTTCAGAATTTACCATGGCAATATCCGGTCCATTATCGATCTCTGAATTAATATCGTTAATTAATTTAGATTTAATTTTAGTCGGAAGATTATCGATTTTTTCAAATAACGCTGACATACCACTATTAAAATCTACATTAATCTCTGCTAAAATCTTGTGGTTATTTTGAATAAAATTTTTAAAATAGACCTTCAATACATGACCAAAGATAATTGGGTCGCTAACTTTCATCATTGATGCCTTGAGATGTAATGATAAAAGCATATTATTCTTCTTACAATCTTTAATTTGATAGTTGATAAAATTCTGAAGCTCTAGTATACTCATAAAGCTACAATCAATTATTTCTCCTTGCTGAACAGAAATATTTTCTTTAAGAATAGTTTTTCTTCCTTTTTCATCATAATGACATATTTTTAATAGTTGCTGTCTGTCACTGGTTAAAGAAATTTCATTATTTCTAAAATCCCCCTTGGTCATTGATGATACATGGGTTCTTGAGTCTTTTGTCCATTTCCCAAGCTGGTGAGGATTAGATTTAATATAATTTTTCACTGCTTTTGGAACCCTTCTGTCAGAGTTCCCTTCCCTAAGTATTGGGTTCACAGCGCTCCCTTTAATTTTATCATAAATTGTTCTAATCATTAATTCATCATTAGTTACAGTTTTTTCAGGGTAGTCAGGAATTGTAAAACCTTGATCTTGAAGTTCATTAATAGCCCTCTTAAGTTGAGGAATAGAAGCACTAATATTTGGCAACTTAATAATTTTAGCATTCTTATCCTTTACGAGTTTACCAAGAAATTCTAAATCATTTTCATATTTAATTTTATCACCTAAAATATCGTTAAATTCTGAAAGTATTCTAGATGATAATGATATGTCTCTAATTTCGAATTTAACCCCCGATGATTTAGAAAAAGCTTTAATTATAGGAAGTAGTGAAACAGTGGCCAAAGCTGGTGCTTCATCCGTCATTGTATATATAATCTTCGACATTAATTTTCTTCTGAACAGTTAGTGATATAAATATAAAAAATGACTATAAAATAAAATAGAAAATGATGAATAGTTATTAAAAAATGAAAGCCGCACTAAAGTATTGCTACTATTGTGCGGCTTTCTGGATATCGAATATGTTTACTTTCGTTTCCGATTTGCTCCTTTCCGAAGAAAAGTGCAAGCAAACATCTTCGCTATTGTGGAATCTCTTTGTTACTCGGCTCCGAGGAGCTTTTCCCATTTCGACTCCTAATTACTTACTTACCATCATTCTCTTTCGATTAGATGCTTTCTTAAACTTTTATTTCAACAATGTTAAAATAATCGTTTGAGATGATTTTCCTTTCAAGGCTAGGCCTTTTGGGACTCAATGAAGCTAGGCTTTACTGAGGGAAAGTCTTTAATTTTAAAATTGTGCAGGCACACATTTTAAGATTTAGTTTCTTTCGAAATCTATAGCCAGTAGTTTCCTAAAGGCTTTGTAAGTAATTTTTAAAAGAACGTCCTTGAATTTGTTTACACTAAAAAGTGATTCGTTTATCCTTTTGGGATCCACTACAAACAAATCCTGACACTAATTTAGAATAAAAGTTAACTTTTCAAATAAATTTTAAAAAAAAGATGTTCACCTATTGTAAACTATGGATATTAACAATTGTTGAAAACTATATATTAACTTCTTTTTTCTTTAATTTTAGCTTTTTTACCTGTAAGATTTCTAAAATAGAAAATACGTGCACGTCTTACTTTACCTCTTTTATTCACTTCAATCTTTTGAATTGACGGAGAATTAATCGGGAAAATTCTTTCAACTCCAATAGATCCTGACATTTTTCTTATTGTAAACGTTTCAGTAGACCCTGAACCTCTTCTTTGTAAGACAACCCCTTTGAAGAACTGAGTTCTAGTTTTGTCACCTTCTCTGATTTCGTAATAAACAGTGATAGTATCTCCAGAACTAAATGATGGAATTTCTTTTGATTCGACGAATTGTTCTTCAACAAATTTAACTAGTGAGCTCATTAATACTTTTTTATTTTAATTCTATACAACGTTAATTGCTTTAATTAAGAGGTTGAACAGAAACGCGTGCAAATATAATTAAAAAAATAAATTATATAATAATTAATGTAAACTTTAATTTACAGTAAATCAGGTCTTTTTTTCTTGGTGATTTTGATTGATTTTTCCATTCTCCATTTTTCAATTTTTTTTTGGTCTCCAGAAAATAAAATTTCAGGAACATTCCATGACTTATATTCTTTTGGTCTTGTATACACAGGATATGATAGTAGATTGTCCTGAAATGAATCGGTTAGAGCGGATGTTTCATCTCCTAAAACACCAGGCAGTAAACGAACAATACTATCAGTAAGAATTGCTGCAGGAAGTTCACCTCCGGTTAAAACATAATCGCCAATTGAAATCTCTAAAGTAATTAGATTATCTCTGACCCTTTGGTCAATGCCTTTGTAGTGACCGCATAATATAATTATATTAGTCATGCAAGATAATTTATTACTCTTGGCTTGATTTAATTTTTTCCCGTCTGGTGTCATGTAAATGATCTCGTCATAATCACGCTCTTTCTTTAGTTTTGATATACAACTATCAATGGGTTCAATCAGCATTACCATTCCCGCACCACCACCATATTGATAGTCATCAATTGACTTATAATTATTTTTTGCGTAATCTCTTAAGTTATGAATATGTATTTCGGCGATATTCTTTTCTATACTTTTCCTTATAATAGAAGAATTGAATGGACCAGTAAGAAGTTCAGGTACAGCAGAAATTATATCTATTCTCATTGAAAAATTTATCTAAAGTTAAATCTTTCTAATTTATTTTCCTGGGTAAGTATCTCAATACTAATCGGATCATAATATTTTCTAGAAGATACGATTTTGTCAATATCAGAAATTGAATTGATGTCTTTTCCGTTAATTTTTTTTATAATATCATTTTCTTTAACTCCATAATCTTCCCAATATGATTTATAATCTGAATTAAACTCTGATATCTTAACACCATAATCTAAGTTTCTTAAAGACAATTCATCTGGACTCATATTTCTAAGAATCCCAATAAGATAAAAATTGATTCTCTCATTCTTATTTAATCGAACTTTCACACTCTTCGATTCATTGTCTCTTTTAAGATTTACCTCTACAATATCATTGGGTCTTTTGGTATTTAGGTATCCTTTTAAGTCTGAAAATTTAGAAATTTTAATACCGTCAATGTCTTTTATAATATCTCCAATTTTAATTCCTGCTGTATTAGCACCCGATTCTTTATCAATACCATTTATGAAAAACCCCTCGGTATCTTCAACTTTTAATTCCTTTGCTCTAAAGCTATTTAACGAGGTTCCCGTTACACCTAGAAATCCATATTGTACGTTTCCATATTCTAAAATATCCTCTATTACTTTTTTAGCAATGTTACTTGGAACAGCAAATGAATACCCCACATATGAGCCAGTTTGACTTTGTATGGCAGTATTTATTCCGATAAGTTCGCCTTTATCATTAATCAATGCCCCACCTGAGTTGCCAGGATTTACTGCAGCATCGGTTTGAATGTAGGATTGGGTTGTTCTTCCAGTAGGATCTAGACTTCTTGATTTGGCCGAGATGATTCCTGCTGTAACAGTAGAGGTCAGGTTGAATGGGTTGCCAACAGCTAAAACCCACTCTCCAATTTCAGTTGTATCACTGTCTCCGAAAACTGCATATGGCAATTCATTAGCAGAGTCAATTTTAAGTAGAGCAATATCATTTTGTTCATCAGATCCAACAATTTTAGCATCATATGATTGATTGTCATTTGTAGTAATTTGAATATCTTCAGCCGTTTCAATAACGTGATGATTGGTAACAATATATCCGTCAGATGAAATGATAACACCTGAACCTGAACCAATTTGAGGTCTTCTTTGGGATCTTCCAAAAATAAAATCTTCAATGCTATAGTCGCTTGAGGATGATGAACTTTTAACATGTACAACTGTATTAATTGAATTTTTGGCAATTTCAACAAAATCAGGCCTCTGAGTATTTAAATAACTATAATCTGTATTTTCAGACTGAGTTTTAAAGCTTTTTAAAACTAAATCTTTGCTTTTTTTTTGTTCAATTTTTCTTATCTCCTCCTGAATGTTATTATCAATAACGTTTGAGACAACTAATAAAGACAGACCCAGAAAAACAGCTCCAGAAATGTAAAAAACAATTTTTTTCATAATAATATTTAGTTTTTAAATTTAAATAATATCAATTTTCGTGCTAATTTTTTTAACTCATATTTAACAAATTACGATGACCCTTTTATTGTTATATTTGCTCATATGCAAATTGATTTTTTCAAATATGAGGGGACTGGAAATGATTTTGTAATTATCGATAATAGACATCTTGAATTTCAAAAAAATAACAAGTTATTAATACAAAATATCTGTGATCGCAAAATAGGTGTTGGTGCAGATGGACTTATTTTATTAGAAAATCATCAAGACGCTAATTTTAACATGATATATTACAATTCTGATGGTTCTGAATCAGGGTTTTGTGGTAATGGTTCTAGATGTATTACTCATCTGGCTAATTTGTTAGGTATAATTGAAGATAATGCAATATTCAATGCGGTTGATGGTATACACGAGTCTAGAATTGTTAATGGAATGATTAGTGTTAGAATGAATGATGTCTTAAAATCTGAGATATATAGATATAAGGATAATTTCAATACAACATTTATTGATACAGGATCACCTCACTTAATAAGATTATGTGAAAATATTGATTCAATTAAATTAGTTAAGGAAGCTAGAGCAATAAAATCAAAATACTCTGAATATTCTGAGGGTCTTAATATAAATTTCTGTGAGATTAATAAGTCTAAAATTAAACTAAGAACTTATGAAAGAGGGGTAGAGGATGAAACACTTTCTTGTGGTACAGGTGCTGTTGCAACTGCTATATTTTTAAAAGATAGTAGTTTTATAAATCATGATAAAATAGAAATATTAATGAAGGGTGGTACAATTAATGTTGAGCTAAAAAGTAACGAGACCTCATATTCAAATATTTGGCTTTCAGGTGAAGTAAATATGGTATTTAAGGGGGGTTATAATAAATTTGAATTATGATTTATTTAAGAAAATTAACTATTGATGATTTTGATTATTTAAACTCTGTTGAAAATAATAAGTCTTTTTGGAAGTACTCATTTCGTAATCAATTTTATTCAAATGATGACTTAATTCAATTTATTTATGATTCTCAACTTCCTATCGAACAAACTAAGCAGATTCGATTTGTAATTTGTAAAACCGAAACAGATGAAAAATTAGGTTTTGTTGATTTATTTGAAATAGATTTTATTAAATCACAAGCCGGGATTTCAATATTAATTTCAGATACACAGAATAGGTCGAGAGGATTTGGAAAATTATCTCTAAAAAAAACAATTAAATATGCCAGTGAAGATTTGAATATCAAAAATCTATATTGTAATATTTCCAACGACAACACTTTAAGTATTAATTTTTTCAAATCAGTCGGTTTTAAAGAAATTTCCAAAAACAGTAATCTATATGTATCTTCAACCGACATTAATTATGAATCTATAATTCAACTACAATGTACATAAGAAGAATATTATTGTTAACGGTTATTTTGGGCTTAATATTTATGGGTTCATTTGCCTTTTATGTATATAAGGTTATGTTTATGTCAAATACTTCTTTTGAAAGTGATTTTGTTCATATATATATTAAGACTGAAACCACATATGATCAGCTTTTGAATCAAGTTGATCCATATTTGACAAGAATTGATGATTTTGATGTTTTAGCTAAAAGAAAAAAATATAGTGTAAGACCAGGTAAGTATATTTTAAATAAAGGGATGAGTAATAATGATATTATAAATTCTTTAAGATCCAATAATATCACGGTAAATGTAATCTTCAACAATGTTAACGATTTAAATGATTTGGCAGGTAAACTTTCAAATCAAATTGAAGCTGATAGTCTTTCATTTTTAAGCTCGTTTGATACGGACTTTTTTATTGAAAAAGGATTTGATGAAAAAAATATCTTATCAATGTATATTCCAAATAGCTATAATTTTTTCTGGAATACATCTGCTGAGCAGTTTAATGAAAGAATGTTTGAGGAACACACAAAGTTTTGGCAAAAAAATAATAGAGTTCAGAAAGCAAATAAAATCGGTTTGTCTAAAAAGGAGGTAATGATACTAGCTTCTATAGTTTACGAGGAATCTAAGGGGAATATTGAGCTTCCCAAAATTGCAGGTGTTTATGTAAATAGATTAAATAATAATTGGAAATTACAGGCTGATCCAACAGTAAAATTTGCCGCTTATCAACTTGATGAATATAAAAATACCGTAATCAGAAGAGTTTTAAACAAACATTTAAAAATCGATTCACCATATAACACGTACAAGTACTCTGGTTTGCCACCTGGAATTATTTCAATGCCATCCATTCAAGCTATCGATGCGGTTTTGAATTATGATAAACATAACTATTATTTCTTTGCTGCTGATCCTACCAAGCCAGGTTATCACAGCTTTGCTAGAACACTCTCTGAGCATAAAAGAAATGCGCGAAAGTTTCACAGGTATTTAAATAGTAAAGGAATTAAAAAGTAACAAATCCAGAGTGAAAAATAAAAATGGTAGGTTCTTTTTCAAGCATTTCTTTCTTTGATTTCCAATCTTTTATTTGCATAGTTTTTATTTTCTGATTTTTAGACCCTATATTTTTTGCAACACATAAAAAAGTATGATTATTTAAATTTCTTTTCAATTCATCAAAGAGTGATTGGTTTCTGTAGGGAGTCTCTATAAAAATTTGAGTCTGGTTATTATTTCTAGATTGTATTTCTAGTTTTTTAATGCTTACAGATCGTTCATGCTTATCCACAGGAAGATAGCCGTTAAAGCTAAAATTATTTCCATTTAATCCAGACCCCATCATAGCCAATAAAATAGAGGAGGGGCCGATAAGGGGGATTACATTAATATTATTTTCATGCGCATGTAAGATTAGTCTAGCTCCAGGGTCTGCAATATTTGGGCAACCAGCATCGGTCAATAATCCAATATTTTCTCCCCTCATGCAGGGCCCTAGTTGTTTTGATGTAATTATGGGGTCATCTTCATCAAGTACTTCAAAATTTTCATAACTAATTTCTTTTTCTGGACAAATACGTTTAATGAACCCAAGAGACACTTTACTGTTTTCAACAACAAA
>CETS01139460.1_pt1 | contig 10471 bp, 10 predicted proteins | sample 356391 | NCBI WGS metagenome assembly CETS01 (sample SAMEA2622673, study PRJEB7988) | marine metagenome | isolation source: saline water (ENVO:00002010), including
CCGCCGCGGTATCCACCGCCGCCGCCGTCGCGATCACCGCCACCACGATAGCCGCCGCCACCGCCGCCACGGTATCCACCGCCGCCGCCGTCGCGATCACCACCGCCGCGATAGCCGCCGCCACCGCCACCACGGTATCCGCCGCCTTCACGCGGAGGGCGTGAGCCGCCGTCGTTGTCATATCCTGATTGTCCGAAGCCGGACTCATTGAATGGTTCGGAGAAAGGACTGCCGAAATCATCGTCTTTGCCAAATTCTCTGCGGCCACCGCGCTTGGGGCGTCGCCCACGACCACCGTCACGCCCCTGGCGTGGTTCGTCGTCGTCAAAACTCATATCTGTATGCTGTCCTCTCTCGCGAAGCAGTTCGCTTTCTTTTCAAGCTTCGCAATTTTAGTCTGCGTGCTGGTGAAACTGTGCCCTGATCATCGCAGAAAACTTCAGAGCTATAAGAATATGCCCTAAAATATGGGGCGCTTCAATTAAAAATGCTTCAACTGCTCACGGCTCGCGCAGCTTATACTTCTGGGCGGTCTAAACGACTTCGGTTCGCAAGTGCTGACAGTTGGGGATTGGAGTGATACTGGCTTCATAACAACGTTTTGGGATATTCCGTGCCGCTCACTATTCTGCTCGTAGATGACCACAGGCGGACCTTTGATCTCTTCGCACTGATCATTGGAATGTCTGAACATTCAGACTGCCGATTGGCCTACGCGCCGGATGTGGAAACTGCGGCGGCATATCTTGAGACCGCTCAGCCGGACGTGATCCTCCTCGACAATCGTTTGCCACCTTATGTCAACTTCGAAAAACCTTTCGAAATTCTCCGTGCCAAAACAAAAGCGCCAATGATTCTGTTTACCGGTTCTGATCTGTCCGACATCGGATATGACCGGCTACCCGAACAATTCGCATCATTTCTTGCCAAAACCGAAATGACGCCGGGCAATGTCAGCGCGGTTCTCGCTGAGGCGCTAGGTCAGAAGTGATCCGGTCAGAAGAGTAAGACCAAACACCACTGAGGCCAGGGCCACACCGCCCCAGAAGCCGAAAAGCCAACGCAAGCTCGTTCGTTCAACATGACGTTCAACGTCCTGCCAGTCATAGTGGAGCTGGCTTTCGAAAATATCTGGTCTCGCCGTCATAGGCATAGAGAATACCCGTCGTTCCGCCCTCTCCGGGGCGTTGGTGTTGATGATTTTTCAGCTTGTGTCGTCGATCCGCGTTCTGGCGAACTGGGCGGACATTAGATCGGCAGACCTTGCGCGCGTCTTGAACGAGCGCATCAAGTTTCAAACAAATTCCACCTGACGTGACGTTTCCTGGAGATTTTGTTGGTCGGGCGAGCGTTTCGTTTCGGGGTGAAACGCACGCCTTAATTTCAGAGGCAAAACTGCTAACAGTTTCCTGCTCGATCAGTATGTATACTCGGTCAGATCATCGAGAATGAGCGTATAGGCGGTGTCTGCCAGCTCAGATTCCTGGCGATCTGTGGTGAGCGTACCGCGCACCCAGACAGCTTGCGCCAGATCGGTAATCCGGATCGGTTTGTCTGTCTTCACATATAGCGTCTGGTTTGGCGGGGGCGGTGGCGCATGGAGGCAGGCACCAAAATACGGCACCAGCAGAAATTCTGTGATCTCTGCGTTCGGGCTGTAGTCAAACGGCACGGTGTAACCCGGCAGTTTGATTTTCGTGCCGGCCATTTCTTCCACCACATTAAAGGTGCCCATCTGGGTAGCTTTGTCTGCAGCGCTGCCTTCCTGGATCGGATTGTTGGAGGAATAGAGCTCCTGCATTTGCTGGGCATACATTTCCCGCAGGCGCTCTTCTTCACCTTCAGGCATCAGATCTTCCCAGATGATTTCTTCAAACCCGTCCTTATCAACCTTGCTGGCCGTTGACTGGTTTTGCGCCTGCTGCTGCACGTCAGCTGGTGTGCTGGTGGTCGTCGTGCTGGCAGGCTCGACAACAGCCTCCTGGCCGCAAGCGGCAAGTGGGCTCAGAAGAAGAGGAAGTGCGAGGAGGGAAGAGAATTTCATCATCATGCCTTCAGAGTTTGATGGACAGTCCATCGGCGAGTGAGGTCCGCATTGCAAGTATGGCTGGCAGCAAGGCCATCAGGCCTGCAAGTACCGTGACGATCAGGAAGACCACCAGATCGGTCATTCCGGGCGGAGTGACAGCCAGTGTCAGGCCAAATCGTGCTTCAAACATGGGGCCGGCAAACAAACTGGCAAGATAGACGAGTGCGATACCCGCCGCTGCGCCGATCGCTGCCAGAAAAATAGCCTCGCTGACCAGGAGCAGAAGAATATGCCCCGGCCCGGCGCCAATAGCGCGCAGCACAGCCATTTCCCTGCGCCGTTCTTTCAGGCTGGCGAGAATGGACGTCAGGATAGAGACCAGTCCTACAAGAATGACAAAAGCAGAAACTGCCAGCAAAGCGCGGCCCGCAACGCCGATGATCTGCCAAACTTCGCTGATTGCCTGACCGGGAATCGCGGCGACCAGCGCTTCCTGCGGATAGGTATTGATGGCCCGCTGCGCGAGAAGGACGCGCTTGAGATCGGTCAGGCCCAGGAAGACCGCCGAAACGGCCTCAGGCGTCAGGTCCATCTTGCGGACATCCTCGGCTGTAAACAGCTTTGCCATTGGTGAGGGGGCGCCGCTTTCCCAGCCAACATGGATGGCTTCAATCGCAGGCACAGACACAAATACAGACTCATCCACCGGCGTACCTGTGGTCTCGAGAATTCCAGTGACGCGGAATGGTCGCTCGTCATGCTCCATGAAGCTCACTTCGCCTGTCCCGTGGGCCAGCGTCATTTCAGTGTCGAGCGAATAGCCAAGCTCAGCGGCCACTTTGGCGCCAATCACGGCATCATAGAGGTCGGTGAAAGCGGTGCCTTCAGCAAAGCTCACGGCTTGTCCGCTGCGATAGGCGTAACGTTCAAAGAATTCCGGTGTCGTCCCGATAACGCGATATCCGCGATGAGAATCCCCTAGCGAGATCGGCACAGCCCAGTCCACATCATCGCGGCCTTCCAGCCATTCATAGGTCTCCCACGTCACCGCCGCAGAAGGGTTGCCGATATGGAAAACCGAGAACAAGACCAGGCTAACAGGGCTGGTGCGCGCGCCAACAATCAAGTCGGTGCCGTGAATAGTCTGCTCAAAGCTCGACTGCGCAGAACCACGCAATTTGTCGACGCCAAGGAACAACATCACGCTGACGGCTACTGCGAGAATTGTCAGAAGGGCCGAAATCCTGCGATTCCAGAGGCTCGCCAGAGCCAGACGAAGAATAGCTGACTGAGACATCAGGCGGGCTCCTTCGCGCAGCTATTGAGTTCGTTTAAGTTCACCACCCGATCAAATTGACTGGCAAGCTCCGGGTCATGGCTGACAAACAGAAGCGCAGTATTGGTCTTCTGACACTCAGATTTCAGGAGTTCAATGAAGACATTGCGCACTTCAGTATCCACTGAAGAGGTCGGCTCATCGGCGATGATCAGTTTCGGCAGGCCGATCAGTGCGCGTGCGGCAGCCACCCGCTGTTGCTGGCCGACTGAGAGCTCAGAAACAGGCGCCCCGCGATCGACATGTTCAGACAGGCCCAGCGCGCTAAGCAGGCGACGAGCTTCGTTTTCAACGCTTTCGCCATCAGATTCTGCACGCTTTCGGCGCTCTGCCGATAGCCGGCAGGGCAATGCGACGTTGGAGAGAAGATCCAGATAAGGCAGCAGATTGAACAGCTGAAAAATAACGCCCATATCGCGCGCCCGCAGCTTGTCGCGCTGTGCGTTCGACATGCGTGTCAGGTCTTGTCCGTCAAAGCTGATTTCACCGGATTGAGCCGTCAGGACGCCGGCAATCAAACCGAGTAGCGTACTCTTGCCCGACCCACTTGGGCCCTTCAGAAACACATGTTCGCCAGCAGTCATGCCAAACTCCGGGATGTGGAGTAGCGGCGCCTGACCAGGCCAGGCAAATTCGACCGATTTCAATTCAAGCAGCATACGCGCTGACCCTTTCGGGAGAGTGTTGATCAGGGGCGTTCGATCTTGGTGTTCCCAGAACTCAAGCGTGCGGTGTTCACGCCCTCTGGTGTCAGAAAAGTTGTATCGAGCGTATCAAAGCCTGCCCAGGTTTCGAAGACTTTCAACTCAACGCGGTTCAGTTTGTCTGGATTGTCGCACTGTGCTTCCAGGCTGACCAGTAGGTTTGAGTGGCCTGCGTGGTCGTCTTCATGTTCATGTTCGTGCTGATCGTGGACGTCTTCATCCGCATCATGGTGGTCATGGTCTGCGTGATCGTGATCCATATCGGCATGCGCATGCTCGCTATCGGGCGTGCTGATCGCTTCGCTCTCCACTGAAATGTCAGTCACATCGCATTTTGCAGAGCGAGGCAGGCTGACAATCATCTCGCCGGTGAGGTTTAGCGCGTCAGCGTCTGCGGTCGCACCATCTTTCGTCACGAAATTCGCTGACGGTGCCGCGATCTGAATGGCCAGATCTTTGCTCTCAAGGGTGACGAATGCTTCTCCGAGACCATGCGTATGCGCCTGGGCCTGTCGGGGCGCTTCTTCATGAGCAGTTGTCAAAACGAGGAAGAGGCCGGATAGACCCAAAAGGGCAGGTGACATAGGATTTCTCTCTACAGGTCGATTTGAAGACTTGATATAATATTACAATATAAAGCATAAGGGCGTTTCCGCAACGCACCTTGTCGGCCTCCAGGAGCTTTTTTCCGCTTTGTACACCTCACCTTTGCTGGCTCCTCTTTTTCTGTCCAGCCTCGCCGCCTTCGTGGCGACAGTCGGGCTGATTCTGGTCGCTGTCCGTAGCGACTGGAGCCGTAAGTTTGCGCCTTTGTTCGCGTTGGTCGCAAGCGGCCTGTTGTTGACAATGGTGCTGACGCACCTGGCACCGGAAGTGTTGCGCGAAGAAGGTCCGGCATCATTCTATATGCTCGGCGGCTTCTTTCTGGGCTTGTTACTGCACGATACGCTCAAATCGATCCTGCCTGTATCAAACGCTGGCACGCTAGCGGCCGGTCTCACGCCGATGCTCGCAATTGCCATCCACTCTTTCGTCGATGGCATGATTTACACCATCACGTTCTCACGTGGATACGATACCGGCATTTTTGCTACGCTGGGCCTCGTCCTACACGAGTTTCCAGAAGGTATTGTGACATTTGCGCTTCTGCGAGGCGCTGGCCTGTCAAATCGGAACTCCTTCATTCTGGCGCTGTTTGCTGCCGGGCTGACGACCCCATTCGGCGCGATTGCAGCTTTTCCTGTCATCCAGAGCGTCGAGGCAGAAGATCTGAATATGCTTTTTGCACTGTCGGCGGGACTGCTTCTATTTGTTTCGACAGGGCCACTTATGGCGCATATGCATGAAGAACGCCCGGTGCGGAGCATACCGGCACTGGTCACGGGTGTGGTCATCGCATTGGCGATTGCAGCGATCAGCGTTCCTCATCTTCATAATGTTGAGGATCATTCTGCCACCCATGCGCATCCACCCTTTAATTAGGCTTGCTGCCTGTGCTCTGATTTTGCTGGCGACCGCCTTGAGCGCTGGATTGGGGGCGTCGGCCCATCCAGAAGATGAGATGTGCGCACCGGGCAGCGATATGGACCCAGAGCTGTGTCGCGCGCTGGCGCAAATCGACAATGCAGAGGCGCCGCTCACCGCTGAAGCTCTTCTGATCAACACGGATCGGACTCTGCTCGGCAATACCGCTTTCTTTGTCCGTGCTGGTATCGGACACATACTTCCCGGCGGGCTGGATCACATACTCTTCGTCCTTGCGCTCTTTTTTGCGGTGCGGAAATTTGGCCCGCTGGCTTTGCAGATTTCCATATTCACGCTTGCGCACTCTGCGAGTCTTGCGCTGGCTGCCGCAGGCTTTGTGAACGTGCCGGGAGAAGTTGTTGAGCCCCTGATCGCAGCCTCCATTGCCTTCGTCGCGCTGGAGAACATTTTTTTCCGATCCATCACAGCGTGGAGGCCGTTCATCATCTTTGGTTTCGGCCTGCTCCACGGTCTCGGCTTTGCCGGCTTCTTTCTGGAGCAGGATCTGCCAAACGGCTTATTCTGGTCGTCGCTGATCGGTTTCAATATCGGTGTGGAGCTTGGCCAGCTTTCAGTGGTGCTGCTCGCCTGGCTCGCCCTGAATTGGTTTTTCAAGGCCAGATGGTATCGCGCCGTTATCGTGATACCGGCCAGTCTCCTGATTGCTGGAATAGGCCTCTGGTGGGCCGTGGAGCGCGTGGCTGGCGCGTTCTAGACGAGCTGCTTGCCTTTGATGGAAAGGACATTGGCCATAGTTTCCATCAGGTTTGCGAAATTGACGGGCTTCCCTTCAAACGCATCGCAACCCGCAGCGAAACACTCGTCTCGATCCTTCTTCCCCACATGCGCCGTCAGCGCAATGATGGGCAGGTTGCGAGTTGCGGGCTCATCACGTAATGCGCGTGTAGCTTCGAGGCCGGACATGCCTGGCATGGAGATATCCATGAGTATGATGTCGGGAGACTGAGTGCGTGCGGCTTCAATTGCTTCAATACCGTTTCGTGCGCCGATAACCTCAAGCCCTTTTCGCTCAAGGCGACGGGAAATCATATTGAAGTTATCTTCGTTATCCTCCGCAACGAGTACGCGTGCCATGTGAACACTCCGGAAAATCTGTTCTTTTTATTCATTCCTGTGTTCAGGCTATACTTATCTGTATTCAAAAGTCTTAACGTGGATCCTGAAAGACTTAAAGCGTTATGCAGACTGGCGCATGGATGCCATGTCCCCTGTGGATGACGGAGCGCTTGCTTGAGCCGGTTTTCTGGATTGCACTGCCAGGCGTACAACTGTGGCGATCAGATCTTCTCGTGGTGTTGGTTTTGTCATGTGAGTGGAGGCGCCCGCATCAAGACTACGCTGACGGTCGGAATCGACGCTATGCACAATAACCGGAAGTCCCTCCAGGTTTTCGCTGGAACGAATTTCCTTCAGCAGGTCCAGGCCACTTCCGTCTGGGAAGTTGAGGTCCAGCATCACAAGCGACGGATGTTCGCTGGCGATTGCTTCCCGTGCACTGGTGAGGGTGGTTGCGTGACGAATTGCAAAGCCGAGCGATTTCAGATCGCGCGACAGAAGCTCGTGAACATCCAGATCATCATCTGCAATTACGATGAAAGGCTGGTCATGATTATCTTCAAGTTGAAGGTTTGACGAGCTGGTCTGGGCGAGCTGCGACATGATTGGGAAATGAAGACTGAATACTGAACCCTTGCCGTCTGTTGAGATGACTGAGAGTTCGCCGCCAAGCAATTTCATGAGCCGCTGAGTGATGACCAGGCCAAGGCCCGTACCGCCGTATTTTCTTGTGAAGGTGTTATCCGCCTGGGAGAATGGCTTGAAGATATTTGCCAGATGCTCGTCGGTCATACCGATGCCTGTATCATGGACCTCGAGAACGAAGCCGGAAAACCCAGAAACCTCTTCTGCATGGCCTGTGATCCGGATCTCGCCCTCATGGGTGAACTTGGCAGCGTTGGATAAGAGATTGAGAAGGCATTGCTCGAGCTTGTGTCGATCAGACCAGATGAGAGGCAGCGCCTCGGATAATTCAATCTGGAGACTTACAGGCTTCTGGCTTAAGGCCGGGCGTATCGTATCTGCCGCATCTTCGACCATCTGACGCAGGTCAAACTGGCCAATTTCAGTCTCCATCCGGCCCGCTTCGATCTTTGAGAAATCGAGGATGTCGTTGATATTCAAGAGGAGACGATTGCCGGCCAGAATAATGCGCTTGTGGTCATCGACATCGGATTTCCGGCCGTCGTTTTCCGCATCTTCAAGCATCATTTCGCTGTAACCGATTATCGCATTCAGCGGCGTCCGAAGTTCGTGGCTCATATTGGCGAGGAATTGGGACTTTGCTCTGTTGGCGTTATCGGCATCCTGACGGGCCAGAGCCTCATCTTCGGCGTCCTGTTTGGATTTCATCAGAGATTTTTGCGTCTTCACGCCAGCAATTGCGATGGAAATCGTATTGATGATCATAAGCGCGCCAAATCCGAGATAGAACATCTGGTTGGCGTTATCAGTAATAGAACCGAGGCACATCATAAAGGCGACGGCCGGAACCGAAATTGTGATCAGCGGCAGCGAGGTGTGGTAGGTGTGAAGAGCCGCGATATTCACCAGAATGATCACGCAGACCATGGTTCCAATCGCGGGGGCGGGGCCATCCATACCGGCCATCATGAACGCCGGGATCGCATAAGCCCATGTAATAACGGCCGTCGGAATGACGACATTTAGGTAGAGAACAATCCGAACCAGTTTGGTCGTGACGTGTCGACCATTAATGGTTCCGTCTTCGGCAAGCTGACTGGCCCCTTTATTGAAATACTGCCGGACCTTGAGATAGGAGGCGAGTTCAAGCAGCACCACCGCAATACCCCAACCGATCAGAAAGCCCGTATGTGCCCCTCCAAACCCAGCAATGATCAGCGTAACGATTGCGATATTGCCCACCATGCGGATGACGGCATGACCGGTACTGATACGCTTCAAGTAGAGATTTAGAGCGAATAACTCATTGTTATAAGTCCGGGCATCGATGAGTTCTGATGGCTGCGTCACGCTGTTCGCTCCTCCCTTAAGCGCACAGGTTAACCAGAAAAGTCTTTTGATTGAGTTATCTGGCTATAGCTAATCTTCGGTGGCAGTACGGCATCAGGCCGCGGCCAGGGCGCGATGAATGAGGCTGTCACGACTCACTTCGCTCATGCTAGGCTGGCTTCATGTCAGACTTTTTTCCTTCCGAGCGGCCTGCCAGTGCCAATCTCCATGAGTTTTCGGTGTCGGAGCTGGCCGGGTCCATCAAGCGGACAATCGAGACCAACTTTGAGCGCGTGCGCGTGCGCGGCGAGCTCGGGCGCGTTACAATCGCCAAATCGGGCCACATGTATGCTGACCTGAAAGACGATAAAGCCGTCATAAATACCATTATGTGGCGCGGGTCTGTGTCCCAGCTGCCATTCCGGCCTGAAGAAGGTCTGGAAGTGGTTGCAGAGGGCAAGCTCTCCACCTATCCGGGCCGTTCGAACTATCAGCTGGTCGCCGATACCATGAGTCCGGCCGGCGCGGGTGCGCTGATGGCGCTTCTCGAGGAGCGGAAGAAAAAGCTTGCCGCGGAAGGTCTGTTTGAGACGTCCCGAAAGCGGCCACTTCCCGTCTTTCCGCGCGTCATTGGTGTCGTCACCAGTCCGACTGGCGCGGTCATCCGAGATATTCTTCACCGCATCACTGAACGGTTTCCGGTTCATGTTCTTGTCTGGCCTGCGCTGGTCCAGGGCGAGAAGGCGGCTGCTCAGATCGCAGCTGGCATTCAGGGCTTCAACGCCCTTGCACCGGGCGGGCCTGTGCCGAGGCCGGATGTACTCATCGTTGCACGGGGCGGCGGCTCTATTGAAGACCTCTGGCCCTTCAATGAGGAGATTGTGGTCCGCGCCACAGCGGCATCTGAAATTCCGCTCATTTCTGCGGTCGGCCACGAGACGGATACGACGCTCATCGACTATGCGTCTGATCGCCGGGCGCCGACGCCCACAGGGGCGGCTGAAATCGCCGTTCCGGTGCGGACAGAGCTTCTCCAGGATGTAGATGCGCATGGCCAGCGGCTGACACGCGCTCTGACGCAGCATGTTCGTCACAATCAGCAGGACCTCGCTGCACTTGCGGCTCGTCTGCCGAAGCCCCAGACTCTGCTTGAAGGACGTCAGCAGCGCTTTGATTATGCCGAAAGCCGATTATCGTCTGCACTTCAGTCTGCGGTCGTTCGAAAGCGTGGCCAATACGACCAGATCGCCCCCCGCCTGCGCCCTCAGACGCTTCGCACAGCGCTCACGCAGCTGCAGTCGAATGTCGAACGCGCCGGGCGCGATCTGGCTTCTGGCCTCAGTCGTAGTGTTGTAAAGGGAAATGAGCGGCTCGAGATGCTCGATCGGAGGCTCACTGCGCGTCAGGGGGCGCTGTTAAAGGCCGCTTCGGATAGGCGAGAAATTGACCAGCTTTCTGAGCGTCTTGAGCGCAGCGTGAAACGCACAGTCTCTGAGAAATCCGACAGGGCCGCACGCGCGGGCAATCTTCTGGAAGCGCTGTCCTATCAGGCGACGCTCAAGCGCGGTTATGCGGTAGTTCGAGACAGCTCGGGCGGGCTCGTCAGAACGCGTGAGATTGCTTCCGAGCATGCCCGGCTATCCGTTCAGTTCGCAGATGGGGCCCTTGAGGTTTCTACCTCGGCGCCGTCAGCGAGTGACCCACCTTCACGAAAGCCTAAACCAGCGCCGCCCAAACCGGCGAAACAGGGCGACCTCTTCTGAAAATCTGAAAGGCTGTAATTCCCGAGCGTCGATAAAGAAGCGACTGTCTCCTGTCGGGGGGGGA
>CETS01044339.1_pt1 | contig 10469 bp, 9 predicted proteins | sample 356391 | NCBI WGS metagenome assembly CETS01 (sample SAMEA2622673, study PRJEB7988) | marine metagenome | isolation source: saline water (ENVO:00002010), including
AAGCGCCTGATGAAAGTGCTCGAAAAGGCCGAACCGCTGCCCAAGGATGAAATGCCCGACAAACCCAAACGCGGTGCGCCGCTGGGCAAGGAAGGCGCACTCGTCGCCGACCTCTTGAAGCTGCTGCTCAAGATCCGTGCCCGCGAGATCGACGTCGCCTCGCGGTTGCTGACCCGCGCCGACGAAATGGAAGCGCTGGCCGCAGGCGCGCGCGACCTGAGCATCCTCAAGGGCTGGCGCTACGACGTGTTCGGCAAGGACGCGCTCGAACTGGTCGAAGGCCGCCTCGCCTTCGCCGTCAAGGACGGGCGGCTGCTGATGACCCATGTCGATGAACTGCACGCCGGCATGGTCGAAGCCCAGGCCGCCGAATAGCAGCCGGGCAGGAACCGAACCGCCATGTCGACCTATCTCCCCACGATCAAGCAGCTGCAGTATCTCGTGGCGCTGCACGAACACGGCCATTTCGGCCGCGCTGCCGAGGCGAGCTTCGTTTCGCAATCCACCCTATCGGCAGGCATCCGCGAGCTCGAATCGCTGCTCGGCGTGACCTTGGTCGAACGCAGCCGCCGCGTGGTGCGGTTCACACCGCTCGGCAATACGGTGGTCGAGAAAGCGCACCGCCTGCTGCGCGAGGCGGAAGAGCTGTCCGACCTCGTCCTCGCCGCCGGCAAGCCGCTGTCGGGCGAGCTGCGGATGAGCGTCATACCGACGATCGCGCCCTTCCTGCTGCCGCGGATCCTGCCCCGCCTGCGCGAGGAACGCCCCCAGCTGAAGCTGTTCCTGCGCGAGGAAACCACCGATCACGCGCTGGAATCGCTGCATCACGGCCGCGCCGACTGCGTGCTGATGGCGCTGCCTTTCGCCACCGGCGATGTCGCCAAGGCGACGATCCGCGAAGATGCGCTGTATGTCGCTTTTCCTAAGGACGATCCGCGCGATCCGCCCGCCGTAATTCCCGCCAGCATGATCGACCAGGGGCGGCTGCTGCTGCTCGAGGACGGGCATTGCCTCAAGGAACATGCGCTGGCGGCCTGCAACCGGCCCGAATTGCGCGCCAGCGCGACAATGATTGGGACCAGCCTGCACACCATGGTCCAGATGGTCGACAATGGCCTCGGCCTGACGATGCTGCCCGAAATGGCGATCGAAGCGGGCATCCTTCACGGCACCGATGTCGTGGCGCGCCCGCTCAAGGGCGACAACACCAGCCGCGAGATCGCGCTGATCTGGCGCACGAATTCGCCGCGCGAAGAGGAATTCAAGCTGCTGGCGGAAGAGCTGCGCGCAGGCTGATTTCGCCTGAGCCGCTGATGCCGAGCCGGCGCAAAGGCCTTCGCGCGCGCGTCAGTCCATGTGCTTGAGGCCGACGCGCAGGTAATCCCAGCCGGTAATGACCGTCAGGATCGCCGCGCCCCACAGCGTCACCAGGCCGACCAGATGCGGGATATTGTGCAGCACCCCGCCCGCTGCGAAGTTCCATCCGGGCAGACCCTGGCCGAGGATGAGCGAGCCCAGCGAGACCATCTGCAGCGTGGTCTTCCACTTGGCGAGCTTGCTGACCGGCACCGAGACCTGCAGCGGCCCGAGAAATTCGCGCAGGCCGGACACGGCGATTTCGCGCATCAATATGACCAGCCCGGCAACCACATGCATGTCGCCGACATAGGGTCCGCGCAGCACGCCTTGCGCCGCCAGCACCAGGATGACCGCCGCCACCATGATCTTGTCCGCGATTGGATCGAGAAAAATGCCGAGCTTGGACACCGTGCCGCTGGTCCGCGCGAGATAGCCGTCGAAATAGTCGGTGATCCCCATCAGGCAGTAGAGCCCGAAAGCGAGCAGGTAGCCCGCCGCCCAGCCCGGCCACCAGAGGAAATAGGCCAGCAGCGGAATCGCGAAAATGCGCGACAACGTCAGGATGTTGGGCAGCGTCAGCATGATGCCCGACTGCCTAGCGATATTCGGCCCATCGCAAAAGCCGCTCAATTCCCTTGTCCGCCATCACGATAGCTCTAGACTCGCGCGGGAGAATGGGTTTCGCCCGGGGGGTCATGCTTACATCCACGCATCTGCTGCGGCGCAGGCGATTCCTGCCGCTGTTCGTCACGCAGCTGTTCAACGCGTTCAACGACAATCTCTACAAGACCACGATGGTCCTGTTCGTGGTCTACGCGGTCTACAATGACGAAAGCACCGAAGCTGCCTTCAGCGGGCTGGCATCGGGGCTGTTCATCCTGCCGTTCTTTCTGCTGTCCGCACTGGCCGGGCAGCTTGCCGACATGCGCGACAAGGCGCGGATCATCCGCACCGTCAAGCTGTGCGAAATCGGCCTGATGACGATCGGCGCGGCGGGGCTCTACATGGCTTGGCAAGGCATATTGGTGCAAACGGTCGCCATCCCGCTGCTGCTGCTGGCGCTGTTCCTGACCGGGGTGCAATCGACCTTCCTCGGCCCGATCAAATACGCCATCCTGCCCCAACACCTGAAACAGGACGAGGTCCTGGCCGGGACCGGGCTGGTCGAAGCCGGCACCTATATCGCGATCCTCGCCGGTACAATTCTGGCAGGGCCGCTCGCTGTCGAGCACACCGGCTGGGCTGCGATCGGGATCATCGTGATTGCCTGTATCGGCTATCTGGTCAGCCGGCAGGTGCCCGCTGCCCCGCCCATGGGCGAGGTCGAGAAACTCGACTGGCACATCCTGCGCGCCTCGGTGAAACTGGTGCGCGACACGATGCACAACGCCGAAGTCTATTACGCCATCCTGGCGATCAGCTTCTTCTGGACGATCGGCGCGGTCCTGTTCATCCAGTTCCCGCCGCTGGCCAAGAACACCATCATGGCCAGCCCCGAAGTCGCCAGCCTGTTCCTCGTCGTTTTCTCGATCGGCGTGGCGATCGGGTCGGTGGCCATCAACGCGCTGCTGAAAGGTCGCGTCTCGGCGCGCTATTCGCCGGTTTCGGTGATCGTCATGGGCGCATTCGTGGGCGCCTTCTATGTCGTGGCGAAGCTGTGGGAAGCGGACCAGCCGCAAAGCCTGCTCGGCGTGGGCGCGTTCCTCGCCTGGCCGATGGCGACCGTGCTGCTCGGCTGCCTGCTGGGGATCGCGATTGCGGGCGGGATGTTCGTCGTCCCGCTTTACGCCTTTCTCACCACCCGCGTCGCGCCGCACAAGGCTTCGCGCACGATTGCAGCGAACAATATCGTCAATTCGGGCGCAATGGTGGCCGGATCGCTGGTCGCCATGGCGATGAGCGCAATCGGCATTCCGATCACCGAACAGGTGCTGCTGTGCGCAGCGATGTGCCTGGTGTCCGCCTGGCTCGGCAAGCGGCTGGTTGCCGCCGAGAACGAGGCTGCCGACCTCGCCGCGGCAATGCGCATCTAGACGATAAAGGCGAGCACGGCGGCGAGCGTGGCGAAATAGGTCGAGGCAGCACCGCGGACGTCCTGCGCGGTCAGGCGCCAGTCGACCGGGGCAACGGGAGCGATATCGGCGAATGCGCGGCGGCGCTGCGGCAGGCTGGCGCGGAACCAGTGGCGGCGGGACTCGGTCGAGAGGACTAGGGAGCGTCGCATAGGAAACGGTTAACGAATTCTTAAGGATGTTGTCTCCTGCTCCGGCGCGGTTGTCCCCCGCTGGTACGCCTCATTCCATGTCCAGCATTGCGTGGCGCCCTCGCGCGGCGCGATTGCACGCCGCGACCAGCCGGGCTAACCGCTGCAGCATGCAAGCGCCCGATACGCCCGCCGCCGCCAAACTCCTCGTCGATTGCCTGGCCGAGCAGGGGTGCGACCGCGTCTTCACCGTTCCCGGCGAAAGCTTTCTCCAGGTCCTCGACGGCCTTGGTCGGCAGGACGCCATCGACGTGGTGACGTGCCGTCAGGAAGGCGGGGTCAGTTTCATGGCCTGCGCCGATGGCGCGATGACGGGGCGTCCCGGAGTGGCCTTCGTCACCCGCGGACCTGGCGCCACCAATGCGAGCATCGGCGTCCATGTCGCGCAGCAGGATTCGCAGCCGATGATCCTGTTCGTCGGCGATGTCGACAGCGAGATGCGCGACCGCGAAGGCTTCCAGGAAGTCGATTTTGCTGCTTTCTTCGGCCCGATTGCCAAGTGGGCCGCGCGGATCGATTCCGCCGATCGCATCCCCGAATATGTCGCCCGGGCCTATGCCACCGCGATCTCGGGACGCCCCGGCCCGGTCGTACTGGCCCTGCCCGAGGACATGCTCGGCCGCGAGACCGCCGCGACCCCGCGCGCACGGGTAGAACGCCCCGCGCAGGCCCCCTGCCCCGATGCCATGCAGGCGATGATGGCGCTGATCGGCGACGCCGCCGCACCGCTCGCCATAATCGGCGGCGCGGGCTGGAATGCGCGGGCACGCGCGCATTTCCAGGTGTTCGCCGAGCGGCTCGGTCTGCCGGTTGCAACCGCTTTTCGCCGCCAGGATGCAATCTCACCTTCAAGTAAGGTTTATGCCGGCAATCTGGGCTATGGCCCCAATCCCAAGCTGGTCGAGCGCGTCAAACAGGCCGACCTAATCCTGGCGATCGGCGCGCGGCTGGGCGAGGCGACGACCGATGGCTATACCGTCCCGCCCCCGACCGCGCCCGACAGGCGGCTGGTCCATGTCCATCCCGATGCGGACGAACTCAACCGCGTCTATCCCGCCGACCTCGCGATTTGCGCCAGCATGGACGAATTCGCCGAGAGCGCCGCGCTGTGGGATGATGGCGCGGTCGTCGATTTCGACGCCGGGGCCGAAGCGCATCGCGAGTGGGAGGAATGGGCCACCGCGCATCCTAATGGCCACAGGCTCGACATGGGCCAGGCCGTGCAGTTCATGCGCGATACGCTGCCTGCCGACACCATCATCTGCAACGGCGCCGGCAATTTTGCCGGCTGGTGGCACCGTTACTGGCGCTATGAAGGCTTCCCCACCCAGTTGGCCCCGACCTGCGGGGCGATGGGCTATGGCGTGCCCGCCGCGGTCGCTGCCGCGCTGCGCCACCCCGACCGCACGGTGGTCGCCGTGGCGGGCGATGGCGATTTCCTGATGAACGGACAGGAACTCGCCACTGCTGCCCAGCATGGGGCGCAGATGATCGTCATCGTGGTCGACAATTCCGCTTACGGGACGATCCGCATGCACCAGGAACGCGAGTTTCCGGGCGAGGACCGGATCAGTGCGACCCGGCTTGCCAATCCCGACTTCGCCGCGCTGGCGGAGGCCTATGGCGCATGGTCGGTGCGCGCTGCCACCACCGACGAATTCAAGGACGCGCTCGTCGCCGCGCAGGGGCGCAGCGGCTTGCGCCTGATCCACTGCACGATCGATATCGAGCAATTGGCTGCCAGCGGTGCCAGCGTGAGCGGTTTGCGCGGGCGCTAGGCGGCTAAGCGGGTCAGATCCCCGCCATGGCGCAGATCACCGACCATTCGTCAGGCTTGATCTCCGCCACCGACAGGCGTGACAGCTTGACGAGTTCGCAATCCGCCAACTTGGGTTCGGCCTTGATCTGCTTGAGCGTCACAGGATGCGGCAGCTTGGTCTTCGGCTTGACCTTGACCGCGGCCCATTTGCCTTCGGGGTCGGTGGGATCCATGATCCCGGCCACGCTGACTTCGCAGATGCCGACGATCTCTAGCCCTTCGCGCGAGTGGTAGAAGAACACCTGGTCGCCCACTTCCATCGCCGCGAGGTTGTTCTTGGCCCGGTGGTTGCGCACGCCGTCCCAGGTCCCCTCCTCTTCTGCGACGAGATCGTCCCAGCTGTATTTGAAGGGTTCCGATTTCATCAGCCAGTAACGCATCGCGTAACCATCTCCATCTACTCATTCGCGTGCCTGCGCCGTTAGCCGCTGCAGCGAGAGCTGACCACCCTGCGCAGCGCCGGGTCCCCGCCTTGCGGGTTAACCTGTTTTTAGGCGGCGCGCCTTAAGCAAGCGGAACTCAGCCAAGCCAGGGGGCGGGATTGACCGCGAACAAGACCACGACCAAGGACGCCCGATCCCCGCGAAAGGGCGTGCAGACGCGCCGCCGCGACCATGATGTCGTGACGCTGGGGATCGCTTTTGCGGCGATCATCCTGTTCGTGGGCACGGCCGGCGTAGTGCTGCCCAACCTGATCGAGGCATGGACGGGCGACAACCCCTCGCCAGATTCGGCGCTGACCAATGCCCTCCTGCTCAACATTGCGCTGATCCTGCTCGGCTGGCATCGCTACAAGGCGCTCACCGAAGAACTCAACTCGCGCCGCGAATCCGAGGAAGAGGCCCGCCGCCTCGCCGATATCGACCACCTCACCGGATGTCAGAACCGCCGCAGTTTCACCACTGCGCTGGGCGATCTGCTGCACAATCTGGAACGCCGCGAGGAAGCGCTGGCGGCGATCGCGGTGGATCTCGACAATTTCAAGCAGGTCAACGACCTCCACGGCCACCAGGCAGGCGACGAAGTGCTGCGCGTTACTGCCGGACGGATCCAGCGCCTGCTGCCCGAAGGCGGCATTCTGGCCCGGCTCGGCGGCGATGAATTCGTCTGCGTCGTCCCCTATCACCCGCAGGTGCCCGACCGGGTCGACCAACTGGCAACGCGGATGGTCGAGAACGTCGCGCGGCCGGTCGAATATGGCGACATGCCGGTGGATGTGACGATGTCGATCGGGATCGCCTCGAGCACGCAGATGGACAATGTGCGCGACGGGACCGCTGCCGCCCAGACGCTGATGCACAAGGCGGACATCGCCATGTATCACGCCAAGAAGCAGGGCAAGAACCGCTTCTACTGGTTCGAACCGCAGATGGAAAACGAACTGCGCTTCCGCAACGAACTGGAAGCGGGCATCCGGCGCGGCATCGTGAACGGCGAATTCCTGCCCTATTACGAACAGCAGATCGATCTCGACAGCGGCAAGCTGGTCGGCTTCGAAATGCTCGCCCGGTGGGAATCCCCCGAAATGGGCGTGGTCGGACCCGATATCTTCATCCCCATCGCCGAGGAAATCGGCGTGATCGGCGAAATGAGCGAGGCGTTGATCACGCGCGCGTTCGAGGATGCCAAGAAATGGGATTCGGACCTCTCGCTTTCGGTCAATATCTCGCCGGTCCAGATGCGCGACCCCTGGTTCGCCCAGAAGCTGCTCAAGCTGCTGGTACGCCACAATTTCCCCGCCAACCGCTTGGACATCGAGATCACCGAGAGCTGCCTGCACGAAAACGTCGGCATGGTTCGGTCGATGATCTCGAGCCTGCGCAACCAGGGCGTGAAGATCAGCCTCGACGATTTCGGCACCGGCTATTCGAGCCTGTCGCAATTGCGCGCGCTGCCGTTCGACCGGATCAAGATCGACCGTGCGTTCATTTCCGAACTCAAGCAGGAAGAGCACGGGGCCAAGCTCGTCGATGCGATCCTGACGATGAGCGACGGGCTGAACCTGCCGGTCACCGCCGAGGGGATCGAGAACGAAGTCGTGCTCGAAACGCTCAAGCGGATGGGCAAGATGAAGGGCCAGGGCTATCATTACGGCCGCCCGGAACCCGCCGCCAAGGTGCTCGAACGGCTCGACCAGCAGAACCTGCTGGCCAAGGACCGGCTTGATAATGTGACCGAAGTCGACTTCACCGCGCAGGAGCATCGCCCCGGCGGCGGCAAACGCGCCGGCTGATCCGCACTGGACGCTCTGCGGGCGAATGCATAGATGCGCTGCACAATGCGCGTCGATTTCGTAAAAATGCATGGCTTGGGCAACGACTTCGTCGTGCTCGATGCGCGTGCGCAGGCCTTGCCGCCGCTTGGCGAGGGCATGGCGAGCGCGTTGGCCGACCGCCGCAGCGGCATCGGCTGCGACCAGCTGATCCTGCTCGAACCCAGCGGCGCTGCCGATTTCCGCATGCGGATCTTCAACGCTGACGGCAGCGAAGTGGGCGCCTGCGGCAATGCCAGCCGCGCGGTCGCCCTGCTTCATGGCAAGCCTGCGCGGGTCGAAACGGGCGGCGGCATAATTGCGGTCGAACCGCGCGGCGACGGGGCCAGCGTCGACATGGGCGAACCGCGCTTCGACTGGCAGGATATTCCGCTGGCCTATGGCATGGACACCGCGCTGATGCCGGTGAGCTGGGAGAACCTGGACCAGCCGGGTGCAGTCAATGTCGGAAACCCGCATGTCATCTTTTTCGTCGCGGATTGCGATGCCGTGCCACTCGACCGGATTGGCCCCGAGATCGAAACAGACCCGCTGTTTCCCGAGCGCGTGAACGTCAACGTCGCGAGCGTGACCGACCGTGGGCACATCCGGCTGCGCGTCTGGGAACGCGGCGCCGGCCTTACCCGGGCCTGCGGCACCGGCGCCTGCGCCACCGCGGTCCATGCCATGCGCCGCGGCCTTGTCGAACGCAAGGTGGCCGTGGCCCTCCCCGGCGGAACGCTGACGATCGCCTGGGGCGAGGACAACCGGATCCGCATGACCGGACCCGCGACCGAGGCCTATCGCGGCAGCTTCGAATGGGGCGATTTCGCGTGAGCGGCTCGCAGGTCATCACGCTGGGTTGCCGGCTCAACCTGTCCGAAAGCGAACAGATCCGCGCGATGCTGGCACGCGAGGACGATCTCGTCGTGGTTAACAGCTGCGCCGTAACGAGCGAAGCGGTGCGCCAGACGCGCCAGGCGATCCGCCGCGCCCGCCGCGCCAATCCCGATGCGCGCCTGCTGGTGACCGGCTGCGCGGGCGATATCGAGCGCGACCAGCTGGCCGCGATGCCCGAAGTCGACGGTTTCGTCGCCAATACACAAAAGCTTGATCCGCGCGCGTGGAACGCCCCGGCCAACGTACCGCCCACCCCGCAGGACCGCACGCGCGCCTTCATCGCCGTCCAGAACGGCTGCGACCATGCCTGCACCTTCTGCGTCATTCCGCAGGGACGCGGGCCGAGCCGCTCGCTGACCATCGGGCAAGTGCTGGGCGAGGTCGAACGCCATCTCGATCACGGTGCAGCCGAAGTGGTGCTGACCGGTGTCGACGTGACGTCCTGGGGGCATGACCTGCCCGACACTCCGCCGCTGGGCGCGCTGGTCGAGGCGGTACTGCGCCGCTTCCCGCAGCTCGAGCGGCTGCGCATGTCCTCGCTCGACGGGATCGAGATCGATCCGCTGCTGTTCGAGCTGTTCGCCGGCGAGCCGAGGCTGATGCCGCACCTGCACCTGTCGCTGCAGCACGGGCACGACCTCATCCTCAAGCGCATGAAGCGCCGCCATTCGCGCGCCGACGCGATCGATCTGGTTACCCGGCTGGCAGCGCGGCGCCCCGACCTTGCCGTCGGCGCCGATCTGATCGCGGGCTTTCCGACCGAAACCGAAGAACACCACGCGGCCAATCTGGCGATCATCCGCGAACTGCGGATCGTCCATGCGCATGTCTTTCCCTATTCGCCCCGCCCCGGCACGCCAGCCGCGCGCATGCCGCAGGTCGATCGCGCCACGATCAAGCGGCGCGCTGCCGATCTGCGCGATACCGCGCACACGAAACGCGACGCGTGGCTATCCACGCTCGTCGAAAAGCCGCATGCGGTCCTCGCCGAACGCGATGGTACCGGCTACACCCCGCATTTCGCACGCGTCGCGCTGCCCGGCACGGTACCCGCGGGCACGATCACCACGGTGACGCCGTCCAAGCATGAGAATGGCCTTCTAGAATGACCGAGAAGCAGAGCTGGAGCGACCGGCTGTTCGGCGGGTTTCGCAAGACCTCCGAGAAACTGACCAGCAATCTGACCGAAGTGGTCGGCACGGCAAAACTCGACGATGCCACGCTCGACGACGTCGAGGACGCGCTGATCCTGTCGGACCTCGGACCGGCCGCGGCTGCACGAATTCGTGCGAAACTATCCGAAAAGCGGTTCGGGCTGGAGATTACCGAGCAGGAACTGAAGGAAGCGGTCGCGGAAGAAATCGCCGCAATCCTCCGGCCGGTGGCCAAGCCGCTCGAGATCACCGCCTTTCCGCGCCCGCAGGTGCTGCTGGTGATCGGCGTCAACGGCAGCGGCAAGACCACGACGATCGCCAAGCTGGCACACCTGTTTCAGGAAGACGATTACGCCGTCATGCTGGCGGCCGGCGATACGTTCCGCGCGGCGGCCATCGGCCAGCTGGCGACGTGGGCCGACCGTGTCGGCGTGCCGCTGGTGCGCGGACCCGAAGGCGGCGATCCTGCCTCGATCGTGTTCGACGCGGTGAAGAAGGCGACCGAAGCCGGCACCGACGCACTGATCGTCGACACCGCCGGACGTCTGCAGAACAAGCGCGAGCTGATGGACGAACTCGCGAAGATCCGCAAAGTCCTCGGCCGGCTCAACCCCGAAGCTCCGCATGACGTGGTGCTCGTCCTCGATGCGACCAACGGCCAGAACGCGCTGTCTCAGATCGATGTGTTCAAGGAAGTTGCCGGGGTCACCGGCCTCGTGATGA